>Ga0315281_10001678_pt1 | contig 32848 bp, 28 predicted proteins | sample YL17G07_0_MG_FD_204540 | JGI IMG/M metagenome (GOLD analysis project Ga0315281, IMG submission 204540) | Sediment microbial communities from Yellowstone Lake, YNP, Wyoming, USA - YL17G07_0 | ecosystem: Environmental > Aquatic > Freshwater > Lake > Sediment | place: USA: Wyoming | collected...
TGGTGGAAGTGCCATCAAGATAATCGGTGGACATCGAGTGTCAAACGTTGACAAACGATGACATTCGCGCGTAATTGGGTCATTCACCTCGCGTGGCTCAGCTTGGAGGTTTATGCCGGAACTCTTTACGGCACAGCAGCTTGCGGAATACCTCCAGCTCTCGAAACGCACCGTCTACCGGCTCGTCGAGCGTCACCAGCTCCCGGCGGTGCGAGTCGGAGGGCAGTGGCGGTTCCCCAAGTCGGCGGTCAACTACTGGCTGGACATGCGGCTCGGCGTGCTCGGGACCGCCGATCTCGACGCCCTCGAAGCGGACGCGGCCGGGCCCACCCTGGCGTTGCGCTCGGTCCTGTCCGAGGTGAACGCGCGCATCCCGCTCCGGGCCGGGTCGGTCTCCGACATCGTGCGCTCGTTCGTGGGCGCGATCCAGTTCCCGGAACCCGTGGACCGTGAAGAGGTGGTCCAGCGCGTGCTCGAGCGGGAATCGCTGTGCAGCACGGCGATGCCCGGCGGCGTCGCGGTGCTGCACACGGCGCGCTGGGGGTCCCGGGTCCTGCGTGGGTACGACCTGCTGGCGGTCGGTCGTCTGTCCGAGCCGGTCGATTTCGGCGCGCTCGACGGCGGCCGGACCGACGTGCTCGGCCTGGTGCTGGCGGGCAACGAGCGGAATCACCTCGTGCTGCTCACGAAGCTCACGCGCCTGTGCCAGGAGGAGGCCTTTGTGGAGGCGCTGCGTGCGGCGCCCACCGCGCAGGACGTGGTGGCGCTCATCCTGTCGTTCGAGGCCACGGTCTTCCACGGTCACGTGGACCAGGCCTGAGGGCCGCATGCAGCTCACCGTCCGCGAAGCCGCCCACTACCTCCACGTGTCCGAGGCCACCGTCCGGCAGTGGATCCGGCAGCGCGGCCTGCCAGCGCACCGGGTGGACGAGCGCCTGCATCTCAACGCCATCGAGGTGTGGGAGTGGGCCACGGAGCACGGAGTGCCAGCGTCGCGCCACCTGCTTCAGGAGGCGCGCAAGGGCCGGGAGGACGTCCCGCCCCTGGCCGAGCAGATGCGGACCGGCGGGATCCACCACGACGTGCCCGGCGACGACCGGAGCGCGGTGCTGCGCGAGATCGTCTCCCGCCTTCCACTTCCCCCGGACGCCGACCGCGGGTTCTTGGTCACCGTCCTCGAGGCGCGCGAGGCGATGGGCTCGACCGGCGTCGGTGACGGGATCGCGATCCCGCACGTGCGGAACCCGATCCTGCTGCATACGACGGCGCCGTTCGTGACGCTCTGTCTGCTCCGCCATGCGGTGGATTTCGATGCCGTGGACGGCCAGAAGGTCCACGCCCTCTTCACGGTGGTCAGCCCCAACGTGCCGGCGCACCTGCGCGTGCTCGCCCAACTCGGGTTCCTTCTGCGCGACCAGGAGCTGCGCGACCTGCTGCGCCGCCGGGCCGCGGCCGAGGAGATACTGTCCCGGGTCGAGTCACTCGCCGGACGGGTGACCGCCTCGTTCCCTCCCCTGGAGCGTGCCTAGCCCTCCGATGCCGCAACTGTTCTTCGCCGGATTGTCCGTCATCGTCGCCGGGGGCCTCGCCGCGCTCGTCCCGTCCCGCACCCCCGGGAGGATGGAGCGGGTCTTCGCGGCGCTCGTCGCCGCCGGGTGCGTGCTCGTCGCGCTCGCGGCGCTGCGCGTGCTGGTGGGCGGAGACGCGTGGGAGGTGCGAGTCGCCGCGAGCGTCCCGGGCGGCGCATGGGTGTTTGGTATCGATGCGCTGTCGGCGTTCTTCCTGGTGGCGATCGCCGGCGTCGGCGCGGCCGCGGCGGTGTACGGCGCCACGTATCTGGCGGCTGAGCGCTCGCATGGCGGCGTTCCCTTCGCACATGCCGCGGTCGCGGTGCTGCTTGTGACCCTGGCGCTGGTGGTGACGGCGCGTGCCGTGGTCCCGTTCCTGCTCGCGTGGGAAGTCATGGCGATCGCCAACTTCCTGCTCGTGATGTTCGACCACGAGCGGGCGGACACGCGCCGGTCCGGGATCATCTATCTGGTGGCGACCCACACGGCGACCCTGACCCTCATCGGCATGTTCGCCATCTGGAGCGCATCGGCGCACGACCTCACCTTCGCCTCGCTCGCCCGGGCGGCTTCGACCCCTGCCGCCGGGCTCGGCGCCGTGCTCGTGCTCGCGCTGTTCGGCTTCGGTGTGAAGGCGGGGTTCGTGCCGCTTCATTTCTGGCTTCCGGGCGCGCACGCCGCCGCGCCGTCCCACGTCTCGGCGCTGATGTCCGGGCTGGTCATCAAGACCGGCATCTACGGCCTGCTGCGCGTGATCGCCCTGGCTGGCGGAGCGCCGGAGTGGTGTGGTTGGACGCTGCTCGGCCTCGGTGTCGTGTCCGGAGTCCTCGGCGTGGTGTGGGCGCTGGCGCAGCACGACATCAAGCGGCTTCTGGCCTACCACAGCGTGGAGAACATCGGGATCATCCTGATCGGCATGGGCGTGGGTGCCCTCGGGACCGCCTACGGCCTCCCCGCCGTCGCCGCGCTCGGCTATGCGGGGGCGATCCTGCACGTCCTCAATCACGCCGTGTTCAAGGGCCTGCTGTTCCTCGGCGCCGGGGCCGTCACCCGGGCGGCGGGTACACGCCGCCTGGATGCGCTCGGCGGGCTGGGCCGCCTGATGCCGATGACGTGGCTCGCGTTCCTCCTGGGCTCGGTCGCGATCGTGGGGCTCCCTCCGCTGAACGGTTTCGTCAGCGAGTGGATGATCGTTCAGGCGCTGCTCGGGGCCGGCCTCGGGAAGGGGGCGATCCGCGCGGCCGTGTTCGGCGTCGCCGCCCTGGGGCTTATCGGAGGCCTGGCGCTGGCCTGCTTCACGAAGGTCAACGGCGTCGTGTTCCTCGGTCGTGCGCGAACCGCTGAGGCGGCGGCGGGGCGCGAGGTCGGACCGGGCTTGTTCGTCCCGATGCTCGGCTTGGCGGCGGTCTGCACGCTGATCGGGCTCCTGCCGGCATTCGTGGTGAGGCCCGCGCTGGCCGCGGCGGAGGTCGTCATCGGCGGCGACGCCGGCGCCCACACCGTGGACCCTGGAACCGGAGCGGCATGGGTCGGTGCGGCTGCCGCCGCACTCATTGCCTTCGCTGCGATGGGATGGGTGGCGTACCGGGTCCTCATGCGCGACCGCTCGCGAGTGGTCGCGCAGACCTGGGGTTGCGCCTTTTCGAATCCGACGCCGCGCATGCAGTACACAGCAACCTCGTTCGCGGCGCCGGTGCTCGAGCCGTTCGGCGCGGTGGCGGGGCTGAGCGTATCGCACCAGGGCGAGGAGTACCGGACGCATCCGCGGGACCCGTGGCTCGAAGGCGTGATCCTCCCTGCATGGCGGAGACTGCGGGCGGCCGTTGCGCGGGCGCAGGAACTCCAGCTCGGTCGCCTCCATGTCTCGCTGCTGTACGTGTTCGCGACCGTGGTCGCGCTGCTGTGGTATCTCGCGTCGAGACAGGTACCATGAGCTGGTCGCCGCTCGTCGCCTTTGGCGTGACCCTGCTCGTCGCCCCGGCGCTGCCGGGCGTGGCCACCCGGACCCGCTCGTTCCTCACCGGGCGACGGGGACCGCCGGTCCTGCAGCTCTACTACGAGATCGCGAAGCTGCTCCGCAAGCGCGCCGTGTACAGCGCGACGACGACCTGGGTGTTCCGCGCCGGGCCGATCGTCGGCCTGGCGGCGGCGGTGCTGTCCGCCTGCCTCCTGCCGCTCGACGGCCGCGGCGCGCTCGCCGGATTCCCCGGGGACTTCGTGCTGTTCGCGGGCCTCCTGGCCCTCGGGCGGTTCGGTCTCATCCTGGCCGCGCTGGATACCGGATCGAGCTTTGAAGGCATGGGAGCGAGCCGCGAAGCAATGGTGGGTGCGTTCGCGGAGGCCGGTCTCTTCCTCAGCTTCACCGCGCTGGTCATGGCGACGGGCCAGCCGGCCCTGACGGGGATGCTGGGGGCGCCGCTGGCCGCCGGGTGGTCCGCGTCACTGCCGGCGCTCGTCATGATCGGGGTGAGTCTGTTCGTGCTCCTGCTGGCGGAGGCGTCCCGTGTCCCGGTGGACGATCCGGCCACGCACCTCGAGCTCACCATGATCCACGAGGTGGCGGTCCTCGATCAGAGTGGGCCGGACCTCGCGCTCGTGCTCTACGGCTCGGCGCTCAGGTTCACCCTGCTCGCGGCGCTCACGGCGCTCGTGCTCGCGCCGCGCGGGGCGCTCGCGGCGCCAGCCGCGCTCGTGGCACTGCCGATGGGGCTGCTCGTGATCGCCGCAGTGGTCGGTGTGGTCGAGGCGACGATGGCGCGGCTGCGGCTGAACCGGGTGCCGCAACTGCTGGTCGCGACGTCGGCTCTCGCCGCGTTCGCGATGATCCTCGTGCTCGCGCGCTCATGAGCGGCCCGGCCGAGCTCGTCCTCCTTCTCGTCGTGCTGGCGAGCTTCCTCGTCCTCGGGACGGCGCGGCTCAGCACCGGGGTGCGGGCCGTCGCGTTCCAGGGCGTGCTCCTCGGACTGGTTCCGCTGCTGCTCTTCCCCACCTGGTCGTGGCACCGGGCGGCGCTCGCGGCGGGGACGATGGCCATCAAGGGCGTGATCGTCCCCCGCTTCCTGCTCTGGGCCATCCGGGAGGCGGCGGTACGCCGCGAGATGGAGCCGCGGCTGGGATACGTGCCGTCGCTCCTCCTGGGCACGGTCGTGCTCGCCGTTGCGTTCGCGCTGGCCGGGCGATGGCCCGTACCCGAAGGGGGCGGCACGCTGCTGGTGCCGGTGGCCGTGGCCACCGTGGTGCACGGGCTGCTTGTGCTGACCGCCAGCCGCAAGGCGGTGACGCAAGTGGTCGGCTACATCATGATGGAGAACGGGATCTACCTGTTCGGGCTCACGCAGGCCGAACGCGTCCCGTTCCTCGTCGAGCTCGGCGTGCTGCTCGACGTATTCGTCGGCGTGTTCATCATGGGCATCGTGGTCTTCCACATCAATCGCGAATTCGACTCGATCAAGGCGTCCCGGCTGGTGGAGGGCGCCGAATGACGCTGCTGCACGCGCTCGTGCTGCTCCCCGCCCTCGGCGCCCTCGGCGCCGCGGTCCACCGCACGGAAGCGTATCGCACGGGCTGGCTGCTCGTCATCGCGGCGCTGCACCTGGTCCTCACCGGCCTCGCCTGGACGGGCGCCCCACCTCCGACCCTGGGCGGCTGGATCGCCCTGGACGCCATCGGCCTCATCGTGCTCACCGTCGTCTCGGTCCTGTTCGCCGCCGTGGCGGTGTACGCCGTGGGCTACCTGCGCCGGGAGAATCCGCGCGGCGGCCGCGCCTTCGTGAGCTGCCTCCTGGCTTTCCTGTCCGCGGCGTCGCTGGTGGCGCTGAGCCATCACTTCGCGCTGCTGTGGATCGGGCTCGAGGCGACGACCCTGGCGGTCGCGCCGCTGATCTTCCACCGGCACGACCGACGCTCCCTCGAAGCGGTGTGGAAGTACCTCATGCTGTCCTCGGTCGGCATCGCGCTGGCGCTGCTCGGGACGTTCCTGCTTGCGGCGTCGCAGTCGGTGTCCGGCGACGCCGTGCGCCCGCTGGTGCTCGAGGACCTGATGGCCGGCGCGCCACAGCTGCACCCGGCGTGGCTCAAGGCGGCGTGCGTCTTCCTGCTCGTCGGGTACGGCACGAAGATGGGCCTGGTCCCGCTCCACGCGTGGAAGCCCGACACCTACGCAGTGGCGCCGGGCCTTGTCGCCGGTCTGATGGCGGGTGTGCTGACGATGATCGCCTTCCTCGGACTCACGCGGATCACGCAGGTCATGATCGCCGCAGGGCTCGGCGGTTTCGTGACGCCGCTGTTGCTCACCTTCGGGCTCGCCTCGCTCGCGGTCGGCGCGGCGTTCATCATCGGCCAGAGCGACCTCAAGCGCATGCTCGCCTATTCGAGCGTCGAGCACATGGGTCTGCTGACCCTGGGCCTCGGGCTCGGCGGCGGGAGCGCCTACGGCGCGCTGCTGCACGCGGTGAACAACGGCCTGGCCAAGGGTCTGCTGTTCCTCACCGCCGGCAACGTGGTCCTGGCGGCGGGCGGCGTCGCGGGCGACCAGCGTGGACTGCTGCGCCGGGCGCCCGCCTCCGCGATCCTGCTTCTCGCGGGTCTGCTCGCGGTAGCGGGCTCGCCGCCGTTCGGCACGTTCCTGAGCGAGTTCACGATCGTGCGCGGCGCGTTCGGGGCCGGCCATCCGTGGATCGGCGCGGCGGCGCTGCTCTGCCTGGCCGTGGCATTCGTGGGCATGGCGCGGCTGATCGTCCCCATGGTCTACGGCACGAGTGCCGAGCCGGGGGGACGCGAGGCGCGAGGGGGAGAGAACGCGTGGCTTGTGGCGGGGCCAGTGGCGCTCGCGCTTGGCGTGCTCCTGCTCGGTCTCTTCGTTCCGCCGGCGCTGCAGCGGCAGCTCGCCGCCGCGGCCGCGGTGCTGGGGGGTCGCGCGCCATGAGCGCTCCGCCTTCGATCGAGCTGCGCAACCGGCGCGCGGTGCCGTGGGCTGCGGTGCCGAGGGCGGACGTCGCCGCATTCCGGACCGGCGTGATCGACGCGGTGTGGGCCGGTCAGCGACTGGTGTCGCTGTTCGGCCTGGCGGACGGCGGCGACGACACTCGTCTGGTCGCCGTGCTGGCCGACGACACCGAGGGGCGCCTCGACATCCTGAGCACGACGGTCGGGGACCGGTACGCCGCCCTGACGCCCGACTGTCCGTCCGCGGCGCGGTTCGAGCGGGAGATCGCCGAGCAGTGCGGCGTCGTGCCGGAGGGACATCCCGGTCTCAAGCCGCTGCGCCGACATGCGCCGGACCACGCCCCCGCGGGTCGTGCCGTCCGTCCCGTGGACCGCGAGGCCTATCGGTTCGACCGGATCGAGGGCGAGGACATCCACGAGGTCGCGGTCGGACCGGTGCACGCGGGCATCATCGAGCCCGGTCACTTCCGGTTGCAAGCGCACGGCGAGCGCGTCCTGGGACTCGAGGTGATGCTGGGCTACCAGCACCGCGGCGTCGAGCGGCTGCTTGAGACCGTGGATGCGACGCGTGCGGTCCTCGTCGCGGAGTCGATCGCCGGCGACACGGTGATCGGACATGCGGACGTCCACTGCGGAGCCCTGGAGGCGCTGGCGCGCTGCCGCAAGACGCCCAGGGCCCAGACGATCCGCGGCATCGCGCTGGAACTGGAGCGGCTTGCCAACCACATCGGCGACCTCGGCGCGATCGCGGGCGACGTGGCGTTTCAACCGGGGGCGTCGTACCTCGGCCGCATGCGCGGCGACTGTCTCAACCTGCTCATGATGCTGTCAGGCAACCGATATGGCCGGGGGCTCGTGCGTCCGGGCGGAGTCGCGTTCGACCTGACGCCCGAGCTGGCGGAGGAGATGCGATCACGGCTCGGGCTCCTGCTGGAGGAGCTGCTGCCCGTGGGGCGCCTGCTGCTCGAGAGCGCGTCGGTCCAGGCGCGGCTCGAGGGCGTCGGCGTCGTGACGCGGGAGGACTGCGAGCGCCTGGGCCTGGTCGGCCCGACCGCGCGGGCCTGCGAGGTGGTGCGGGACGTGCGACACGACCACCCGTGGGGGATCTTCCGCTTCACGCACATTCCGGTCGCCACCGCCTGGGCGGGCGACGTGCTGGCCCGCACGCTGGTGCGGTGGCTCGAGATCCGCCGGTCCTTGGAGTTCGTCATCGAGCAGCTCGCGGCGTTGCCGCGCGCGGCTCCGCGTGTATCCATGGGCGCCCTGCATCCGAACGAGATCGTGGTGGCGATGGCCGAGGGGTGGCGGGGCGAGATCGCGCACGTCGTGCTCAGCGACGAGGCGGGCCGGATCCGGCGCTACAAGGTCACGGACCCCTCCTTTCACAACTGGGACGCGCTGCCGGTGGCCCTGCCCGGCGAGCAGATATCGGACTTCCCGCTATGCAACAAGAGCTTCAACCTCTCGTACGCGGGGCACGACCTGTGAGCGCGATCGACCTCCTGCGCATCCGGCTCCGGCAGGGCACGCGGACCACGTCGGTCCCGCCCCCCGAGGGTACGCTGCCGGAGCGGTTCCGGGGGCGGCCATCGCTCGATACGGCGAAATGCCTCGACGGTTGCCGGGACTGCCTGCGTCGGATGCCGTCCGGGATGCTGCGGGCCGGCGGGGGCGGCGAGATCCTGCTGGACGTCGGCGCGTCGCTCTTCAGCCCTGATGAGATCGCCGCCTGCCCGGCGGGCGCGCTCACGTTCACGACCGACTACCGGATGGCTTCCGGGACGCGCGAGGGTCTGGTCGCGCCGACGGGAACCGTGGAACTGGCCCGGGCATTCGATCGGGCGTCGCGCCGCTTGTTCGGCCGCGCGCTGCGCCTGCGCTCGGTGAGCGCGGGGAGCTGCAACGGCTGCGAGAGCGAGCTGGTCGCGCTCGGGAACGTGGTGTTCGACCTGGCGCGGTTCGGCGTCCAGTTCGTGGCGTCGCCCCGCCACGCGGACGGCATCGTGATCACGGGGGCTGTGAGCGTGAACATGCTGGCGGCGCTGCGGGAGACCTGGGAAGCCACGCCGGAGCCCCGGATCGTCATCGCCGTGGGGGCGTGCGCCATCGACGGCGGGCCGTTCCGCGGCAGCCCCGAGGTGGGCAACGGCGTGCCGGACGACTTTCGCGTCGATCTGTGGGTACCGGGCTGTCCCCCGCATCCCCTCACGATCATGGACGGCCTGCTGCGCCTGCTCGGCCGCATGGAGCACGGAGCGCGCTGACGTCTCGACCCGAGCCGAGCGGAGGCAACATGACACGCGCGGACGCACGGATCGCACTGCTGCTTGAACTCATGGACCAGGCCTTCGACGCGAAGGGCTGGCATGGCACGACGCTGCGGGGGGCCCTGCGGGGACTGACACCGGCACAGGCGCTATGGCGGCCCGCGCCCGGCCGGCACCGCATCTGGGACTACGTCCTGCACTGCGCCTACTGGAAGTACGCGGTGCGGCGGCGGCTCGAGGGGGATCCAGCCGGGAGCTTCCCGCGAGCGCCATCGAACTGGCCGGCCGTGCCCGAAGAGGCGACGGCCTCGGCATGGCGCGCGGACATCCGCCTGCTGGAGGCGGAACACCGGGCGCTGCGCGAACTCGTGGAGTGGATTCCGCCGAAGCTCCTCGACGCGCGCTCGCCCAAGGGCAGGTGGCGCAACATCGAGCAGGTCCATGGCGTGGCGGCGCACGACCTGTACCACACGGGACAGATCCAGCTGATCAAGCGACTGATGAAACGCAATGGCTGATGGCAGATGGCGGATTCATCCGCCATCTGCCATCGGCGGCATCAGGACATCGGCGAGCTGATCGTGACCTTGAAACCGTCGGGATCGGTGACGCCAAAATCGCGCGTGCCCCAAGGCTGGGTCTGCGGCTCGTGGTCGAGCACACCGCCCCGTGACCTGATCCCCTTTGCCAGCTGGTCGATGTCCTGCACCGTGGTGCAGTAGATCCGGAACCCCACGCCCTTCGCGCGGTCCTTGCCCTTCTTGAAATCGTCCTGGCCGATCATGAACGTGGTACCGCCGGCCCGCAGCTCGACGCCCATCAACTTCCCGTCCCGGATCCAGCGGTCCACCACGACGAAGCCGAGGATGTGCTCGTAGAAGTGGATCGAGCGCGCGAGGTCGTTCACGCTGTAGCCCGGGGCGACGCTGCGGATGCGCAGGGTCTCGGGCTGCTTGCGCGGCTTGATCTTCCGGGTGGTCGCCTGCACCGCTTTCTTCGCGGTCTTCTTCACTGCCTTCTTCGCGGTCTTCTTCACCGCCTTCTTGGCGGCCTTCTTCTTCCGTGCGGCCATGACGCGTCTCCCTCGTGCGATTAGTGCTGTAGCGTAGCCGGGCCGGCCCGGGACCGCCAGATTACGCTCCGTGACCAGCGTGGCCAGATTCACCACCTTCGTCCTCGTGGCCCTGCTTCCCGCGGGGCTTCCGGCCCAGGCGCCGGTGGACGTCCGGGCGGTCCAGCCCGAGCGGCCGACGGTGGCGACGCACGCCTATTCCGTCGCGCCCGGCGTCCTGGAGATCGAGACAGGCGTCGAGGTGGACCGGTTCGGCGACGGCTCGCGCGTGCTGAGCGTCCCAACCACGATCAAGATCGGCGTCGCCAGCCACCTGCAGCTCAACATCGTCGCCCCCGTCACCGGGCCCGGCCTCTCGTCGCTCGGCGCCGGGGACGCTGCGCTGGGCGTGAAGTGGCGCCTCCTGGACGAGCACGGCGTGCTGGGCAGCTTCGCGCTCCTGCCGGCGCTCAAGTTCGCGAGCGGCAGCGTTCCGATCGGGCGCGGAACCGGAACGACCGACCTCTCCCTAACGGTGATATCGAGCCGGACGATTGGCAAGGTGTCCGTGGATCTGAACGTCGCCGCCACGTGGCGCTCGGGTGACGGCACCCAGGCCCCGCGGCGTGCGTGGCTGTGGACGGTGTCGTTCGGCATCCCGGTCCGGGGTGGCCTCGGCTGGGCGCTCGAGTACTTCGGGTATCCGGGGACGGCCGGCCCGGCGGGAACACCCGGGTGGTCGGCCGTGTTGACCGGACCCCAGCTCGTGCTGCGGCGGTGGCTCGCGGTGGACGCCGGGGTCATCGTCCCGCTTTCCGGGCCGCAGGTCACGTCGTTCTACAGCGGGATGGTGTGGAACGCCGGACGGATCTGGCGGACGGGCGCACCGTGACGGGCGGACTCCGCGAAGGCGACGGGCTCTCGGCTTGAGAATCCACACGCCACGTGCGAGGTTTCCCTCCCGCGGCGCCGTAGCCAAGTGGTAAGGCAGAGGTCTGCAAAACCTCCATTCGGCGGTTCGATCCCGCCCGGCGCCTCTGCCCGTAAGGCCCTGTTCTACAGGGCCTTACGCATTCTCAGCCAGTCCGTAGACCGGCGGGATCGCCGTCAACGGTCGGGTGTCAGGGATTCGTGGGTCGGATGTCCAGCTCGGAGACCATGGCCCGCTCGGGAAGAGCGATGGTGTCGAGCACGATCTGGGCGACGTCCTCTGGCTTGAGCATGCGATCGGCGGGAATCGCGGCGATCCCCGGGGCGGACCAGAAGTCGGTATCCACCGATCCCGGGCAGACGGCCAGCACCCGCAGGTTCTTCTTCCGCACCTCGAGCATCAGCGATTTCGAGAAGCCGAGTACACCGTGCTTCGAAGCGCTGTAGGCGCCGCCACCTTCGCGCCCGTTGCGCGCGGCGCTCGACGCGATGTTGACGATCATCCCACGCCCGGCCGCGAGCATGGATGGCAGAAAGGCCCGCGTCACCAGGAACATCCCCCGCAGGTTGGTCTCGATCACAGCGTCCCACGTTTCCAGCGACATCTCCGCCACCGGCGCGAACTTCCCGATGCCGGCGTTGTTGACGAGGATGGTCGGCGTGCCGAGGTCATGCTGTACGCGCTCGGCGAACGCCGCGACCTGCGCTTCGTCGCGCACGTCGCAGGCGATGCCGCCGCCGGTGCCGCGGCGCGAGCAGTGGGCCACCCGCGCGCCGCGCTCGGCGAGGGCCTCGACGAGTGCCTTGCCGATTCCGCTGGAGCTCCCCGTGACGACGGCGCGTTCAGCTGACCAGAGCATTCAGCCTTCCGCCTTCAGCTTGTAGGCCTCCGCCGTCGGCCGCAGCGGCCGCAACAGCCAGTGCGGGCGCCTCATGCCGCCGGGGCCGGGCGCGGGCCGGGCGAGCTTCAGCCACTCGCGGTAGATCGCATGGCTCTTCGCGGTGTCCACGACGATGTCGCCGTCCTCGTCCCCCGGCTCGGCACGCGTTACGCGCACCTTCTGGTGCCAGGCGTGCGCACCGCTGACCGGGTCGGGGTGCACGGGGAAGGTGAGGTTCTGATGCACGCCGGCGCTCTGCCACCAGACGCGCGAGCTGTCGGCATCGCTGCTCGGCCACGGGGCGACGCCGTGCAGCCGGCGCATCCGCCACTTCCCGTCGCCCTGTTCCTCGATGCGCACCAGCGCCGAGCCCCAGCGGTCGGTGCCCTGGTCTTCGGTCACGCGCCAGCGGCCCATGTGGTGCGAACAGGCGACGACGCCCGGCCGCATCCCTTCGGTGTCCCACGCGCGCACCACGAACCAGCCGATCTCGGTCGTGACGCGCACGAGATCGCCCGTCCCAACGCCGAGGCGCGCCGCGTCCGCCGCGGCGATCCAGAGCGGATTGCTGTGGGCGATCTCGTTCAGCCATTTGGCGTTGCCCGAGCGCGTGTGGATCAGCACCGGCAGACGGAAGGTCGGGATGAGCGCGAACTCCTGTTTGGAGGCGTCCATCGTGCGCGGGCTGACGTGGCTCTCGATCTCGGTCGGGATCGCGAACTCCGGCCAGCCCCAGGCGGCGAGCGTGGAGGAGTAGAACTCGAGCTTCCCGGACGGCGTCGGGAACCCCCGCTTCGCGACGCCGTCCACTATGACACCTGCGGCGCGACGCCCGGAGGCGTCGGCCGGCGGCACCGGCATCGGCACGATGTTGGACGACGGGGCCGGCGGCGCCGCCGTGTACACGCGTCCGGTCGTCGAGTCCACTGCGCCGTCGGCGAGCTCATCCGCGCTGACGTCCTGCTCGTGCCGTCCGAACGCCGGAGCGGGCACGTCGAAGGACGCATACTTCCGCATGTACTCCATCGGCTTGAGCCCTTCGGCCCCAGCCGCCTCTGGTAGTCCGGGCACCGAGTTCTCGAAGATCCACCGATAGTACTCGTCGATCCGCAGTTTCTCGCCTAGACGGTACGGCGACTCGAAGAACTTCCGGATCCCCATGGTGCCGTCCGGATCGATGCGCCACGACAGCTCGATCCAGAACTCGTTCTCCTCCCAGACTTCGCCGGGGTTGGTCTCGCGCGTGTCGCCGACCGGCTCGCCGAGCCGCTCCTTGAGCGCGCGCTGCACCGGCTGCCGGAACCCGAGCCAGCTGCCGCCGTGCGTCTCGAAGCTCGCGAGGTCGTGGCGCTCGCTGCCCAGCCCGACGGGGAGGACGTAGTCGGCGAACCAGGCCGTCTCGCTCCACACCGGCGTGAGCGCGGCGTGGGCGCCGATGAGCTTCTGATCGCGCAGCACCTCCATCCACGTGAAGCCGTCGGGGTTGGTCCAGACAGGGTTGTAGACGCGGGTAAAGTACACGTCGAGAGTGCCGCGCCCTTCCTTGAGGAAATGCGGCAGGAGGAAGCTCATCTCGAAGAACGCGAGCGGGTACTCCTTGGGCCACGTCAGCTCGTTCCAGTGCGTCGGATGCGGCGGCCGCGCGTGCGGCGCCGGGACGAACTTGGTCCACGAGGCGGGGATCGTGCCGCCGCTCGTGCCGACGCTCCCCGTGAGCACGTTGAGGAAGAACAGGCAGCGCGCCGTCATCCAGCCGCCGAGGTTGCCCGCGGCGGAGGCGCGCCAGGTGTGGGCGCTGAAGGCGGAGCCGGCCCCGGCGACGGCGTGCGCGACGGCGACGATCGTGGCGGCGCTCACGCCGCTCTCCTGCTCGGCGTACTCCGGGGTGAACTTCGCGTAGAGCCGCTCGAGCTCCTGCTCGAACCGCTCGAATGTCGCCGGCTCGCCGGGGCAGCACGCGCGCAGGTACTCGTCCCAGTTCACCCAGCGCCGCACGAACTCGCGGTCGAAAGACCGCTCGCGAATGAGGATGTTCGCGATGGCGAGGAGCACCGCCGGCTCACTCCCGGGCCACGACGGCAGCCAGTGGTCGGCCTGCGACGCCGTGTTCGACAGTCGCGGGTCCATGACGATGATCGTCGCGCCGCGCTGCTTGGCCTCGATGATGCGCTGGGCGTGCGGGTTGAAGTAGTGCCCGCTCTCGAGGTGCGACGAGATGAGGAAGATGCACTGCGCGTTGGCGTGGTCGGGGCTGGGCCGGTCCATCCCCATCCAGAAGGCGTAGCCCGCGCGCGCCCCCGCGGAGCAGATGTTGGTGTGGCTGTTGTGTCCGTCCACGCCCCAGGCCGCGAGCACCCGCTCGGTGTAGCCGTCCTCCCCGGGGCGGCCGACGTGGTACATGATGCGCTCGGGGTGCTTCGCCTGGAGCGCGCCACGGATGCGGCCCGCGAGGTCGTCCAGCGCCTCGTCCCAGCCGACGCGCTCCCACTTCCCCTCGCCGCGCGCGCCGGTGCGGCGCAGCGGGTACAGGATGCGTTCGGGGTCGAGCACCTGGTTGAGGGTGGCCGGGCCCTTGGCGCAGTTGCGGCCGCGGCTGCCGGGGTGGCGCGGGTTGCCCTCGAACTTCTTCACGACCCGCGTTTCCTGGTCCACGTAGGCGAGCAGGCCGCAGGCGGCTTCGCAGTTGAAGCACGTGGTCGCGACCAGACTGTAGTGGCGGCCGCCCTCGACCCAGTCGCTCCACCGCTCGACCGGCGGGAAGGCGTTGAATCCGCGCTGCATCCGTCCCTCGTCCGCGGGATGCAGGCTGCGGGGCGGGCCAGCGGCCGGGGGCGCCGTCATTCCGTCTGCCTCTCTCTTCTTGACTGTCTCTGTCTGCTCTTGTCTCATGTCAGCTTATCGGTGGGCCCTGTCCGGCGAGGACGAGGGCGTGTCCGTAGAGCCAGAGGCCCGCCAGCGCGAGCGCGCCGGCGAGCGGGAACAGCGCCTGATCGCCCGTGGCCAGCAGCGTCGCGGGCAACATGGCCCCGCCGACCTGCGCGAGCCAGAACATCGCGGCCTGCGGGCCCCGGAACAGCGCCCGCGCGGCGGCGGCGGCGTTCGCGGTCGGATGGCTGCCCTGCGCGTCCAGGACGGCGAGGACCGCGGCGGTGATGAGACCCGTGATCAGCCACCGCGAGAACGGCTCGATGTCGCCGCCGGCGCCCACCGCCGGTGCCACCACGAACAGCGCCGCGAGCGCGGCGACGGGAGCGTGCACACCGAGGTGCAGGAACAGGATCGGGCTCTGCCACAGGTCGCGGCCTTCGCACTGGCCGAACAGGAAGGCGGTGTACACGGCCGTCAGCAGGGCCAGAACCGCGACGGGCCACGCGAGAATCCGGAGCAGCGTGTCGCTCCCCACCCACGATGCCGGGGCCCAGAGGGCGAGCGCGCCGCCGTACGCGGTGATCACGAAGGCGCCGCGCGCGAGCCAGCTGCGCCACTGCGGCCGCACGAGGATCATCCAGAACCGCTCGGGTCGCTTCAGGTCCGCGACGAGCAGGGCGCCGGTGAGGGCGAGGAAGCACAGCGCGAGCGCCGGCGCCATCCGCGCGAACAGCGGGGCGCTCGCGTCGCCGCCGGCCATGATGGTCACGGCCGGGACGAGCGCGAGCCCCGCGGCGAGGCTCTTGGTCCAGATGTAGGACGAGACCTTCCAGCCCCAGGTCCTCTGGCGCGGGATGTCGTAGGCCACGCGGGCGGGTGGGAGAGTGGGAGAGTGGGAGACAGGGAGAGTAGGAGAGCGGGAGGCAGCCCCAGCGGCGTTCGCCCCCACGCTGCTACCCTCCCACTTTCCCACTTTCCCGCTCTCCCACTTTCCCACTCTCCCACTCTCCCACTCCCCGACGCGGTCCGCCCACATGTACATCGGCCCGTGCCTGGCGGCGAGGGGATCGAGCGCCGCTTCGTGGGCCCCAAGGTAGAACGTCTTGGGATTCGTGCGCTGTTCGGGGCGCCGGACTGTCGGCGTGTGCGTGGCGAGGGCCTGCGCGACCCGGGAGGAGTCGTCGTCCATGTCGCCGAACAGGAGCGCCTCGACCGGGCAGACGACCACGCACGCCGGGAGCAGCCCTTCGTCCACGCGGTGGGAGCAGAAGTTGCACTTGGCCGCCGTGTGCGAGTCGGGGTCCATGTAGATGGCGTCGTAGGGGCACGCCTGCATGCAGGCCTTGCAGCCGATGCAGCGGTCCTCGTCGAAGTCCACCACGCCGTCGGGCCGCTGGTACATCGCGGTGACGGGGCAGATCTCGACGCACGGCGCGTCCTCGCAGTGGTTGCAGCGCAGCACGGCGAAGTGGCGGCGCACCGCGGGGAACGTGCCGACGTCCACGTTCTTCACCCAGGTGCGAAACACGCCGAGGGCGACGTCGTTCTCCGACTTGCACGCCGTGGTGCAAGCGTGGCAGCCGATGCACCGCGTCTGGTCGATCACCCAGGCGTAGCGCGTCAGCGCAGGATCTCCATCCACATCTTCACCGCGACGGCCGCGATGAGCAGCGCGAGCAAGGTGCGCAGGAGCCCGGCATGCAGCCGGCGGCTCACCGCGGCGCCGAGCTGCGCGGCTGGGAGAGCGCCGGCGACCAGCGCGAGGGCCGGCCAGGCCGCCACCTGGCCCGTCACGAGCTTGCCGAAGAGGCCCGTGGTGGCGCCGGCGAGCGCGATCGCGAGCGAGCTGCCGACGGCGATGCGCGGCGGCACGTGCAGGATGTAGAGCATCAGCGGGATGAGCAGGAAGCCGCCGCCGGCCCCGACGGCGCCCGCGAGCAGGCCGACGCCCAGCGCCAGCAGGAACCCGATCGTGCGCCGGTGAGCCGCGGGGACGCTGAGCGCGGCGGGCTTGCGGCCGCCGAGGACGAACATCATGAGCGCGCCGGCAGCGGCCATGGAAGCGAAGATCGCCTGGAGCGCGGCGGGTGGCATCCAGTGCGACGTGATGGCGCCGATGAGCGCGCCCAACATCATCCCGGAGCCGAGGCTGACGACGAGTTCGCGATCCACGAACCCCTCGCGCACGTGGCCTGCGATGCCCGAGGCTGCCGCCGCGAAGACCTGGACCATCGTTATGGCGGTGACTTCATGCAGGTCGAGATGCCCGGTCCCGATCCAGGGGGGCACGTAGAGGAGCAGGGGGATCATGACGATGGCGCCGCCGACCCCCGTCAGCCCGGCGACGAATGCGCCGCCCGCCCCGAGGACGACCAGCGTGGACAGGAGCGGGTCCGAGTGCACGACGAGCCCGACCGCCGCGATCCACGCGAGGACGACCGCGGTCGCGGGTTCGAGGATGGCCTCCAGCGCGCGGCTGGAGAGCGGCTGTGGTTCGATTTCGACGGACACGGGCGAGGGGAACATGCCGTCCGGAGGAGTGAGGCGCAACACGGGCGGGTGACGCGGAGGCACGGCGGCGCCACGCGCTCCGTGTCACGGGTCGCGGGGCCGCGCCGTGCGGCAGGTTGACGCTGGCCCCGCCGTGCGGTTAAGAACCCCGTGTGACCGCTCCCAACATCCCGCGCCGTCCCCGCAGCCCGCTGCTCCCGCCCGGCGAGAAACCCAGCTGGAAGGAGCGCTTCGCCGCGCTGAAGAACGTGCCCCCGCTCCTCAGGATGGTCTGGGGCACGCACCGGGGCTACGCCGCAGGGATCGTGGCGCTCCGGATGGTGCGGGCACTCGTGCCGCTGGCGGTGCTGTGGATCGGGAAGCTCATCATCGACGGCGTGGTGGCCGCGATCGCGGATCACGCCGCGGGACGGCCGGTCGGGTGGACGCACCTGGTCCAGCTCGTGGCGCTCGAGCTTGTGGTCGCGATCCTTGGCGAAGCCACGGCGCGCTCCGGCACGCTATTCGAGTCGCTGCTCGGCGACCTGTTCAGCAACGTCGTCAGCGTGCGGCTGATGGAGCACGCGGCCACGCTCGACCTCAAGCAGTTCGAGGACCCGGAGTTCTACGACCACCTGGAGCGCGCGCGGCGGCAGACCGTGGGGCGCATCGGGCTGATCGCCATCATCCTGGGCGTCACCCAGAGCCTCATCACCCTCGCCTCGCTGACGGCAGCGCTGATCCTGTACGTGCCGTGGCTCCTGGTCCTCCTCGTGATCGCGGTGCTGCCGTCGTTCGTCGGCGAAACACACTTCGCGACCCTCGGCTACTCGCTGCTGTTCCGCTGGACCCCGGAGCGCCGGCAGCTCGACTACTTGCGCTTCACCGGCGCGAGCGACCAGACGGCCAAGGAGATCAAGCTCTTCGGCCTGTCGGGCTGGCTGGTCGGTCGCTACGCCACGCTCGCCGACGCCTTCTACCGCGCGAACGCGAAGCTGGCGATCCGGCACGGTCTGGTCGCGTGGCTGCTCGCCGTGTTCGGCGCCCTTGGCTATTACGGCGCCTACGTCTGGATCATCGTGCTCACGGTGCGCGGCTACCACTCGCCGGCCGGTGTGTTCACGCTGGGAGTGCTCACGTTCCTGGCGGCGTCGTTCCGGCAAAGTCGCGACCTCATCCAGGGGGTCCTGCTCTCGACCTCGCAGCTCTACGAACAGGCGCTGTACCTGCGCGACCTGTTCACGTTCTTCGAGATGCAGCCGTCCATCGCCTCGCGTCCTGGCGCGCGGGCCGTGCCGCGTCCCATCCTGCGCGGGTTCGAGTTCCGGGACGTCGGGTTCCGGTATCCGGGGAGCGACAAGTGGGCGGTGCGCCACCTGTCGTTCACCTTGCAGCCGGGAGAACGGCTGGCGCTGGTGGGGGAGAACGGCGCCGGGAAGACGACGCTCGTGAAGCTGCTGGCGCGGCTCTACGACGCGGACGAGGGCGCGATCCTGCTCGACGGCACGGACCTGCGCGAGTACGATGTGGCGTCGCTGCACCGTGCGATCGGCGTGATCTTCCAGGACTTTGTGCGCTACGACTTCCTGCTGCGCGAGAACATCGGGGTCGGCGAGATCGGGGCGGTCGAGGACCAGCCGCGCATCGAGATGGCGGCGCAGCGCAGCCTCGCGTCCGAGGTCGCAGGCCGGATGAAGGGCGGCTACGGCCAGATGCTCGGCCGCCGGTTCGACGGCGGCGTGGAGCTGTCGGGCGGCGAGTGGCAGAAGGTCGCGCTCGCGCGTGCCTACCTGCGCGAGGCCGAGGTGCTGATCCTCGATGAGCCGACGGCGTCGCTCGACGCCCGGGCGGAGTACCAGGTGTTCCTGCGGTTCTCGGAGCTGACCAAGGGGAGGATGGCGGTGCTGATCTCGCACCGCTTCTCGACGGTGCGGATGGCCGAGCGGATCCTCGTGCTCGCGCAGGGGCAGATCATCGAGCACGGCTCCCACGAGGAGCTGGTGGCCCGGCGCGGGACCTACGCGGAGCTGTTCGAGCTCCAGGCGGCGGGGTACAAGTAGGAGGTTGGGGATTGGGGATTGGGGATTGGGAAACGACCACACACTGTTCCAAGTCTCCCAATCCCCAGTCCCCAGTCCCCAGTCCCTATTTCAGCGCGTAGCTGCTCAGCACCCGCAGGTAGTTCGCCCGCTCGTACGCCTCGGGATTGCGGACGGCCCGCTGGCTCAGGCTGCCGCGCATTTCGCTGATGCTCGTGTACTCGTGCTCGTCCATCCACGCCAGCAGGTCATGGCGCACCTTGCCGAGGTGGCCGATACCGTGCTGGAGCAGGGCCGAGGTCAGCATCGCCACGTTGGCGCCCGCCATCATCGCCTTGAGCACGTCGCGCGCGGTGTGCACGCCGCCGGTGACGGCGAAGTCCGTGTCCACGCGCCGGAACAGGAGCGCCACCCACGTCAGGCGCAGCAGCAGTTCGTAAGAGCTGCTCAGGGTGAGCGACGGCGTCACTTCGAGGTTCTCGACGTCGAGGTCGGGCTGGTAGAACCGGTTGAACAGCACGAGTCCGTCGGCCCCCGCGTCCGCCAGCTGCCGGGCCAGCTGGCCGAAGGCGGTGAAGTGGTGGCCGACCTTGACCGCCAGCGGGATGTGCACCGTGTCGGCGACGGCGCGCACGAGGTCCACGTACTGGCGCTCGATCTCGTCCGAGGCGCGCGTGATATCGCTGGCCACGTAGTAGATGTTGAGCTCGAGCGCGTCGGCGCCCGCGTCCTGGATCAGCCGCGCGTAGCGCAGCCAGCCTCCGGGTGAGACGCCGTTGAGACTGCCGATCACCGGGATGTCCACCGCCGCCTTGGCCTTGCGCACGTGCTCGAGATAGGCGTCGGGGCCGATGTGGTACTGCGGCATCTCCGGCAGGTAGGTGAGCGACTCCGCAGAGCTCTCGACGCCGTGCGAAAGCTCGGCATTCAGCAGCGCGCCTTCGAGCTCGATCTGTTCCTCGAACAGCGAGTGCAGCACGACCGCGGACGCGCCGGCGTCCTCCATCGCGCGGATCCGCCCCAGGTCCTGGCACAGCGGTGACGGCGAGACGACCAGCGGGCTGTCGAGGTGCAGCCCGAGGTACGTGGTGCTCAGGTCGATCATGGCTGTGCCCCCCCGTTCACCGCGGTGGCGAGATCGGTATAGCGCTTCCAGCGGGCGTCGACGTCGTGCTGTGCCTCGCCGGCAAGCAGGCGCGCCGCTTCCGGATCGGCGTGCACGAGCATCCGGTAGCGGCTCTCGTTGTTGGTGAACTGCTCGAGCGGCACGCTCGGCGGTTTGCAGTCGAGCTGCAGCGGCGACTGGCCGGCCTCGCGCCGCGCCGGGTCGAAGCGGAACAGGGGCCAGTACCCGGCTTTCACCGCGATCTTCTGCTGGTCCAGCCCGTGGACCAGGTCGTACCCGTGCGCGATGCAGTGGCTGTAGGCGATGACGAGCGACGGGCCGGGCCACGCCGCCGCCTCCTGCAGCGCCCGGGTGGTCTGCCCGTCGTCGGCGCCGAAGGCGATCTGCGCGACGTAGACGTTGCCGTACGCGATCGCCATCATCCCGAGGTCCTTCTTGGCGGCGTGGCGTCCGCCGGCGGCGAACTTCGCCACCGCGCCGCGCGGCGTGGCCTTGGAGGCCTGGCCGCCGGTGTTGGAGTACACCTCGGTGTCGAGCACGAGGATGTTCACGTTGCGGCCCGAGGCGAGGACGTGGTCGAGGCCTCCGTAGCCGATATCGTAGGCCCAGCCGTCGCCGCCCACGATCCAGACCTGCGTCTCGACGAGGGCGTCGGCGACGGCCAGGAGGTCGCGTGCCGCCGCGTCCGCGCGAGCGGCGAGCCGGGCCTTCAGCGCCGCGACCCGCTCACGCTGGGCCGCGATGCCCGATTCGCTCTTCTGGTCGGCGCCGAGGATGGCCGCTGCCAGCTCGCCCCCGATCGTGTCGCGGAGCCGCTCGACGAGCAGGCGGGCGTAGCCCTGCTGCTGCTCGAGGGCGATGCGCATCCCCAGGCCGAACTCGGCGTTGTCCTCGAACAGCGAATTAGCCCAGGCCGGCCCGCGGCCGTCGCGGTTCACCGTCCACGGCGTCGTCGGCAGGTTGCCGCCGTAGATGGACGAGCAGCCGGTGGCGTTGGCGACGACCATGCGGTCGCCGAACATCTGCGTCAGCAGCCGCAGGTAGGGCGTCTCGCCGCATCCGGCGCAGGCGCCGGAGAACTCGAACAGCGGCTGGAGCAGCTGGACATCCTTCACCTGGGTGTGGCTGAGCTCGCCGCGCGCGGGGTCGCTCAGACCCAGGAAGAAGTCCCAGTGTGCGCGCGCCGCGTCCCGGATCGGCGCCTGCGGCACCATGTTAATCGCCTTGAGCCGCGACTCCCGCTTGTTCTTCACCGGGCACACCTCCACGCACAACGCGCAGCCGGTGCAGTCCTCGGGGGAGATCTCCAGTGTGTAGCGGCGGTCGCCGAACTCCTTCCACCGGGCGGGGGCGGACTTGTAGCCCTCGGGCGCGTCCGCGAGCGCCGCGGGCACGGCGACCTTGGCGCGGATCACGGCGTGCGGGCAGACCAGGACGCACTTGCCGCACTGGATGCAGATCGTCTCGTCCCACGCGGGCATCTCGGTGGCGATGTTGCGCTTCTCCCACTGCGCCGTCCCGGTGGGCCAGGTGCCGTCGTCGGGAAGTGCGCTCACCGGCAGCAGGTCACCCCGGCCCTCGAGCATGACGGCCGTCACGCGCTGCACGAAGTCAGGCGCGGCGACCGGCACCGCGCGGCGCCGCGGTGTGGTGCTGGTCGCGTGCTCCGGCACCGGTACCTCCTGCAGGGCCGCGAGCGTGTTGTCCACCGCGGCGAAGTTCATCGCGACGACGGATTCACCCCGCCGCCCGTAGGTGTGACGGATGGCGTCCTTGATGGCGGCGATCGCCTCGTCGCGGGGCAGCACACCGCTGATCGCGAAGAAGCACGTCTGCATGACCGAGTTGATGCGCCGGCCGAGGCCGACCGCTTCCGCGACCTTCAGCGCGTCGATGACAAAGAAGCGCAGGCGCCGGGCGATGATCTGCTCCTGCACGGGGCGGGGCAGGTGGTCCCAGACCGTGCCGGACCCGTACGGCGAGTTGAGCAGGAAGACGGCCCCGGGCTCCGCCGCCTCGAGCACGTCCAGCCGCTCCAGGAAGCTGAACTGGTGGCAGGCGACGAAGTTGGCGCGCGAGATGAGGTATGCCGAGCGGATCGCGCGCCGCCCGAAGCGCAGGTGCGAGATCGTCACCGAGCCGGACTTCTTCGAGTCGTAGACGAAGTAGCCCTGCGCGGCGAGGTCGGTTCCCTCGCCGATGATCTTGATCGAGTTCTTGTTCGCGCCCACCGTGCCGTCGGCGCCGAGCCCGTAGAAGAGGGCCCGCACGGTCTGGGGATCCTCGGTCGTGAACGCCGGATCCCACGGCAGGCTGGTGTGCGTGACGTCGTCCACGATGCCCACCGTGAAGTGGTTCCTGGGCGTACGCTCGGCCAGCGCGTCGAAGACGCCCATCACCATCGCGGGCGTGAACTCCTTGGACGAGAGCCCGTAGCGGCCACCGACGATCCGCGGCATCGCCGCGAACGGGGCCGCGCCAAACGCCATCGCCTCGGCGAGGGCGGTCACGACATCCTGGTAGAGTGGTTCGCCCGCGCTTCCCGGCTCCTTCGTCCGATCCAACACGGCGATCGCCCGCACCGAGGCCGGCAGCGCCGCGACGAACTGCTCGACCGGGAAGGGGCGGAACAACCGCACCTTCAGGAGACCCACCTTCTCGCCGCGCGCGCGCAGGTGCTCGACCGTCTCCTCGGCCGTCTCGGCGCCCGAGCCCATCACGACGATGACCCGTTCGGCGTCCGGCGCCCCGACGTAGTCGAAGAGCCGGTAGCGCCGTCCCGTGCGCTCGGCCAGGCGGTCCATCACCCCTTCGACGATGGCCGGGCACGCGAGATAGTAGGGATTCACCGACTCGCGGGCCTGGAAGTAGACGTCCGGATTCTGCGCCGTGCCGCGCAGGACCGGGTGCTCGGGCGAGAGGGCGCGGGCGCGGTGCGCATGCACGAGGTCCTCGCGGACCAGCGCCGTCAGGTCCTCGTCCGTGAGCGGCGTGATCTTCGCGACCTCATGCGAGGTGCGGAATCCGTCGAAGAAGTGCAGGAAGGGGATGCGCGATTCGAGCGTGGCCGCGTGCGCGATGAGCGCGAAATCGTGCGCCTCCTGCACCGAGTTCGACGCCAGCATCGCGAAGCCGGTCTGCCGCGCGGCCATCACGTCGCTGTGGTCGCCGAAGATGGACAGTCCCTGCGCGGCGAGGGAGCGCGCTGCCACGTGGATCACCGCCGGCGTCAACTCACCGGCGATCTTGTACATGTTGGGGATCATGAGCAGCAGGCCCTGCGACGCCGTGAAGGTCGTCGCGAGCGCACCGCGCTGGAGTGCGCCGTGCAGCGCGCCGGCGGCCCCGCCCTCGCTCTGCATCTCGATCACGGTGGGGATGGCGCCCCACCGGTTCGGCTGTCGCTCGGAGGCCCACTGGTCCGCCCACTCGCCCATCGGCGAGCTCGGGGTGATCGGGTAGATCGCGATCACCTCGCTGAGCTGGTAGGCGACGCGCGCGGCCGCCTCGTTGCCGTCGATCGTGACCGTGGCGTGTGGCATCGAGCCTCGCTATCCGGGAACGCGGCCGGGCAGGACCGCCCGGACGCCGTGGCACATAAATGGCAAGTTGTGTTCCGGGTGATCGCACGGGAGGCCGGGTCCCGGCGCGCCGTCCCGGACGCTTGCATCCACGCGCGGCGCGCCAACTTGACACGTCGGGTCCCGTGTGCCGACACCGCGGGATCGGGACCCGGGTGCGTCGGAACGGGGCGCGTCTTTTCCCATCGCGCGATCCGCGCTCCGGGCGAATTGTCCCATCTGTCGTCGCGCGGCTGTTGAGAGTAGGATGTAGGCGCCTGCGCGCGACGCGCGAACGTCCGCCCAGGATCCCGTACTTCACGCCGGCGGCACATGAACGCTGAGGTCGTGCTCACTTACCGCTACGTGCTCGCCTTCCTGGCGCTCGGCGTCGTCTTCGCCGCCGTCGCGATCGGTGTGCCGATGCTCATCGCGCCGCGCGGCCGGGGCGTGGACACGCTCAAGACCTACGAGAGCGGCATCATCCCCGAGCGCAGCGCCTGGCGGCAGTTCTCCCTCGCCTACTACCTCTACGCGCTGCTGTACCTCGCGGTCGCTGTGGACGTCATCTACCTGTTCCCCGTGGCGCTCGTGTACCGCACCCTCGGCACCTGGCAGGCGTTCGCCGAGTTGTTCGCGTTCGTCTTCGTGATCGCGCTCGCGGTCGTGTACTCGTGGCGGACGGGGGCGTTCCGGTGGGAGTGATCGCCCCGACCGAGCAGGACCTCGCGCAGCTCGCGGATGACGCCGCGCCGTGGGTGCGGCTGGCGATGGTCGAGGACCTCCTCAACCTCGCGCGCGCCAACTCGCTGTGGCCCCTGACCTTCGGGCTCGCGTGCTGCGCCATCGAGATGATGGCGACGGGGATGGCGAAGTACGATCTCGACCGGTTCGGGGCCGCGGTCTTCCGCCCCTCGCCGCGCCAGGCCGACGTCATGATCCTCGCGGGCACGATCTCCCGGAAGATGGTGCCGGTCATCCGGACGCTGTGGGACCAGATGCCGGAGCCGAAATGGTCCATCGCGATGGGGGGCTGCACGATCTCGGGCGGCCCGTTCAAGTATCCGGGCGAGTACGCCATCGCCGAGGGCGCCGAGACGTTCATGCCCGTGGACGTGCACATCCCGGGATGCCCGCCGCGGCCGGAGGCCGTGCTGGCGGGCATCCTCAAGCTAGGGGAGAAGATCAAGCAGGGACGGCGATTTGAGCGCGGCCGCTGACCTCGTGCGGCGACTCGAGGCGGAGGGGTGCACGGTGGCGCCGCCCACCGCGCACCCCATGCTCGGCGCCCAGGAGAGTTGCTGGGTCGCGCCGGGCCGGCTGGTCGCCGCCGCGGGGGCCGCGAAGGCCGACGAGTTCTTCTTCGAGTCCATGACGTGCGTGGACCGGCTCGACCCGCACGGCGTCTTCGAGCTGATCTACACCTTCAACCGCTTCGACGAACCGGCGCGCGTCGCGGTGCGCGTCTGGGCGCCGCAGGACGCCGCCGTGCCGACGCTGAGCGGCGTGTACGGCATCGCCGCGTGGAACGAGCGCGAGGCCTGGGAGTTCTATGGTCTCGCGTTCGAGGGCCACCCGTATCTCACCTGGCTGCTGCTCCCGGAGGGCACCGAGTTCCGACCGTTGCTGAAGAGCTTTACCGCGCCGCCCCCGTCGATCTACGACGACAGCCTGAACCCTTCCGCGCCCGCGGGTGATGAGCACGAGCACGCCGACACCGGCCACTGAGCCGCTCGACACCTACACGCTGAACATGGGGCCGCAGCATCCGTCCACGCACGGGGTGCTGCGCCTCAAGCTCACGATGCGGGGGGAGCGCGTGGTGGCGGTCGAGCCGGTGATCGGCTACGCGCACCGCGCCCACGAGAAGATGGCGGAGAACCGCACCTACGCGCAGTTCCTGCCCAACACGTCGCGGCAGGACTACCTGTCGGGGCTCATCTACAACGTGGCGTGGGTCGAGGCCGTCGAGAAGCTCGCCGGGATCGCGGTGCCCGAGCGCGCCCTGGTCGCGCGCGTGATCCTGAGCGAGTTCAACCGCATCAGCTCGCACCTGCTGTGGATCGGCGCGATGCTGCTGGACCTCGGGGCCGCGACGCCGTTCCTCTACACCTTCGACGACCGCGAGGCGATCACTCTGCTCCTCGAGTCGGTGACCGGGTCCCGGCTCACCTACTGCACGGCGCGGTTCGGTGGCCTGTCGCGGGACCTCGATCCCGACTTCCCGCGCCGCGCCCGCGAAGTGCTCGCGCGGCTGAAGCCCCGGTGGGACGAGTTCGAGGGGCTGATCGAGGACAACGTCATCTTCCGCGAACGGGCGCGGGGCGTGGGAGTGCTGACCGTTGCGCAGTGCCGCGCGTGGGGCGTGACCGGCCCGACCCTGCGCGGATCGGGCGTGGCGTATGACATCCGTAAAGCGGAGCCCTACGGCGCGTACGCGCGGTTCGCTTTCGACATCCCCACCCGCCCCGAGGGCGACGTCCTCGCGCGCTACCTGGTGCGTGTGGCCGAGATGCGGCAGAGCGTGCGCATCATCGAGCAGGCGCTCGACGCGCTGCCCGGCGGAGCGATCCTCACCGAGGGTTCGATCGGGGTGAGGAAACGCCTCAAGCCGCCGGTGGGCACGCTCTATTACACCGTCGAGAGCGCGCGCGGCGCCTACGGCATCCTGATCGTGTCGGAGGGGGGCACCGAGCCCTACCGGGCAAAGTTCCGGACGCCGTCGTATGCGAACCTGGCCGCGCTGCAGGACGTGATGCCGGGGACGATGATCGCCGACCTCGTGGCCATCCTGGGCAGCGTGGACGTCGTGATCCCGGAGATCGACCGCTGATGCTCGGCGGCCTGCGCGACCTGCTCGCGGGCGCGATCGGTCACTTCGCGGCGACCGTCCTGCTCGGCGCGGTAGTCATCATGACCTACCTCGCATTCAACGTGCTGTTCCTGATCTGGCTCGAGCGGAAGGTGTCGGGGCGCATCCAGCGCCGCCACGGCCCGACCGAGGTGGGTCCCCACGGCTCACTGCAGACCGTGGCCGACATGGTCAAGCTGCTCGGCAAGCAGATTCTGACGCCGGTCGCCACCGACCGGTTCGTGTACGTGCTCGCCCCGCTGCTCATCTTCCTCCCCACGATCTGCCTCGCCTCGCTGATCCCGCTGTCGGGCGCCGAGGCGTTCGCCGACCAGCCCTACGGGCTCGTCGTGATCATCGCGCTATCGGCGGTCTCGGTGCTCGCGATCTTCATGGCCGGCTGGTCGTCGAACAACAAGTACGCGGTCCTGGGCGGGATGCGCTCGGTGGCGCAGGTGATCGCCTACGAGATTCCGGTGCTTCTGGCGGCGCTGGCGGTCGTGCTGGTCGCCCAGACGCTGAGCCTGCGCGGGATCGTAGCGGCGCAAGCGCGCGGCGTGCCGTTCATCCTGCTCCAGCCGGTCGCGGCGGCGCTCTACTTCATCGGCATCACGGCCGAGACCAACCGTTCGCCGTTCGACATCCCGGAGGCCGAGTCGGAGCTGGTCGGCGGCTTCCACACCGAGTACTCGGGGATGCGCTTCGCGATGTTCTTCTTCGCCGAGTACACGAACATGCTCGTCCTCGGCGCGCTGGGCGCGACGCTGTTCCTCGGCGGCTGGCTGGGGCCGTGGCTGCCGGGACCGGTGTGGCTGCTGTTGAAGGCCTACGCGGTGATCGTGGTGATGATGTGGATGCGCTGGACCTTCCCGCGGCTGCGCTTCGACCAGCTGATGACCTTCGCCTGGAAGATCCTCATCCCGGTGGCGCTCGTGAACCTCGTGGTCACGGCCCTGGTCGTGGGCGGGGCCGGCTGATGCCCCTGATCGGCCGGGTGTGGGCCGGGGCGCGCAGCCTCCTGATCGGCCTCGGCATCACGGGCCGGCACTCCGTGCGCCGCCCCGTGACGCTGCTGTATCCGCACCAGCGGCCGGACGTGACGCACTGGGGCGGGCCGATCGAGCTCAAGACCTTCGCCGCGACAGGGACCCACGACTGCATCGCGTGCAACGCGTGCGTGCGCGTCTGCCCGTCAGACTGCATCGACATCGAGGGGCGGCGCCCCGAGGGCACGAAGAAGATGCGCGCGACGAAGTTCCTCCTCGACTTCTCGACCTGCAGCCTGTGCGGGCTGTGCATCGACGTGTGCCCGACCGACACCCTGCAGTTTTCGACGCGCTACGACGAGGCGGCGTACCATCGGCCCGACTCGGTGAACGACCTGCTCGGCCCGTACGGCGAGGACCCGTACCTGTCGGGGAAGCTGACGTGACGGCGACCGACCTGGTCTTCGGCGCCTCGGCCGCGGTCGCGCTCGGCGGCGCACTGCTGGCGGTCGGCCTGCGCAACATCTTCCACAACATCCTGGGCTTCGCGCTCGCGATGCTCGGCGTCGCGGGCATCTTCCTCGCGCTGGGAAGCGACTTCCTCGCGGCGGTGTTCGTGCTCGTGTACGTAGGCGCCGTCGCCATCGCCATGGTCTACGCCGTCATGCTGTCGCACCCGCTCGACCAGCCGCCGCGCGCGCGCAGCGTCGGCAAGATCGCCGCGGCGGCGGCGGTCGCGGCGGCCGGCGCCGGCGGGCTGTGGGTCGTGCTGCGACGCGCCCCGTGGATCGCCGTGACGGCCACGGCCGAGGAGTCGCTTGCGGCACGGGCGGGCTGGCGATTCCTGACCGACTACGTGCTGGTCTTCGAGTTGATCTCGGTGCTGCTGCTGGTGGCGATGATGGGCGCCGTGATGGTCGCGCGCCGCTCGCGCAGTGGAACGGGGAGCTGGTGAGCCTGACCACGGTGCTGGGCGTCGCCACGGCGCTGTTCGGCGTCGGCCTGTACGGCCTGCTGCAGCGGCGTTCTCTCGTCGCGATGCTGATCTCCATCGAGCTGATGCTGGCGTCCATCGCCATCAACATCATCGGCCTGACCGCGCTGACGGGCCTCGACGCGTCGGTGGGCCAGGTCGTGGTGCTCGTGATGGTCGGCGTGGCCGCGGCCGAGACGGCGATCGCGCTGTCGCTGTTCGTGGCGGTCCACCGGGCCGCGCACACCATCGACGTCGAACAGCTGCGGGAGCTCAAAGGATGACGGCCCCCGTCCTGGCGGCCGTCGTCGCGCAGGCCACGCCGCTGGCCGCGTGCCTCGTGATCCTGGTGACGCTGCGCCGGCAGCCCGCGGCTGCCGCCCTGCTCGCGATCGGCTCGCTGGTCGTCGCGCTCGCGGCGGCGGCATACCTCGTGGCGGTCGTCGCGGTGCCCAATGTGCACACGCTGGCCCAGGTGGTCTGGCTGCCGATCTCCGGGAGCGCGGGTCTGGCCTTCGGCGTCCTGCTTGATCCGCTCTCGACGGCGATGGCGCTCGTGGTGGCGGCCGTCACGCTCGCGGTGATGGTGTACTCCCTCGGCTACATGGCGGGCGACCCGGGGTTCGCGCGCTACTACGGCTTCCTCGCGCTGTTCGCCTGGGCGATGCTCGGCCTGGTCCTCGCGTCGAACCTCCTGCAGACGCTGGTCTTCTGGGAGCTCGTCGGCCTCGCTTCGTTCCTGCTCATCGGGTTCTGGTTCGAGCGACCGGAGCCCGCGGCGGCGGCACGCAAGGCGTTCGTGATGACGCGCATCGGCGACGTCGGCTTCCTGTTCGGCGTGCTGCTGCTGATCCGCACGATGGGGAACGCCACGATCCCGAACCTCCTGGCCGCGGCCGAGGGCGGCGCGTTCTCCCCGCGTTTCACGGCGCTCGTCGCCGCACTGCTGCTGATGGGCGTGATCGGCAAGAGCGCGCAGGGTCCGCTGTTCACCTGGCTCCCGGACGCGATGGAAGGCCCGACGCCGGTCTCCGCGCTGCTCCACTCGGCCACGATGGTGGCCGCCGGCGTGTACCTCGTGGCGCGCCTGCACGGCCTGTTCGCGGCCGCGCCCGACGTGATGCGGGTGCTGCTCTGGCTCGCGCTCGCGACGGCGCTGGCGTCGGCGACGATGGCGATGGTGGCCGCGGACATCAAGCGCGTCCTCGCCTACTCGACCATCTCGCAGCTGGCGTACATGCTGATGGCTCTCGCGGCCGGCAGCGTCGCCGCGGGCTTCTTCCATCTCGTGACGCACGCCGGGTTCAAGGCGCTGCTGTTCCTCTCCTCCGGCATCTTCATCCACCACGCGCACTCGAACGAGATGAAGGTGATCGCCACGCGGAACCCGCGGTCCCAGCGCGCCGGCGTGATCGGGCTGGTGTCGGGAAGCCTCGCGCTGGCCGGCGTGATCCCGTTCTCGGGCTACTTCTCGAAGGAAGCGGTGCTCGCCACGCTCGGCGCGCGCGCGGGTACGGCGGCGCTGGTGCTCGCCTACGCGGGCGCGGGCCTCACGGCGTACTACACGTTCCGGATGGTCTTCCTGACGCTCCGCGGCGCGCGCGCGCCGGATGTGACGGATGCGCATGCCCGCGCGCCGGGGGCCACGGCGATGGCCGCCCCGGTGCTCGTCCTGTCGGCGCTGACCCTGCTGCTCGGGTGGCTGGGCGGGTGGTTCGCGGCGCGGCTCGGGGCCGGCGAAGCGACGCACGGCCCGCTGGCGTTCGGCGCCGGGCCGCTCGCCGCACTCACGCTGGCAGCCCTTGGCATCGGCCTGGCGTGGGTCGAGTACGGTGCGCGCGGCGCCGCGCGGGTCGGGTTCGTGGAGCGCGTGCCCGCGCTCCGCGACTTCTTCGCGAACAACTGGTATCTCGACCGCCTGTACGCAGCCACGGTGGTGCGCGCGGGCGCGGCGCTCGCGCGGGCTGCGCGCTGGCACGACCAGACGGTGCTGGATGGCGCGACCGACGGGTTCGCTGCGGGCACCGTCGGCGGCGGGCGAATCCTCGCCCGGCTCCAGAACGGCTACGTGCAGGTGTACGTGGCCATCGCGGTCAGCCTGCTCGTCGCCCTCGCCGTGTGGCTGTCCGGGGGCCTCCCGTGAGCGGCATGCCGCTGCTCTCGCTGCTCGTCCTGTGTCCGGTCCTGGGCCTGCTCGCGATCCTGCTGATCCCGGGCCGCTACCCGCAGGCGATCCGGATCGCGGCCGCGCTCTCGGGACTGGCCGCGTGCGCCGTGACGGCGGCGATCGCGCTCCGGTTCAACATCCACGCCGCTTCCGGCTACCAAATGGTCGAGATGCTGCCGTGGATCCCGTCGGCGGGCATCGAATACCACCTGGGTGTGGACGGGATCAGCCTGCCACTGCTGATCCTGACGTCCGTGGTGTTCCTGACCGGCGTGCTGGTGATGTGGGAGCTGCAGGAGCGGGTGAAGGAGTACTTCGCCTTCATGGCGCTCCTGGTGGTCGGCGTGTTCGGGGTGTTCGTCTCACTGGACCTGTTCTTCTTCCTGTTCTTCTACGAAGTCGCCGTCCTCCCGATGTACCTGCTGATCGCCGTGTGGGGCAGCACGCGCAAGGAGTACGGGGCGATGAAGCTGACCCTGTACCTCCTGGCGGGGACCGCGCTGGTCGTGCCGGCGGTCCTGGCGCTGTACGCCGGGGCCATGCCGCACACCCTGAACATCATCGTGCTGGCGCGGGCCGGGTTCGGCCCGCAGTTCCAGAAGATCGTGTTCCCGTTCCTGTTCGTCGGCTTCGGGATCCTGGCCGGCATGTGGCCGCTGCACACCTGGTCGCCGGTCGGCCACGTGGCCGCGCCGACCGCGGTCTCCATGCTGCACGCCGGCGTGCTGATGAAGCTCGGCGCCTACGGCATCCTGCGCGTCGGCATGACGATCCTCCCCGCGGGCGCCGCCTACTGGGCGCCGGCGGTGGCCGTGCTCGCGACGGTGAACATCGTGTACGGCGCGTTCGTCGCGCTGTCGCAGACGGACCTGAAGTTCGTCATCGGCTACTCGTCGGTGTCGCACATGGGGATCGTGCTGCTCGGACTGGCGACGCTGTCGGTGGATGGCATCAACGGCGCCGTGATGCAGATGTTCAGCCACGGCATCATGACGGCCCTGTTCTTCGCGGCGGTGGGGTTCATCTACGACCGCTACCATACGCGCGAGATCGGCAGGCTGGGCGGCCTGTCGCGTGCGATCCCTGTCGCCTCCGCCTTCTTCATCGTGGCGGCACTCACCGGTGCGGGCGTGCCCGGGCTCGCCTCGTTCTGGGCGGAGCTGCTGGTCTTCCTCGGAACGCTCCGGACCTACCCGGTGCTCGCGGCGATCGTCGTCGCGGCGCTGGTCGTGACCCTCGCCTACTCGATACGCGTCATCGTCCTGGCGTTCTTCGGCGAGCCGCGCGAGGCGCACCCGGGTATCGCCGACATCTCGGCCTTCCTGTCCCTGCCGCGCGTCATCCTCGTCCTGATCCTGCTGGTCCTCGGGTTCTACCCGCGCCTGCTGCTCGACGTGATCGATCCGGCGACCCGCGCGCTCGTGGCGGCCCTGCGATGAGCCGGTTCCCGGCGCTGCTTCCCGAGGCGGCCCTCGTACTCGTGGGGCTGCTGATCTTCGCGGCGATGCTCGCGGACCGGGACCGGGAGAAGCTGTCGCGGCGGGCGGCGCAGGCCGGCAGCGTGCTGCTGCTCGCGGCGTGCGTCGCGTCGCTGGGGGCCACGGCGTCCGTCTTCTGGGGCAGCTACCGGGTGGATGCGTTCTCCCAGCTGGTGAAGACGGCGGTGGCGGCGGGGTTCGCGCTCGCGGTGTTCATTACGCGGGACGGGGCGGGGCAGCGCGACGACGCGCGCGGCGAGCTGTTCTTCTTCCTGCTGACCTCGGCGGCCGGACTGATGGCCATGGCGAGCGCGATGGAGGCGCTCGCGCTCTACGTGGCGCTCGAGATCGCGTCGTTCTCGCTCTTCGTCCTCGTCCCCCTGCGCGAGAACTTCGCGCCCGGGAAGGAGGCGGGGATCAAGTTCGTCGTCGTGGGGCTGGCGGCCTCGGCCGTGACGCTCTACGGCCTCTCGCTCCTCATCGGGTTGACCGGGACGACCCGGCTCCACGCGATGGCCACCTCGCCCGCCGTGCTCGCCGGCGACCCGACGGCGGTCATCGGCATCGGGCTGTTCGCGGCCGGATTCCTGTTCAAGCTGGCCCTCTTCCCGTTCCACTTCTGGGCGCCCGACGTCTACGAGGGGGCCAGCCACGGCGTGGCCTCGTTCG
>Ga0315281_10001679_pt1 | contig 32846 bp, 31 predicted proteins | sample YL17G07_0_MG_FD_204540 | JGI IMG/M metagenome (GOLD analysis project Ga0315281, IMG submission 204540) | Sediment microbial communities from Yellowstone Lake, YNP, Wyoming, USA - YL17G07_0 | ecosystem: Environmental > Aquatic > Freshwater > Lake > Sediment | place: USA: Wyoming | collected...
CAGAATATCGCGGTGCTTTTCGGTGGGCGGATTGCCGAGGAAGTATTCATGAAGCACATGACCACCGGTGCCTCCAACGACTTCGAGCGTGCCACCGAGATGGCGCGGCGCATGGTCACTCAGTGGGGCATGTCAGAAGCGCTGGGGCCGATGGTATACGGTGAGAACGATGGCGAGGTATTCCTTGGACGTTCAGTAACCACCCACAAAAGCGTTTCGGAAGCCACCATGCAAAAGGTGGATGCTGAGATCCGCCGCATCATCGACCAGCAGTACGCTTTGGCGCGCCGCTTGATCGAGGAAAACCGTGACAAGGTGGAGGTGATGGCTAAGACCCTGCTGGAATGGGAAACCATCGATGCTGACCAGATCAACGACATCATGGCAGGCCAGCCGCCACGTCCGCACAAACCGGTTGCAGCATCCGTTACTCCGCAGCCGCCACGGGATAATACCCCGAGCGCGCCTGCGCCTACCACCCATCCTGCCCAGGAACTCTAGGCAAAATAGCGGGAGCTGACTGGATCAGCTCCCTGTTCATTATTGTGGTTCTCCAATAATGCTTCATTGCGGTCGCTTTCGACTTTCCCTGCACCGTCCCCTGATCATGGGGATAGTGAACGTCACCCCCGACTCCTTTTCCGATGGCGGTTTGCTGGCCACCCCTCAAGCGGCAATTGACCATGCGCTGCGTTTGATTGAGGAAGGGGCGGATATCCTGGATATTGGTGGCGAGTCTACCCGCCCCGGGGCAGAGCCGGTGACGGCTACCCAGGAATTGGAGCGAATTTTGCCAGTGCTGGAAGGATTGCGCAGTGCAGGGGTTCCACTTTCAGTCGATACCCGAAAGCCGGAAGTGATGCGTGAGGCGATCCGCGCCGGCGCTTCCATGATCAACGATATCAGCGCGCTGGAAGCGGAAGGCGCGCTTGAGGCAGTGGCCGCTTCAAATGTTGCCGTGTGTTTGATGCACAAACGAGGCGAGCCGCAAACCATGCAGCAGGACCCGCAATACCAGGATATCGTGGCCGAAGTGCGGGGCTATCTTGCGGGGCGGATTGCGCTGGCGCAAGCCCATGGCATTCCAGTCGAGCGACTGTTGATTGATCCCGGGTTCGGCTTTGGCAAAAGCCTGGAACACAATCTTGCTATGTTGCGCCAGATGGAGCGTTTTTCTGAATTGGGTGTTCCACTGTTGGTAGGACTATCGCGCAAATCCATGCTGGGTAAAATCACCGGACGCAAAGTGAACGACCGATTGTCTGCCAGCATCGCCGCAGCAGTGCTGGCGGTACAAAAAGGCGCTAAAGTTTTACGCGTGCATGACGTAGCAGCCACCAAGGATGCCATTCAAATAATCGAGCGTGTAGAGAGAAATGATGAGTAAGAAATATTTTGGCACAGACGGTATTCGCGGCAAAGTGGGGGAGTTGCCGATTACCCCGGAATTTGTAATGCGCCTGGGTTACGCAGCGGGCAAGGTGCTGGGCGAATCGGATCGGCGCCGGAAGGAAGGTGAGCACCCAACAGTGCTGATCGGTAAAGATACACGCATCTCCGGCTATATGCTGGAATCCGCGCTGCAAGCCGGGTTGTCTGCTGCCGGGGTGGATGTACGGCTGGTCGGTCCCATGCCGACCCCCGGCATTGCTTATCTGACACGTGCCCTGCGGTTGCAGGCCGGGATTGTGATCAGCGCCTCGCACAACCCTTATGAAGATAACGGCATCAAGTTTTTTTCTGCCTCGGGCAGCAAGCTGCCGGACAAGCTGGAACATGCGATCGAGGCGAGCGTGGATGGGCCGGTCCAGTGCATGCCGTCGGCGCAGTTGGGCAAGGTCAAGCGCATTGATGATGCAGCCGGTCGCTATATCGAATTTTGCAAAAGCACTTTCCCTGCCGATCTGGATTTGCGCGGCATGAAGATCGTGGTGGATTGCGCCCATGGCGCGACCTACCATATCGCCCCACCGGTTTTGCATGAACTGGGGGCGGAAGTGATTGCCATCGGCAATCATCCCGACGGCTTGAACATTAACGTTGATTGCGGATCCACCCATCCTGGCGCGCTGCAGGCGGCAGTGCGTGAACATGGCGCTGACTTGGGGATCGCCCTGGATGGCGATGGCGACCGGCTGTTAATGGTGGATAGCGAGGGTAAGATATATGATGGTGATCAGATGCTTTATGTCATCGCCAAGCATCGCCACAAAAGCGGCACCCTGAAGGGCGGCGTGGTAGGAACGTTGATGACCAACCTTGGCATGGAACATGCACTGGCCAAGCTCAAGGTGCCGGTGGAGCGAGCCAATGTCGGCGACCGTTACGTGCTGGAATTATTGAATCAAAAAGGGTGGCAACTGGGTGGCGAAACTTCCGGCCACGTCTTGTGCCTGGACAAGCACACCACGGGCGACGGGATAGTATCAGCGTTGCAGGTCTTGAGTGCATTGCGCATCCATAAGACAACCTTGGCCGAATTTACCCGCGAACTGACTCTTTATCCTCAGATACTCATCAATGTGCGCGTATCCAAGGCGTTTGATTTCCGGGAAAGCATTCCGGTGCAGGCGGCCCTGGTGGAGGCTCAATGCGAGCTTGATGGCAGCGGCAGGGTGGTGCTGCGCGCATCAGGTACGGAGCCTCTGGTGCGCGTGATGGTGGAAGGAAAATCACAGCAGAAAGTGCAACAGTGGGCGGATGCAATTGCCCAGACTGTGCGTGATGCCGCAGCGGGCTAGTTCATTAGTTCGCTTGGCTTGAAAATCGACATCATCACTCTGTATTTTAAGTCAGAGCTTCTACAAATTAGCCGAATTTCCCGGTGATGTAGTCTTCAGTCGCTTTCATTTTCGGCGTGGTGAAAATCTTCTCGGTGTCGTTGAACTCGATCAGCTCCCCCAAATACATATAGGCGGTATAGTCGGACACCCGCGCAGCTTGTTGCATATTGTGGGTGACGATGACGATGGTGTAGTCCGCTTTTAGTTCGTGGATGAGTTCCTCGATATGTGCCGTAGAGATTGGGTCAAGGGCCGATGCAGGTTCGTCCAGCAATAATACTTCCGGTTTGACTGCGATGCCGCGGGCAATGCACAGGCGCTGTTGCTGACCGCCAGAAAGGCTATTGCCGCTTTGTTTCAATTTCTGTTTTACTTCTCCCCACAGCGCTGCCTTGCGCAACGCCCACTCGACCCGGTCATCCATTTCTGCCCGGCTTAACCGCTCATATAGCTTTACCCCGAAGGCGATGTTGTCGTAGATCGACATGGGGAAGGGTGTGGGTTTCTGAAACACCATGCCGACCTTGGCGCGCAGCTTGTTTAGATCAAGCCTCGGGTCGAGAATGTTTTGTTCGTCCAGTATCACTTCGCCGGTGGCTTTCTGCTTTGGGTAGAGTTCATACATGCGGTTAAATACCCGCAGCAATGTCGACTTGCCACAACCGGAGGGGCCGATGAATGCGGTGACGCGTTTTTCCGGAATTTCGAGGTCGACTTTCTTCAAGGCGTGGAAATTTCCATAGTGGAAATTCAAATCGCGGGTAATAATCTTGGGCGTTGTCGTTGTGTCGTTGGCCATTGTTTTTTTCCAGTTAAGCGGCTAGTTCAATGCGATGCGGATTTCTGGCGGAAAAAAACCCGCGCCAGGATGTTCAGGGTCAACACGCCCAGCGTGATGAGTAGCGCTCCGGCCCATGCGAGGCTGTGCCAGTCGTCGTAAGGGCTCATGGCAAACTGGAAAATAACCGCTGGCAGGTTGGCCATGGGTTTATTCATGTCGCCGTTCCAGAATTGATTGTTGAGGGCGGTGAATAACAGTGGGGCCGTCTCGCCGCTGATGCGTGCCACGGCAAGCAGAATGCCTGTAAGGATGCCGGTGCGGGAAGCGCGCAGCGTAACCAGGGTGATGACTTTCCATTGGGGCGCGCCAAGCGCTGCTGCTGCCTCGCGCAGGCTGTTGGGCACCAGTCTGAGCATGTTTTCCGTGGTGCGCACTACCACGGGCACTACGATTATGGACAACGCCAAAGTCCCTGCCCATCCAGAAAAATGGCCAACCTTGGCGACATAGACAGAGTAGACGAACAGGCCGGTCACGATGGACGGTGCTGACAGCAGAATGTCGTTAATAAAGCGCGTGGTGGGCGCAAGCCAGCCGCGTTGTCCGAATTCGGCCAGATAGATACCGGCGAAAATCCCCACCGGGGTGCCGATCAGGGTTGCCAGCGTGGTCATCAGAAAGCTGCCGGAGATGGCGTTGAGTAAGCCGCCTTTGCTGCCGGGAGGAGGGGTCATTTCCGTGAACAGCGTCAAGCTCAGGCCGCTTATGCCTTGTTGCAGCAGGGTCCATAGTATCCAGCCCAGCGACAGCAATCCAAATGCCATGGCCAGCAGTGAAGCGGTCAGGTTGAATGCGTTGATGATGCGGCGGCGAGTGTAAAGAGAGAACATTTGTACCTTTATGTTTGGCGGCCTTCGCGCCGTGCCAGTTGAAGCAGCAGCAGTTTGGCCAGCGACAGAACCACGAAAGTGATCAGGAACAAGATTAGTCCGAGTTCGATCAGGGCCGACGTATAGAGGTCGCCTACCGCTTCCGTAAATTCATTGGCGAGACCTGAGGCGATGCTGTTGCCAGGCATGAATAGAGAGGCGTTGATTTCATGGGCGTTGCCGATGACGAACGTCACGGCCATGGTTTCCCCCAAGGCACGCCCGAGGCCAAGCATGACGCCGCCGATTACGCCCACTTTGGTATAAGGCAGCACCACGCTCCACACGACTTCCCAGGTTGTGGCGCCCAGGCCGTAGGCGGATTCCTTGAGCAGGGGCGGGACGATTTCAAACACGTCGCGCATCACCGAAGCGATAAACGGGATGACCATGATGGACAGGATCAAACCGGCGGTGAGCATGCCAATGCCCATCGGCGGCCCCTGAAATAGCGGCCCGATCAGCGCCAGATTTCCCAGGTGCGCAGTGAGCCACGGCTGTACATGGCTGGAGAATGCCGGGGCGAATACGAACAGGCCCCACATCCCGTAAATGATGCTGGGGATGCCAGCCAATAACTCCACAGCGATGCCCAGGGGACGTTTTAGCCAGGGTGGGGACATTTCCGTCAGGAATAGGGCAATGCCGAAACTCACGGGAATGCCGATCAAAAGGGCGATAAACGAGGTGACCAAGGTGCCAAAAATCGGCACCAGCGCGCCGAATTTTTCTGTGACCGGGTTCCATTCGGCGCTGAACAGAAAACCAAAACCGAAAGCCTTGAGCGCCGGGAGGCTGCCCACGAACAGGGACAGCACAATGCCTAGCAGGATCGCGAAAACCAGAAAAGCAAATAGCCAGGTGACAACGTGGAACGCCTTGTCGAACCAGTGCTGGTGTTTCAGGCTTGCGTCCGAGATTAGTTTGGGCATTGAATGTAAGAATACGTAAAGGGGCCAAAAGCGGCCCCTATTATATTAGCAACGGTGCAGAATTGTTACCGTTGCCGATAACAATTCTGGCTTTCCGTTAATTCCAGACTGCTTTGCCGCTTGCGTCCTTGATCTGGGCTTTCCAGGCGTTCTGGATCTGCTTGACGACCTTGTCCGGCATCGGGATGTAGTCCAGATCCAGTGCCAGTTTGCCGCCTTTGGCGTATGCCCAGTCGAAAAACTTGAGTACATCCTTGGCAGTGGCCGGCTTGTCCTGCGTTTTATGCATCAGGATAAATGTTGCGCCAGTGATGGGCCAGCTGGCCTTGCCGGGTTCGTCGGTCAGGATTTCATAGAACCCTGGAGCATGTTCCCAATCGGCGCCTGCTGCCGCTGCCTTGAAGGCCTCCTCGCTCGGTGCGACGAACTGGCCGTCCTTGTTCTGCACCTGGGCAACGGTCATCTTGTTTTGCAGGGCGTAGGCGTATTCCACATAGCCGATTGAGCCGTTGATCTGCTTCACGTAGGACGCAACGCCTTCATTGCCCTTGCCGCCGACGCCGGTGGCCCAGGAAACGGAGGTGCCTTCGCCAACTTTGGTCTTCCATTCAGGACTGACCTTGGACAAATAGTTGGTCCAGATGAAAGTGGTGCCTGAACCATCCGAACGATGCACCACCGTGATGGCTTCATCGGGCAGGCTGGTGCCCTTGTTCACTGCAGCAAGGGCGGGATCGTTCCATTTTTTGATCTTGCCCAGATAGATATCAGCCAGCAGCGGGCCGGTCAGCTTGATGGCGCCCGATGCGATTCCTTTCAGGTTAAACACCGGCACGTCGCCGCCCACCACTGTGGGGAATTGCATCAGGCCGTGCTTGTCCAGTTCCTCAGGCTTGAGGGGCATGTCGGAAGCGCCGAAATCCACGGTCTTGGCCTGGATTTGCTTGATGCCGCCGCCGGAGCCGATGGATTGGTAGTTGACGCTGTTGTTGGTTTCCTTCTTGAAGGCGTCTGCCCATTTGGCGTAGATCGGATAGGGGAAGGTGGCACCGGCGCCGGTAACGTCAGCAGCGAGTGCGCTGCCGTTGCCGATAAAGGCGAGAGCAAAGGTTGCCGTCAAAAGTGTTTGGCCAAATTTAAAGCGACTTTTCATGAGTACCTCCAAGTAATATATAGAAATCTCGGTTGCAAACGCCCATGCAATGAGCTCGCTGTGTTCGTTTGTTAGAGGGCATCATATTGCATCCATGTTACACAATTGTGACTAGCTGGGCGGCAGCATGGCCTCTCATTCAGGATAGAACAAAAGTACTAGGTGGGTTGACCTTGGGGCGGAGGCTAGGTACCATTACCAGCTTTTCGGATTGAGGGTTGCGATGCCGCCAAAGCTGGTTGTCGGGAACTGGAAAATGCATGGCAGCCTGGCCGGCAACAAGGCTCTACTGGATGCATTGATACCTGCGTTGGCTGGTTTGCGCGGGGCAGGATGCGGGGTGTGCGCACCCTATCCCTATCTGGCACAGGTTCAGGCAACATTGGCCGGAAGCAACGTCGCATGGGGCGCTCAGAATGTGAGCGAGCATGAAAAAGGTGCTTTCACCGGTGAGGTGTCAGCTGCCATGTTGCTGGATTTTGGTTGCCGCTACGCGATTGTCGGTCATTCGGAACGCCGTGCCTTGTACGGCGAGAATGATCAGGTCGTTGCGAAGAAGTTTGTTGCGGCGCAGAAAGGTGGGTTGACCCCGATTCTGTGCGTGGGTGAAACCTTGCAAGAACGTGAGTCGGGTGTTACCGAGCAAGTGGTGGCGCGCCAACTGGACGCCGTGCTTGAGTTGGTCGGCGTGGCGGGACTGGGAAATTCGGTGCTGGCTTATGAGCCGGTTTGGGCGATCGGCACGGGAAAGACCGCGTCAACTGAGCAGGCGCAGGCGGTGCATGCTTTCATTCGCGGCAAAATTGCCGCGCTGGATTCGGTTATTGCCGCCAAGCTGACGATTCAATACGGGGGCAGCGTCAAGGCCTCTAATGCGGCAGAGTTGTTTGCCATGCCGGATATTGACGGTGGCTTGATCGGCGGGGCATCGTTGGTTGCCGACGAATTTGCTGCGATCTGTCTGGCAGCACAGAGATAATTAAGGCGGCAAGTGGCCGCCGGGTGACTGAGGGATTATGGAAACATTGCTTTGGATTGTGCATGTGGTGGCGGCACTAGGTGTAATCGGCCTGGTGTTGATGCAGCATGGTAAAGGTGCCGACATGGGTGCCGCTTTTGGTAGCGGTACATCCGGTAGCCTGTTCGGCAGCGCCGGCTCGGCGAATTTTTTGAGCCGTACCACCGGCATCTTGGCGGCCGTGTTTTTTGCGACCAGCCTGGGTTTGACTTATGTTTCCAGTCACAAAGGCAAATCGGTCGGTGTGATGGGGGCGCAAAAATTACAGATACAACCGACTCAGCCTGCGGATGCAAGTAAAAAGATGGTCCCCGCTGGGCCGGTTGATTCAGGCAACGCCGGGTCAAAAGCCAAGGATATTCCGAACTGATCCTGGCTTGGGTGAGTATGCCTTTGTCTGGTTGGTTCAGGAGTGGTTGTCAAATCGGGAGGGGCGGATTGCCTGCTTCTGTCAAAGATAATGCCGATGTGGTGAAATTGGTAGACACGCCGTCTTGAGGGGGCGGTGGCGAAAGCTGTGCCAGTTCGAATCTGGTCATCGGCACCAGAGTTTCTGAAGTCAGTATTGGGTAGGACGATTTGGGGTTTTACTGTTTCAGGCAGTCGGCGATTATCGCCGGATTGAGACGGATCTCAGGCAAAAAAATACAATGCCTGCACCACGCTTGAGGCGTGGTGTCAAAATACGGAGCGAGTCAGGTGCTGGAAAACTATTTTCCGATATTGCTGTTCATTCTTGTCGGCCTCGGGGTCGGTGTGGCTCCCATGGTGTTGGGTCGGCTGGTGTCGCCCAATCGTCCGGACAGTGCCAAACTTTCCCCCTACGAATGCGGTTTCGAGGCATTCGAGGACGCGCGCATGAAATTCGATGTGCGTTACTACCTGGTTGCCATCCTGTTTATTCTGTTCGATCTGGAAATCGCCTTCCTGTTTCCTTGGGCCATCGTGCTTGAAGAAATTGGCTTGTTCGGCTTTCTGGCGATGGTGATTTTCCTCGGCATCCTGGTGGTAGGTTTCATCTACGAGTGGATGAAGGGAGCGCTGGAATGGGAATAGAAGGCATTTTGGAGCAGGGCTTCGTCACCACCACGGCGGACAAGCTGATTAATTGGACACGCACCGGTTCGCTCTGGCCCATGACTTTCGGCTTGGCGTGCTGTGCGGTGGAAATGATGCACGCGGGGGCTTCGCGTTACGATCTGGACCGCTTCGGCGTGGTGTTTCGCCCGAGTCCGCGCCAGTCGGATGTGATGGTGGTGGCCGGGACGCTGTGCAACAAGATGGCGCCCGCCTTGCGCAAAGTGTACGACCAGATGGCCGAGCCGCGTTGGGTGATCTCCATGGGTTCCTGTGCCAACGGTGGGGGATATTACCACTACTCCTATTCTGTGGTGCGTGGCTGCGACCGGATAGTCCCGGTCGATATCTATGTACCGGGCTGTCCGCCCACGGCTGAAGCGTTGCTGTATGGCATTATCCAGCTTCAGAATAAAATCAAGCGCACCAATACCATTGCCCGCTGAGAAGATTAAATGATGAATTCCTCTCTGGAAGCACTCTCCCTTTGTCTGCAAAATGTGCTGGGCGATAAATTGGTCAGCACAACTGGGCGACTGGATGAATTGACCGTCGTAGTTAAAGCCGGGGATCTGATCTCCGCGACAACTTTGCTGCGCGACCACCCGGACCTGCGCTTTGAGCAGATGGTCGATCTGTGCGGCATGGATTACCAGACTTACGGCGAGGGTGCCTGGAACGATCTGCGTTTTGCCGTGGTTTACCACCTGTTGTCGGTCACTAAAAACCAGCGCCTGCGACTGAAGGTTTTTGCCGAAGACGATGAATTGCCCATTGTGGATTCGGTGCTAGACATCTGGCCCGCCGCCAACTGGTACGAGCGCGAGGCATTCGACCTGTATGGCATCGTGTTCCGGGGTCACCCCGATTTGCGGCGCATCCTCACCGACTATGGCTTCGTCGGTCATCCTTTCCGCAAGGATTTCCCCCTCTCCGGTAATGTGGAAATGCGCTATGACCCGGATTTAAGGCGGGTTGTCTATCAGCCCGTGACAGTTGAGCCCAGGGAAATCACGCCACGTATTATCCGTGAGGAGAGCTACGGTGGCTGAGATCAGAAATTACACCATGAACTTTGGGCCGCAACATCCCTCTGCCCATGGCGTGCTGCGCCTGGTGTTGGAACTGGACGGCGAGGTGATTCAACGCGCCGACCCGCATATCGGCCTGTTGCATCGTGCCACTGAAAAGCTGGCGGAACACAAGACATTCCTGCAGTCCTTGCCTTACATGGACCGGCTGGATTACGTGTCCATGATGTGCAATGAACACGCCTATGTGATGGCGATTGAAAAGCTCATGCAGATCGATGTGCCGCTGCGTGCCCAGTACATCCGCGTCATGTTCGACGAGATCACCCGCATCCTCAACCATCTGCTGTGGCTGGGCGCACACGCGCTCGACATCGGCGCGATGACGGTGTTCCTGTATGCCTTCCGTGAGCGTGAAGATTTGATGGACTGTTACGAAGCGGTGTCGGGCGCGCGGCTGCATGCAGCCTATTTCCGTCCAGGTGGGGTGTATCGTGATCTGCCTGATAGCATGCCGAATTACGAGGCGTCCAAAATCCATAATGCTTCGGCGGTGAAGCGCATGAACTCAAACCGCGAGGGTTCTTTGCTCGATTTTATCGAGGATTTCACCACCCGTTTTCCGAAATACGTGGACGAGTATGAAACTCTTCTGACCGATAATCGTATCTGGAAGCAGCGTACCGTGAACATCGGCGTGGTGACGCCCGAGCGCGCGCTGGCGCTGGGTTTCACCGGACCCATGTTGCGTGGATCGGGAGTGGAATGGGACTTGCGCAAGAAGCAGCCCTATGAGGTTTATGACCGTCTGGATTTTGATATTCCGGTGGGCGTCAACGGTGACTGTTATGACCGCTATCTGGTACGTGTCGAAGAACTGCGCCAGTCCAACCGCATTATCAAGCAGTGCGTGGCATGGCTGCGCGACAATCCCGGCCCGGTGATGACCGAAAACCATAAAGTGGCGCCTTCGTCGCGCGTCGACATGAAGCAGAACATGGAAGAACTGATCCATCATTTCAAGCTCTTTACTGAAGGTTTTCACGTCCCGGCGGGTGAGGCTTATGCCGCAGTGGAGCATCCGAAGGGGGAGTTTGGTATCTATCTGGTATCGGATGGCGCCAACAAGCCGTATCGCCTTAAAATCCGTGCGCCGGGCTATGCCCACATGGCCGGCCTGGATGAAATGTCGCGTGGCCACATGATTGCCGATGTGGTGGCGATTATAGGTACGCAGGATATCGTGTTCGGGGAGGTTGACCGCTAATGCTTGCGCCGGAATCTCTTGCAAAAATCGATCGGGAAATCGCTAAATACCCGCCCGGGCATAAAGACTCTGCGGTGATGTCTGCGCTACGCATCGCCCAGACGGAGAAGGGTTGGTTGTCTACCGATCTCATGGACTTTGTTGCGCACTATCTGGAAATGCCGGCTATCGCGGTTTATGAAGTGGCGAGCTTTTACAATATGTACGAGTTACAGCCGCTCGGAAAATACAAGATCACGGTTTGCACCAATCTGCCTTGCACCCTGACCGGAGCGATGACCATTGTTGATCACCTGAAGCAAAAGTTGGGTATCGACATCGGCGAAACCACCGATGATGGCAAGTTTACCCTGCGCCAGTCGGAGTGTATGGGCGCCTGCGGCGACGCGCCTTTGTGCACCATTAACAACCACAAGATGTACAGCTACCTTACCCCGGAAAAGCTGGACCAGCTCTTGGCGGAACTGGATCGACCGCTATGAACGAAGTCATTTTCAATACCCTGCATCTGGATAAGCCCTGGACCATCGCTACTTACCGTAGCGCCGGGGGTTACGAGTCCCTGAAAAAAGTGGTGACGGAAAAACGGCCGGCCGAAGACATCATCGCCGAAGTCAAAAAATCCGCCTTGCGCGGCCGCGGCGGCGCTGGTTTCCCGACCGGGCTCAAGTGGAGTTTCATGCCGCGCCATTACGAGGGTGCCAAATACCTAGTCTGTAATAGTGACGAAGGCGAACCGGGTACGTTCAAGGATCGCGACATCCTGCGCTACAACCCGCACGCGCTGATCGAGGGTATGGCGATTGCGGCTTACACCATGGGCGTCAAGGTTGGCTACAACTACATTCACGGCGAAATCTTCGAAGCTTATGAGCGTTTCGAGGAGGCGCTGGAAGAAGCACGCGCCGCCGGTTTTATCGGGGACAATCTGTTCGGCACCGATTTCAGTTTCAACCTGTACGCACATCATGGCTACGGCGCCTACATCTGCGGCGAGGAAACCGCGCTGCTTGAATCGCTTGAGGGCAAGAAAGGCCAGCCGCGCTTCAAGCCGCCATTTCCGGCGAGCTTCGGGCTGTACGGCAAACCAACCACGATCAACAACACTGAAACCTTTGCCTGTATCCCGTACATTATTCGCCACGGTGGGCAGCAGTTTCTGGAGTTGGGCAAGCCCAATAACGGCGGCACAAAAATCTTCTCCGTCTCTGGTCACGTCAACAAGCCGGGCAATTTTGAAATCGGTCTGGGGACACCGTTTGCGGAATTGCTGGAGATGGCAGGTGGTGTGCGTAGCGGACACAAATTGAAGGCGGTCATTCCTGGTGGATCATCGGTGCCGGTGTTGCCTGGGCACGTCATGATGGACTGCACCATGGATTACGACTCGATCTCCAAGGCTGGCTCGATGCTGGGCGCCGGGTCAGTGATCGTGATGGACGAAACGGTGTGCATGGTGAAGGCGCTGGAACGGCTCTCTTATTTTTACTTCGAGGAATCCTGTGGCCAGTGCACCCCCTGCCGCGAAGGGACGGGCTGGCTGTATCGCGTGGTACACCGCATCGAGCACGGCCAAGGCCGACCAGAAGATATGGATCTGCTGCATGATGTCAGCAACAATATTTCCGGCCGCACCATCTGTGCTTTGGGCGACGCGGCCGCCGGGCCGGTATTGAGTTTCTTGAAGCACTACCGGGACGAGTTCGAATACCATATCCAGCACGGCAAGTGCATGGTGTAACTGGAAACCTCTTATGTTACAGATCGAAATCGACGGCAATCAGATTGAAGTGGAGGGCGGCAGCACCATAATGGATGCCGCCAACCTGGTGGGTATCTATATCCCGCATTTCTGCTATCACAAAAAACTGTCCATCGCGGCTAATTGCCGCATGTGTCTGGTGCAAGTGGAAAAGGCGGCCAAGCCCCTGCCCGCCTGCGCTACGCCGGTGACTGATGGCATGAAGGTTGCCACCCGTTCTGAAGCTGCGGTGCGTGCCCAGAAAGGTGTGATGGAATTCCTGCTGATCAACCATCCGCTGGATTGCCCGATCTGCGATCAGGGGGGCGAGTGTCAGTTGCAAGATCTGGCAGTGGGCTACGGCGCAAGTAGTTCGCGCTACCAGGAAGACAAGCGCGTGGTGGTCAACAAAAACCTTGGTCCGCTGGTTTCTACCGACATGACCCGTTGCATTCATTGCACCCGTTGCGTGCGTTTTGGTCAGGAAGTCGCAGGCATCATGGAGTTGGGTATGGTTGGGCGCGGCGAGCACTCCGAAATTATGCCGTTCGTGCAAAGCACGGTGAATTCCGAGCTGTCCGGCAATATTATCGATCTGTGCCCGGTTGGCGCGCTGACCAGCAAACCATTTCGCTATTCCGCACGCACTTGGGAGTTGTCCCGGCGCAAATCGATAAGCCCGCATGATGGTTTGGGTTCAAACCTGGCGGTTCAGGTGAAACAGAACCGTGTGATGCGCGTGCTGCCGCTGGAAAATGAAGACGTCAATGAATGCTGGCTGGCCGACCGCGACCGCTTTTCCTACGAGGGTTTGAACTCCGAAGAGCGCTTGACCCAGCCCATGATCAAGCAAGACGGGAAGTGGATCGAATGCGGCTGGCAGGCAGCGCTGGAATATGTGGCGAACGGCATGAAGCAGGTGTGTGAAGCTGCCGGTGCGGACGCGATCGGCGCCCTGGCGAGTCCGCACAGCACGCTGGAAGAACTGTACCTGCTGCAAAAACTGATGCGCGGTTTAGGCACGGGCAACGTTGATCACCGTCTGCGCCAGTCCGATTTCAGCGCCGATGTCCAGGTGGAGGGCGCGCCTTGGCTTGGCACCGGTGTTGCATCGCTGCAGGACATGGACCGCGTGTTGCTGGTCGGCAGCACGCTGCGCCAGGACCATCCGCTACTGGCGCACCGTCTGCGCGAGGCAGTCAAGAACTATGCTGAAGTGAGCCTGATCAATCCAGTCGATGACGACTTGCTGATGAGGGTCACCAACAAGGCCATCGTCGCCCCGGCGGAAATGGCCGGCGTGCTGGCGCAAGTACTGAAAGCCCTGGCGCAGGAGAAGCAAGCTGAATTGCCTGCTGCTTTGAAAGAGGTGGTTGCTGCGGCAACGGTATCGGATGGGGCCAAGGCGATTGCCGCCAGCCTGTCCAGTGGCGAACGCAAAGCAGTATTGCTGGGTAATCTGGCCCAGCATCATCCCCAATATGCCACCTTGAACACCCTGGCTCAGCAGATTGCCAGCCTTGCGGGCGCCAGCTTTGGCTTCCTGGGCGAGGCGGCGAATAGTGTCGGTGGCTACATCGCAGGCGCGGTGCCCATGTTCGGGCCGCTTGGTGTGAATGCCCAGGTTGGGATGAACGCCGCAGCGATGCTGGATAGCCCGCGCAAGGTCTATATGTTGCTGGGCGTGGAAGCGGAACTCGATACCTGCAACCCGCGTAAGGCCTTGCAGGCCATGCAGGCTGCGGACATGGTGGTGGCCATGAGCGCCTACAAGCACAAGGCGCTGGATTACGCCGATGTGCTGCTGCCGATTGCGCCGTTCTCTGAAACTTCCGGAACATTCATTAATACTGAAGGGCGTGCACAGAGCTTCAACGGCGTGGTGAAACCTTTAGGTGAGACCCGTCCGGCATGGAAGGTGTTGCGCGTGCTGGGTAATTTGCTTGGACTGGCGGGTTTCGATTACGACAACAGCGAAGCGGTACGCGCCGAAATGCTGCCAACATTTGAAGCCAGCGTTTTCAATAACATCTTCAAAAGCCCAGTGGTCGGATCAGTGCAGGCCGCTAGCGCTGGTTTGCAACGCATCGGTGAAGTGCCGATGTATCAAGCCGATCCGATCGTGCGCCGTGCCGAGTCGTTGCAGCGCACCCAGGATGCTGTAGTCCCGGCGGCCAGGATGTCAGGGAAACTACTCGAGCAACTGGGAGTAGCTGATGGCGGCATGGTGAGCGTGCGTCAAGGCGATGGCCATGCGGTCCTGCGTGCAGTGCGTGATGACAAGCTGCCCACCAACTGCGTACGTATTCCGGCGGCACATCCCCTGACCGCCAATTTGGGCGACATGCTGGGTGAGATTGCGGTGGAGAAGGCGTGATGATGGAACTGTTTCAGCAAGTTCAGCAGTTGCTCGGCCCGGCCTGGCCAGTGGTGTGGGCGTTGGTCAAAATCATTGCGATCGTCGCGCCGCTGATGATCAGCGTGGCCTATCTCACTCTGGCCGAGCGCAAGGTGATCGGTTTCATGCAGGTGCGTATCGGGCCTAATCGCGTCGGACCCTACGGCCTGTTGCAGCCGATAGCCGACGGCGTCAAGCTGATCATGAAAGAAATTATTATCCCAACCGGTTCCAACAAGTTCCTGTTTGTGCTGGCACCGGTTTTGACCATCGCGCCAGCGTTGGCAGCGTGGGCCGTGGTGCCGTTCAGTCCGGAAGTCGTGCTCGCCAATGTGGATGCAGGGCTACTCTACATCATGGCCATCACCTCCATGGGGGTGTATGGCGTGGTGATTGCGGGCTGGGCGTCCAATTCCAAGTATGCATTTCTCGGCAGCTTGCGCTCCGCAGCGCAGATTGTGTCTTACGAAATCGCCATGGGTTTTGCTTTGGTCGGGGTGCTGATGGCGTCACGCAGCCTGAATCTGGTGGATATCGTCAATGGCCAGCAGGGCGGAATATTCAGCTGGTACTGGCTGCCGCTGTTTCCGTTGTTCCTGGTATATCTGATTGCCGGCGTGGCTGAGACCAACCGTGCACCGTTCGACGTGGCCGAAGGCGAGTCCGAAATCGTCGCGGGCTTCCATGTGGAATATTCCGGCATTGCGTTTGGCGTGTTCTTTCTGGCCGAATACGCCAACATGATTCTGGTCGCCATGCTCACTGCCATCATGTTCATGGGTGGCTGGATGCCGTTGTTCGACATGGCCCCATTCACCTTGATTCCTGGGTTTATCTGGCTGCTGGGTAAAACCGCGTTCGTGCTGTTCCTGTTCCTGTGGTTCCGGGCAACCTTTCCCCGCTACCGCTACGATCAGATCATGCGCTTGGGCTGGAAAGTGTTCATACCGATCACGCTGGTCTGGCTGTTGGTAGTCGGCGCCGCCATGCAGACGCCTTACGGCTACCTGTTCCACTAAGCGCGCGAGAGACGTTATGAATCGAATTGCTAATTTCTTCTCCAGCCTGCTGCTGATAGAGCTGCTTAAAGGCATGGCGCTCACCGGTAGGCACTTTTTTGCGCGCAAAATTACGGTGCAGTTCCCCGAGGAAAAGACCCCACAGAGTCCCCGTTTCCGTGGCCTGCACGCGTTACGTCGCTACCCCAATGGCGAGGAGCGCTGTATAGCCTGCAAGCTGTGCGAAGCGGTGTGCCCTGCGCTGGCCATCACCATCGAGTCCGAACAGCGTGATGACGGCACGCGCCGCACCACACGCTACGACATTGATCTGACCAAGTGCATTTTCTGCGGCTTTTGCGAAGAGTCGTGCCCGGTGGATTCAATCGTCGAAACACGGGTTTTTGAATACCACGGCGAGAAACGCGGCGATCTTTACTACACCAAACCCATGCTGCTGGCGTTGGGGGATAAGCATGAAGAACAGATTGCGCGCGACCGTGCGGCAGATGCGAAGTATCGTTAGCAAAGATGGACAGGATTAACAGGATTTTTCAGGATTAACAGGAACGAAAGCCCCCTCTCTCGCTGGCGGGAGAGGGCTGGGGTGAGGGAAAGCAGCTTGAGGCTGCGCAACTATCTCGTAAACCCTGAAAAATCCTGTGAATCCTGTCTAACTAGGATTGTGAAGTTATGAATTTTGAAACGATAGTTTTTTATTTTCTCTCGGCGATCATGCTGTTCGCCGCAGTGCGCGTCATCACTGCGAAGAACCCGGTGCATGCCGCGTTATTTCTGGTGCTTGCTTTCTTCACCGGCGCGGGGCTGTGGCTGCTACTGCAAGCGGAGTTCCTGGCCATCACCCTGGTGCTGGTGTATGTGGGCGCGGTGATGGTGCTGTTCCTGTTCGTGGTGATGATGCTCGATATCAATCTCGAACGCCTTCGCGAAGGCTTCTGGAGTTACCTGCCCTTGGCGGGTGTGGTGGCGTTGCTGATGGTGCTGGAGATGAGTGCGGTGCTGGGCGGCAAAATTTTCGGCCTCGAGAATGTGCCGCAACCACAAGCTCATGCTGCCGGTTACAGCAATACCAAGGAACTGGGGCGGCTGCTTTACACCGATTATGTTTATCCGTTTGAAATTGCCGCAGTGATCCTGCTGGTTGCGATTATTGCGGCGATTGCACTTACCTTGCGTCGGCGCAAGGACAGCAAGCATCAGGATCCGGCGCAGCAGGTCAGCGTGCGGCGCGCAGACCGCGTGCGCCTGGTGAAGATGCAGTCAGAAAAGAAAGTTGCCGAGCCGGCAGCACCGAGCGAATAACGCCAGGCTTATGCCGGCAAAATAAAGCATAACAAGGGAGAGTGCATTGGTCTCGTTATCACACTATCTGGTACTGGGCGCGATACTGTTCGCGATCAGCGTGCTCGGCATTTTCCTTAACCGCAAGAACGTGATCATCTTGCTGATGGCGATCGAGCTCATGTTGCTTGCGGTGAATACGAATTTTCTTGCGTTTTCGCATTACCTGAACGACATCAACGGCCAGATTTTTGTGTTTTTCATTCTGACTGTGGCTGCGGCGGAATCCGCCATCGGCTTGGCGATTCTGGTGGTGCTGTTCCGCAATCTGAGCACCATTAACGTGGACGATCTGGATCATTTGAAGGGTTAATGCATAGCTACGCCTGGTACGGGATTGAATATGACTGAAATGCAAAAACTATATCTGCTGGTACCGCTGGCCCCCCTCGCCGGGGCGGTGATCGCTGGCCTGTTCGGCTGGCTGATCGGGCGCGCGCTTTCGCACTGGGTCACGATTATCGGCGTGGGGGTTTCGCTGGTTGCCTCCGTGATCATTTTCCAGGATGTGGCCCAGGGCAATGTGTTCAACGGCAGCGTCTACACTTGGCTTACCAGCGGCGATATACGTTTCGAGATCGGTTTCCTGGTCGATAAGCTGACTGCTACCATGATGGTGGTGGTGACCTTCGTCTCGCTCATGGTGCATATTTACACCATCGGCTACATGCACGATGACCCCGGCTACCAGCGTTTCTTCAGCTACATTTCGCTGTTCACCTTCGCTATGCTGATGCTGGTGATGGCCAACAACTTCCTGCAATTGTTCTTCGGTTGGGAAGCGGTGGGCTTGGTATCGTATCTGCTGATTGGTTTCTGGTACACCCGGCCGACAGCTATTTACGCCAACCTTAAAGCCTTCCTGGTGAACCGCGTTGGCGATTTTGGCTTTCTGCTGGGTATCGGCATGGTGCTGGCGTATTTCGGTACATTGGATTACGCCACCGTGTTCAGCCGTGCGCCGGATCTGGCGGGGATTAGCATCCAGTTGATTCCCGGGCAGGAATGGATGCTGCTGACGGTTATCTGCATCCTGTTGTTCATCGGCGCCATGGGCAAGTCGGCACAGTTTCCCCTGCATGTCTGGCTGCCTGATTCGATGGAAGGCCCTACGCCAATTTCCGCGCTGATTCACGCGGCGACCATGGTGACGGCGGGCATCTTCATGGTGGCGCGCATGTCACCGATGTTCGAGCTTTCCGATACAGCACTCTCCTTCGTCATGGTGATCGGTGCCATTACCGCGCTGTTCATGGGCTTCCTCGGTATCATCCAGAACGACATCAAGCGCGTGGTGGCGTATTCCACCCTGTCGCAGTTGGGCTACATGACAGTGGCGCTGGGCGCATCGGCTTACTCAGTGGCGATTTTCCACCTGATGACCCATGCCTTCTTCAAAGCGCTGCTGTTCCTCGCGGCCGGTAGCGTCATCATGGGCATGCACCACAACCAGGACATCCGCCACATGGGTGGATTGCGCAAATACATGCCGATTACCTGGATCACTTCGCTGATCGGATCGCTTGCCTTGATCGGCACGCCGTTCCTGTCCGGGTTCTATTCCAAGGACAGCATTATTGAGGCAGTGGGCTTGTCGCATCTGCCGGGTTCCGGCTTTGCCTACTTCGCCGTGGTGGCGGGGGTATTTGTCACGGCGTTCTATTCCTTCCGCATGTACTTCCTGGTGTTTCATGGCAAGGAGCGCTTCGACACTCACGGCGACCACGGCCATGGCCACGATGATGCGCACGGCCACGGCGGAACGCCACACGAGTCGCCATGGGTGGTGACCTTCCCGCTGATCATGTTGGCAATCCCGTCGCTCGCCATAGGCTACTTCGCCATCGAGCCGATGCTGTTCGGCGACTACTTCAAGGAAGCAATCCACATTTCCAGCAAGCACCCGGGCATGGAAGAACTGGCGCATGAATTTCACGGTGCCACGGCGATGGCCATGCATGCCGTGACCACGCTGCCATTCTGGCTGGCACTGGGCGGGGTGGCGTTGTCCTGGTTCTTCTACATGAAGCGCCCGGACATTCCAGAGATGATCAAGAACCGCTTCAGCTTGATCTACACCATCCTTGACAACAAATACGGCTTTGACCAGTTCAATGACTGGTTCTTTGCCGGTGGTGCACGCAAGCTGGGTGGTGGGTTCTGGAAATACGGCGATGTCACCGTGATTGACGGTTTCTTCGTCAATGGCTCTGCGCGGGTAGTGAACTGGACTTCCAAGCTGATCCGGCATTTCCAGTCCGGGTACATTTACCACTACGCCTTTGCCATGATTCTCGGCGTTTTGTTCCTGATTATGCGGTTTGTAAAAACCTGATTGAAACACAGTTGTCGCGGGGTATCGCCCCGCGTGAGATAGGATGCTTATGATTGCTGGACTCCCTCCGTTAAGCTTGGTGATATGGACGCCGATCCTGGCTGGCCTGCTGGTGCTGGCCACTGGTGGCGACCGTAATGCAGCCATGGCTCGCGTGCTGGCGCTAATCGGCGCGGTGCTCGGTTTACTGGTGTCGATCCCGCTCTATATTGGATTCGACTCCATGCGCGTCGGCATGCAATTCAGCGAGATGATGCCGTGGATCGAAACCTTCCACATCAACTACCATCTCGGCGTGGATGGCATTTCGATGCTGTTCATTTTGCTCAACAGCTTTACTACAGTGCTGGTGGTGATTGCCGGCTGGCAGGTAATTGAAAAGAAAGTGGCGCAGTACATGGCTGCTTTCCTGATCATGTCCGGACTCATGAACGGCGTGTTTGCTGCGCTGGATGCGGTGCTGTTCTATGTGTTCTGGGAAGCCATGCTGATCCCGATGTTCCTGGCGATCGGCGTCTGGGGCGGCCCCAATCGCGTCTATGCGGCGGTCAAGTTCTTCCTGTACACGCTGCTCGGTTCGCTGTTGATGCTGGTGGCGTTTATTTACCTGTATTTCCAGACCGGCGGCAGTTTCGAAATTCTGGACTACCACAAGCTGCCGCTGGCGATGACGCCGCAAATCCTGATCTTCATTGCCTTTTTTATGGCGTTTGCGGTCAAGGTGCCAATGTGGCCGGTGCATACCTGGTTGCCGGACGCCCACGTGGAAGCTCCAACCGGCGGGTCGGTGGTGCTGGCTGCGATCATGCTGAAGATTGGCGCTTACGGTTTCCTGCGTTTTTCCATGCCGATTGCCCCCGATGCAAGCCATTATCTCGCCGGCTTCATGATTACCTTGTCACTGATCGCGGTGGTTTACATCGGCCTGGTCGCGCTGGTGCAGAGCGACATGAAAAAGCTTATCGCCTATTCGTCGATTTCACATATGGGTTTCGTCACGTTGGGATTCTTTATCTTCAATACCCTGGGCATGGAAGGCGCCCTGGTGCAGATGATTTCCCACGGCTTCGTGTCCGCCGCGCTGTTCCTGTGCGTGGGGGTCATGTATGACCGCATGCACTCGCGCGAGATCGGTTCTTACGGCGGTGTGGCGAACAAAATGCCGAAATTCGCTGCTTTCTTCATGCTGTTCGCCATGGCTAACTCCGGCTTGCCAGGCACTTCCGCTTTCGTGGGCGAATTTATGGTGATTCTGGCGACGATCAAGGTCAATTTCTGGTACGCCTTCCTGGCGGCCAGCACGTTGATTTTTGGCGCTGCCTACACGCTGTGGATGTACAAGCGGGTGGTGTTCGGTGCGGTTGCCAACCCGCATGTGGAAGAGTTGACCGATATTAACGCGCGTGAATTTCTGGTGCTGGGTTTGCTGGCCTTGGCAGTGCTTGGCATGGGCGTTTACCCGCTGCCTTTCACCGAAGTAATGCACGCCTCGGTGACCGACTTGCTGGCCCATGTGGCGCAGAGCAAGCTACCGCTGCAATAACGGCTCATAAAGAAACAAGAGGAACACAATGAATTTTGTCATGCCGAATTTGATGCCCGCCCTGCCAGAGATGTTTGTGCTGGCCATGGCGTCGCTCATCCTGATCGTGGACTTGTTCGTCAGCGACAAGAATCGTGTCGTCACTTATGCGCTGACCCAGATGACTCTGCTTGGTGCGGCTTACCTGACATTCAGCACCAGCCAGGCAGAAGTGGTCTACACCTTCAATAATATGTTTGTGGACGATGCGCTGTCGGACACCCTCAAGGTGCTGACGTATTTGGCTGTGTTTGTCATGATGGTGTACTCGCGTTCTTACATCCAGGTTCGCGGCCTGTATACCGGCGAGTTTTTCGTGCTGGCGCTGTTCGCGGTGCTTGGCATGATGGTGATGATTTCCGCCAGCAATTTTATTACTCTTTACATGGGGCTGGAGTTGCTCTCGCTTGCGCTCTACGCAATGGTTGCGCTGCAACGCGATTCTGCGGTGGCTACCGAAGCCGCGATGAAATACTTCGTGCTCGGCGCGCTGGCTTCTGGCATGTTGTTGTATGGGATGTCCATGCTGTATGGGGCGACCGGTACCCTGGACATCAATAAAGTGGCGGCGGTGATCCAGCAGGGCAGCAGTAACCATACGGTACTGGTGTTTGGAGTGGTGTTTGTTGTTGCAGGCCTGGGCTTCAAGCTCGGCGTGGTGCCGTTTCATATGTGGGTGCCCGATGTTTATCAGGGCGCACCAACGGCGGTGACCTTGTTCATCGGCAGTGCGCCAAAATTTGCGGCGTTTGCCTTTGTGCTGCGCATTTTGGTGGAAGGGCTGCAAGGGATGGTGGCGGATTGGCAGCAAATGCTGATCATCCTGTCGGTGCTATCAATGGCAATCGGTAACATTACCGCCATCGCCCAGACTAATCTGAAACGCATGTTGGCATATTCAACGATTTCTCACATGGGCTTTCTGCTGCTGGGCATACTGAGCGGCACGCTCAACGGCTACAGCTCTGCCATGTTCTACGTGGTGGTGTATGTGCTGATGAGTCTGGGCAGCTTCGGCATGATCATGCTGCTGTCACGCCAGGGGTTTGAGGCGGAAAACCTGGAAGATTTCAAGGGGCTTAATCAGCGCAGCCCGTGGCACGCTTTCATGATGCTGTTGTTGATGTTCTCCATGGCTGGGGTGCCGCCCACTGTTGGGTTCTACGCCAAGCTGTCGGTGCTGCAATCCGTGGTGCAAATCGGTTATGTGTGGCTGGCGGTCGTGGCGGTGCTGTTTTCGCTCATCGGCGCCTTCTACTACCTGCGCATCATCAAGCTGATGTACTTTGACGCGCCGACCGATGAAGCACCGCTTAAGCCACTGCCAGATACGCGCCTGTTCATGAGTGCCAATGGTCTTGCGGTGCTGGCGCTGGGACTGATGCCGCAGCCGCTGATGGCGCTGTGTGCACAGGCCATTCAGCGGTCCTTAGCTCTCTAAGAAAGGTTACGCAGCCTTCGCGTACTTAATTTTGGCTTGCTTGGCTGCGGCGATCTCATCCGGGTTGTAAGCCTTGCCTGACCAGAGCATGCGGTACGCGATTTCCTCGTTGCCGTTCTCGCACAGTTCCAGCACGCTTTCGAATAATGGCTGGAAAGTGTCGCTGCGATGCGACAGCTCGTGCTCCTCAAAGCTGCGCCAGTACGTGACGATCAGCGCCTCCTTGTCCTTCAGGGGGCTTTCGACCGCTTGACCGATGGTGCTGCCCTCGTTGGAAACTGCGCCGCTGTTCAGTAACACGAAGCCACCCACAAACCCCGTATCGGAATGGTAGGTCTTGACGTTCTCGCACAAGGTGGCGACGCGCTCTTCGAGGTCTTCCACGCTATAGCCTGGTTTCAGGATGACGCGGTTGACGGTGACAATGCCATCGGAGGGGAAGCCGTTGATCAATGAACTCATGGTGTTCTCCTTAGTAATATAATGAAATTCTAATATACAAGAACCCGACAAAATTTGTCAAGTATTATTAGGTCATGTCCGAACCGTAAAGAATTTTCCAGGGAAGCTGCTCACATGGAAGAACGCAAGATCGATCTAAGCGAATCGCAACAGTCCACAAAAACCGTCTATCAGGGCCGCCTGCTTCACGTCAAAGAGGATCAGGTGTTGTTGCCGAACGGCCAGTCCAGCACCCGTGAATATATTGTTCACCCGGGGGCGGTAGTGATCCTACCCATGTTCGATAACGGCGACTTGCTGCTTGAGCGCCAGTTCCGCTACCCACTGGGACGGGACTTCATTGAATTTCCGGCAGGCAAGATCGACCCTGGTGAAGATATCCTGGACTGTGCTCAGCGCGAGTTGAAGGAAGAAACTGGCTATACCGCCCAGAGTTGGCAGTACCTCACCACGATTTATCCATGCATAGGATATTCCAACGAACGGCTTATCTACTACATTGCGCAAGGTCTGGATCATGGCGGGCACAATCCGGATGAAGACGAATTCCTGGAGATCATGCGTGTGCCCTTCGATGTTGCGTTGAAAATGGTGCGAACTGGCGAGATTTGTGAGGCGAAGACCGTTTCCGGGTTGTTTTGGCTGGATAAATTGCGAAATAAAGAGTGGGTTATTCCCTGATGTACCAATGGCGCCACTGATGGCTGGAATAAGCGAATAACCATTTTATATTTATGGTTGACTACATTTGGATGAGGGTTATAGTAATTGAGAAGTAATCTTGATGAGCTGACAGGCAATGCATCGCGCATGTTTGCGTAGTCCCTGAGCCGCTTCCTGGCCGGCAGTATCGACACTAATCAAAATATCCCGAAAAGATATCCAAAAACAATCACAGTCGCTCCGGGTGGATTGGTTAACGTATTGATTTCCGGAGTGTGTTGAAGTGTCCGACGACGAACTTTCGAAAGAAATTACCCGCCGAAGAATGGCGGAGGAAGCCTTGTGCTTGTACGGCGAGCGAATTGACGCCTTCTTTCACAAAAATCCCAGCCCTTTGTTTATATCCCGGCTCAGTGATGGCTGTATTCTTGAATGCAACCATAGTTTTTGTGAAGCTACCGGATTTCCCTTGAATGAGTTGATCGGGCGTACCAGTGTGGAGCTTGGTCTTACTCCGAATTCGGACCGCAGCTGGATCATTCAGGTACTCAGTGAAAAGAAAGAGATTCGGGGACTGGAAGCGACGGTTCGGATTTGTAGCGGCGAGCTTGTTCACGGCCTGTTTTCACTCACGCTCACCGAGTATGAAGGGGAACCAAGCATTCTCGGGGTGTTCCAGGATATCACCAAGAGCAAGCTGGCCGCGCAAAGAATACGGGCCTCAGAGCGAGAGCTGAATGGCATCCTGGAAAACATGCAGGACACCTACTATCGCACTGATCTTGATGGCTGTGTGGTGCGAGCGTCTCCCTCGGTGGAAAAGTTGCTGCAGTTCAGCCAGGATGAAGTTCTCGGTATGCGTCTGGCGAATCTGTATGTCGATCCTGCGGGGCGCGATATGCTCCTGACCGCCTTGCGGGAGAACGGCGGAGCGGTGCATGGATGGGAGGCACTGCTGCGGCGCAAGGACGGTTCGACGGTTTGGGTTTCAACCAATGCCCAGTATTACCATGATGAGCAGGGAAATGTGGCCGGGGTGGAAGGCACTACACGGGACATTTCCGAACGCAAGAAATTCGAAGATGAAATCAAGGCGCTCGCCAATTACGATAGTTTAACCGGGCTACCCAATCGGCGCCTGTTTTACGACCGCCTGCAGCAGGTCATCACCCAAGCGCATCGCAGCAAGCGTTCGGCGGCATTGATGTTCATCGACCTGGATGGTTTCAAGGATGTGAACGATAATTTCGGCCATGAAATGGGAGATTTGCTGCTGATCTCTGCCGCGAGGCGTCTGTCGGGTTGCGTGCGGGAAAGCGATACGGTGGCCCGTATCGGTGGCGACGAGTTCGTGGTGATTGTGCCAGAAATTCAAGATCACGAAGGGGTCGCCAGCCTTTCAGAAAAAATTCTGCGGTGTTTGTCGGACGCGTTTCTCCTTACGGAAGAAAGTGTGTCAATTTCTGCTTCCATCGGCGTCGCGTATTACCCTGCAGACGGGGCTACCGCTAATGAACTGGTCAAGCACGCTGACCTCGCCATGTACCTGGCTAAGGATGGTGGGCGCAATGCTTGCCGTTACTACGAAGTAGACATGAAGAAGCGGGATAACCGATAGGTTGTCTGCATTCCCGCTTTAATCTGGCGCTTGCGCCACTCCTCTTGAATTCAGCAGGGTACGCCCCAATATCTCATGCGCACATGATAACTGGAGATGTATTGATATGAACGTGGAAACACACAAGGAAACCCTTGGCTTTCAGGCCGAAGTGCAGCAGTTGCTCAAGCTGATGATTCATTCCCTGTACAGCAACAAGGAAATCTTCCTGCGCGAATTAATTTCAAATGCCTCGGATGCTGCAGACAAGTTGCGCTTCGAGGCGCTTTCAGATGATGCTCTGTTCGAGGGTGACAGTGACCTTAAAATTCGCGTCTCCTATGACAAGGATGCCCGCACGCTCACCCTTTCCGACAACGGTATTGGAATGTCGCGTCAGGAGGTGATCGACAATATCGGCACCATCGCCAAATCAGGCACTCGGGCTTTTTTCCAGCAACTTACCGGAGATCAGGCCAAGGACACACACTTAATTGGCCAATTCGGGGTGGGGTTTTATTCTGCCTTTATTGTGGCGGATAAAGTGACGCTGATCTCGCGTCGGGCAGGTTTGACGCCAGAGCATGGCGTGCGCTGGGAATCGGCGGGAGAGGGCGATTACACCCTGGAAACGGTGGAAAAACCCACACGTGGCACGGAGGTTATCCTGCACCTGCGGGAAGGTGAAGACGACCTGCTCAATGATTTCCGGCTCCGCTCCATCATCCGCAAATACTCCGATCACATTACCTTGCCGATTGTGATGAAGAAGGAAGTGTGGGATCAGGAAAAGAGCGAGCATAGACTCACTGATGAGGATGAGACCGTCAACCAGGCATCGGCTCTGTGGGCCAGGCCGAAAAGCGAAATCAATCAGGAGCAGTACGACGAATTTTACAAGCACGTAGCGCATGATTTCGAGCCACCGCTTGCCTATGTGCATGCCAGAGTGGAAGGTAAACAGGAATATACCCAGCTACTCTATATCCCGGCGCGGGCGCCCTTTGACATGGGCGACCGCGAACACCGTCATGGCATCAAGCTCTACGTGCGCCGGGTGTTTATCATGGACGATGCCGAACAATTGATGCCGCACTATCTGCGTTTTGTGCGCGGTGTGATCGACTCCAACGATTTGCCGCTCAATGTTTCGCGCGAGATTCTGCAGCAGAGCAAGGATGTCGAGGCGATCCGCGCGGGTTGCGTGAAGAAAGTGCTGGGTTTGCTGGAAGACCTGGCTGAAAACGACAAGGAAAAATTCGCCACCTTCTGGAAGGAGTTCGGCCGCGCGCTGAAAGAAGGCGTGGGTGAGGACCATGCCAACAAGGATCGTATTGCCAAACTGCTGCGCCTGGCTTCTACGCATACCGATAGCGAAGCACAGGAGGTGTCGCTGGCCGATTACATTGCACGCATGAAGGAGGGCCAGGACAGTATTTACTATGTGACGGCCGATAGTTTCTCTGCCGCGAAGAACAGCCCGCACCTGGAAATTTTCCGCAAAAAAGGCATCGAAGTGCTGCTGCTGTCTGACCGGGTGGACGAATGGGTGATATCGAATCTCACTGAATTCGAAGGCAAGCCGTTGCAATCCGTGGCCAAGGGCGGTCTGGATTTGGGCAAGCTGTTGGATGAGGAAGAGCAGCAAGCCCAGGAAAAAGAGGCGGGAGAATTCAAGGAGTTGGTGGAGCAGGTCAAGGCAGCCTTGGGGGAGAAGGTCAAGGAAGTGCGTGTCACCCATCGTCTGACTGGGTCACCGGCCTGTCTGGTGGCTGATTCCAACGACTTGGGCGGCCATCTGCAGCGCATGCTGAAAGCAGCCGGGCAGAGCGTGCCCACTTCCAAGCCTATTCTGGAAATCAACCCGCAGCACCCGATCGTGCAGCGGCTCAAGCAGGAGGTAGGCAGTGAGCGTTTTACCGACTGGAGCCATATCCTGTTCGACCAGGCACTGCTGTCCGAAGGTGGGCAGCTGGAAGATCCTGCCGGGTTCGTGCATCGGCTGAACAATTTGATGCTGGCGATGATGGCTAGCTGAAATAAGTTTATTCGATAAACAAAAAGGGCGCGAAATGCGCCCTTTTTGTTTATGTTGGTTGATCTGCTGTCAGGTTCCTGACAGGGTTGTTCAAGTTTCATCTTGTAAAGTCAATTTAATAAAACTCAATATATTGATTATAAAAGACAGTTTTAACGGTCATGATGGTCAATCATTGGCACGGAGTATGCTTTGTAACAGGTATCGATCACGCCGTTGTCCGCCGTCAGGTACGGCCATGCAACGTAGACAAGGAAATGCAATGCAAAGCTGGCTTGGAGTTAACCTGGAAGAGGCGCAGGATGCTTGACCTCCTCTATATGTTCCGTAAGGGGAGCAGCGAACCTGCTGCCAACCTGAGGGAAACGCAGCGCTGGATCAACACGTTGCCGTTGCAGGATGAATATGAAGCGCACCACATGATTGTGGGAGCGCTCAACCTGTTCAATACCAGTACCGAATTGTTGAACATGGAACGGTTCAAGGTGCTGATGCGCCTTGATGAAAGTAGCCGCGCCATGCAGCAGGGCCTGTGCAATCAATACCTGAAAAACCAGGGGGTTCTGAAGAACGCCGAGAAGGTTTTATGGAAAGAGATTTACGTTCTCTACTGGCAATTGGCTCACGGTTATCTGGCTTTTATCAAGGAAGTGATCGCTGCTCAGGGCGAGCACCAACTCAACCCTTTCTTGCCGCAGATGACGGCACGGGCGATCCACTATTTCGGTATGGAAATCAAGTGGCGCTATTTCCGCCAACAGTCGGTCGAGCCTGCCATGTGGCGGCGTTTGCATAAGCTCTATCGCATTAGTGAGACTGGGCGTTTCAGCAGCGATCAACTGGCGTTGGACAATGGCAGCATGGCCACAACCTGCGAGGCCCAGTACGCAAGTGTTTTGCTGCTCGATCTGTTGCACCCGGCAAGTTTCAAACCGGCCCAGATTGAAGTCATTACACAGTGGCTGGGAGACTGGGCGGGACTTGTTGCAATTGGCACTGATGCCGATCATGAGCATGACACCCATCATGTCGATCTGGCAGGTGAGGCGGGCGCTGCGCGACTGGCCGCTGTGCAAAGCAGCAATCCAAAGATACGTTATTGGAGCATCAAGAAAATATTGGATCAGGTTGATAGCATCAGGGACAAGTTGCATACGGGTTCTTTGCCTGAGAAGTTCAATCTCCCTGCTGGTTATGGTTTGGCTGAGTGCCTGGACCTGCTTGATCAGGTATATACATTATGGTCGCGGACGACGGCATCCAGGCAGGCGTCACGGGACAGCGAGCGAAAGCGTGTCGAGGTGGTGTGCGGCATTGAGGCCGTGCAACTGCGCCTAAAGGATGATTTGGGTGATGAGACTGATTTTTGGGCCAAATCTGCGCCGGCGCAGCATTGGGTGATGGAAAACGAGGCATCCGGCGGATTCGGTTTGAGTATCGAGCCATTGGAGCGTGAGAAAAATGTGGTCGGCCTGTTGGTAGGGGTAAGGAAGTCTCCCGAGGACGGGCGTTGGGAAATCGGTGCGACGCGCTGGGTCAGGGAAAATGGTTCTGGCAGGCTTGCGGTCGGCGTCGAGAAGCTGGGCAATTCGCCACGCTTAATTCGATTGAACAGAGTCGACGAAAAGCCTCAACTCGTAGGGGATCAACTGTTGCAGGGCCAACAAAAAACTGGAGAAGACGGTTTCGAGGCGATTTTTCTGCCCATGGTTGACGAGCGTGGTATGGCGAGCAGTCTGATCATGCCGGACTCGGAGTACGCCTCGGTACGCATGCTCGATTTGCATGAAAATGACTTTGCATATCGAGTGCGCCTGACCACCGTGCTGGAGCAGAATGATGACTGGGTGCGGGTGAAATTCGATGTGCTGGGAAGGCGGCGAGCAGCAGGTTAGTTAATCGACCTAAATCTTTCCGCGCACTGCATCAGCCCAGTTATTGGGCGTTTCATACAGACGCACCCGCTCCAGTTGCAGGTTGTTGCCATAGCTGTCGCGATAGGCGGTATCAAGGATGCGAAAGGCCTCCGCGGCAAGGTTCTCGGCGGTGGGGACGCAGCTTAGCAACACGGTTTTGTGCTGCGGCAATGAAGCCAGAAAAGCCACTACCGGCTCATCGCCGGCATACACCAGAAAAGCATGATCCCAGGCATCCACGACGTGCTGTTGTGCGATCGTCTTCACTTCAGAAAAATCCATCACCATCCCTTCTTCCGGTGCCCCGTGGGTCTGGATAATGTCTCCGGAAAGTGTGATTTCGATCGCATAGCGGTGCCCATGCAAGTGTCGGCATTGGCTTTGGTGCTGCGGGATGCGGTGACCGGCATCGAATTCGAGTCTGCGGGTGATTAGCATATGGGAGAGTAAGCGGCTAAAATCATGACATTATAGCATTGCGGTAATGTGTCGAGTGCGCTGCCTGTGGTGCCCGCGCCCCCAAGGAGCTTAGTTTGCCTAGCCAAGCATCAATTCTGACTGTTCATGATCACGACCGAACAACTGCGGGTTTAACCTACGTATACCCGGTGGTTTCTCGCCGCGCCGGAGGGGTGTCGGTCGGAATCAACCTGAATACCAACAATGCCTGCAACTGGCGTTGCATCTACTGCCAAGTGCCCGATTTAACACGGGGCGGCCCCCCGGCAATCGATCTGAGCAGGCTGGAGCAGGAGTTGCGGACGTTTCTGCGCGAACTGCTGTTCGGTGATTTTATGCAGGAGCGCGTCCCGGAAGAGGCGCGCCGCATTAACGACATTGCCTTGTCAGGTAATGGAGAGCCCACCAGCGCAAAGGAGTTCGATCAGGTAATCGCCTTGATCGGCAAGGTCATGGGCGAGTTCGACCTGATTGGAAAAATCAAGCTGGTTCTGATTACCAATGGCAGCCTGGTGCATCGGGCTTATGTCCAGAGCGGCTTGAAACACATGGCAGAGTTGAATGGGGAAGTGTGGTTCAAGCTGGATGGCGCTACCCCTGGGGATGTGCGCCGTATTAATGGAACGCGTCTTTCCATCGCGAAGGTGCGCGAAAATTTTCGTATAGCCGCATCGCTTTGCCCCACCTGGCTGCAAACATGCGTCTTTGCGCTGGATGGGGAGTCGCCATCCAGAGAGTGGCGCGAGGCTTATGTGGCATTGCTTTCCAGCCTGTTGGGGGAGGGGGCAGGGATTCAGGGGGTGCTGCTGTATGGATTGGCGCGACCTTCCATGCAACCTGAAGCAACGCGATTATCCGCGCTCCCAAATGAGTGGATGGAGCAACTGGCGAAGGAGGTCAGTGACCTCGGCCTCACGGTAAAGCTCAGTCTTTAGCCAGGTTGCGGCATTTGGCGGTGTTATGCAGCAGCCTCTTCTTCTTTTTTCTTGCCGGAAGAGCGCACTGCTTTTCTCAGGCTTTTGTACAGATCAGGATGGCTGGTTTTAAGATATTCGATGACCTCGAAATCTTCTTTTCTGACTTTGTTCAGGTCAATTTGCTCAACATGCACCAATCGCAACAATTCCCTCACCGGTTTTGGCATGGTACGGCCGCTCTCATAACGCGAGCCGCCGCTTTGGGTAACACCGATCTGCGTCCAGAACTGTTGTTGGTTCAATCCAAGCTTGCGCCTGATTTCGCGCGGGCTATGTGAAATTTTGTCTAACAGTTTCATCAATTCTATCCCACCTTATTCTTGAAATTTGTGACAGCATGCCATTGCTGTTGGTTCATCGGCATGCCGGGCAAGAACTTTAATTGATACTTTCTTATGCCCCATAAAATCAGTTAAAATTCAAATTTTTCTGGTTGCGGCTCATGGCATTGATAGTTCAGAAATACGGTGGCACCTCGGTAGGCAGTATTGATCGCATCAAGAACGTCGCCGAGCGGGTAGCAAAATTCAAGATGCTGGGTCACCAGGTGGTGGTGGTTCTTTCCGCAATGAGCGGAGAAACCAACAAACTAATTGCGCTGGCCAAGGCAATTCAGCAGAATCCGGATCCGCGCGAACTGGACGTGCTGGTTTCCACCGGCGAGCAGATAACGATTGCCTTGCTGGCCATGGCGCTGAAGGATCTCGGCCTGAAGGCCAAGAGTTACACAGGCGCCCAAGTCAGGATATTGACCGACGATGCCTTCACCAAAGCACGTATTCTCAGCATCGATGAGCAGAATATCCGCGCTGACCTCGATAGCGGCCATGTGGTTGTAGTAGCCGGCTTCCAAGGGATGGATGAAAAGGGCAACATTACCACCCTGGGGCGCGGCGGTTCCGACACCACGGGCGTGGCCCTGGCAGCGGCGTTGAAAGCCGATGAGTGCCAGATATACACCGATGTGGACGGCGTTTACACCACTGACCCGCGCATTGTTCCTGAAGCCCGGCGCCTCAAGACCATCACCTTTGAAGAAATGCTGGAGATGGCGAGCCTTGGCTCCAAGGTGCTGCAGATACGCTCAGTTGAATTTGCAGGAAAGTACAAGGTCAAGCTGCGCGTGCTGTCCAGCTTTGAGGAAGGCGGTGAAGGCACCCTGATAACCTTTGAGGAAGACGATAACATGGAACAAGCCATCATTTCCGGCATCGCATTTAACCGCGACGAAGCCAAAATCACTGTCCTGGGTGTACCCGATCGCCCCGGCATCGCCTACCAGATTCTCGGACCTGTTGCCGAGGCCAACATCGATGTCGACATGATCATCCAGAACGTGGGGGCCGATGGCACCACCACTGACTTTACCTTTACCGTGCACCGCAATGAATACTCCAAAGCCATGGACATCCTGAAAGGTGTCCAGTCGCATATCGGTGCGCGCGAGGTGAAGGGCGACGACAAGATCGCCAAGGTATCGGTAGTCGGCGTCGGCATGCGCTCCCACGTGGGTATCGCCAGTACCATGTTCCGTACGCTGGCCGAAGAAGGCATCAACATCCAGATGATTTCCACCTCGGAAATTAAAATTTCAGTCGTGATCGATGAAAAATATCTGGAGCTGGCGGTACGCGTGCTGCACAAAGTTTTCAACCTGGATCAGCAACCCGCTTAGTGGTTTGACCTTTGGGGTGTGAGAATGTATCCTAGCGCCTCTTTTGGAGAGATGGCCGAGAGGTCGAAGGCACTCCCCTGCTAAGGGAGCATAGGGTCAAAAGCTCTATCGAGGGTTCGAATCCCTCTCTCTCCGCCATTGTTCGGCGGCGTTTTTTTATTATATAATGTCGTCACTGCGCCCGTAGCTCAGCTGGATAGAGTACTTGGCTACGAACCAAGGGGTCGGCGA
>Ga0315281_10001680_pt1 | contig 32820 bp, 30 predicted proteins | sample YL17G07_0_MG_FD_204540 | JGI IMG/M metagenome (GOLD analysis project Ga0315281, IMG submission 204540) | Sediment microbial communities from Yellowstone Lake, YNP, Wyoming, USA - YL17G07_0 | ecosystem: Environmental > Aquatic > Freshwater > Lake > Sediment | place: USA: Wyoming | collected...
CAGGAGATGTCCTGGAAACGTTATGCCGGGAGTTTCCTGGTCTTTAATGTGCTGGGCTTCCTGGCCGTCTATCTCCTTCAGCGCGTTCAAGGCCATCTTCCGCTAAATCCTCAGTCCATGGCCGCCGTCACGCCTGATTCGTCCTTTAATACGGCCGTGAGCTTCGCTACCAATACGAACTGGCAGGGTTACGGCGGCGAGACGACCATGAGCTACCTGACCCAGATGCTCGGCCTGACGGTTCAAAACTTCGTCTCGGCGGCGGTCGGGATGGCGGTGGTGGTCGCCTTGATCCGCGGCTTCGCCCGCCAGCAGGCGAATTCCCTCGGGAACTTCTACGCCGATACGGTGCGGGGCGTCGTCTATATCCTTCTGCCTCTGTCCATTGTCCTGGCCGTCATTTTGGTTTCACAAGGCGTCGTGCAGACGTTCAGCCCTTACAAATCGGCGTTGTTGCTCCAGGCCTTTAAGGATGGGAATGGGAAGGACGTCGTGGAACAGTTGCTGGCCATGGGGCCCGCCGCCTCCCAGATCGCCATCAAGCAGTTGGGGACCAACGGCGGCGGATTCTTCAACGTCAATTCCTCCCACCCTTTTGAGAACCCGACGCCCCTCTCGAACTTTCTCCAGATGCTCTCGATCCTCCTGATCCCGGGCGCTCTCTGCTACACCTTCGGCAAGATGGTGAAAGACACACGCCAGGGCTGGGCGATTCTTGCCACGATGACGATCATCTTGGTGAGCCTCATGGGGATTGCGATCGTTTCCGAACAGGGAGGCAATCCGGCGTTCCAGTCCTTGAATATCGACCAAACCGCTTCGGTTCTTCACTCAGGCGGCAACATGGAAGGCAAGGAAGTCCGCTACGGGATTGCAAATTCCGCCATCTGGGCCGCAGCCACGACGGCCGCTTCCAATGGTTCGGTGAACGCGTTGCACGATTCCTTTACCCCGATGGGCGGATTCGTGCCTCTTTGGCTTATTCAGTTGGGCGAGATCATCTTCGGCGGTGTCGGTTCCGGCCTCTACGGCATGCTGATCTTTGCGCTGGTGGCGGTCTTCATCTCCGGCCTGATGGTGGGTCGGACCCCGGAATATTTGGGCAAGAAGATCGAGGCCTTTGAAATGAAGATGGTCTCCATCGCCATCCTGATCCCCGCTGTGGCGATCAAGGTCGGAACGGCGATCGGCGTTTCCACCAAGTCGGGACAGGCGGGAATTTTTAATCCCGGGGTTCACGGTTTCAGTGAAGTCCTTTACGGATTTTCCTCCGCCGTCGGCAATAACGGCAGCGCCTTTGCCGGACTTGGAGCCAATAGTCCTTTTTACAACACGGCCCTCGGCGTGGAGATGTTGATCGGTCGCTATTGGATCATCATCCCCGTCCTTGCGATCGCGGGAATGCTCGCGCGCAAGAAAAAAATCCCGGCCGGCAGCGGGACGCTTCCGACCCACACGCCGCTTTTCGTTCTGATGCTTATTTCGGTCATCGTGATCGTCGGCTCTTTGACCTTTCTGCCTTCGCTCGCTTTGGGGCCGATCGTCGAGCACCTGCAGTTCATGACCGTTCATTAAAATGATGAGGAAACTATGAGTCGAAAATCGCAGTCCATCTTTAAGGGTTCGTTGGTCAAGCAGGCGCTTTGGGACGCCCTGGTTAGGCTGAACCCGGTCTATCAGCTCCGCAATCCCGTCATGTTCGTGACGGAGATCGGCAGCCTCCTGACCGCCGTCATCTTCGTCATGGCCCTGGCCGGACATGCCGAGGCGCGGACTAGCTTTATCTTTTGGGTTTCCCTCTGGCTGTGGTTCACCGTCTATTTCGCCAACTTCGCCGAGGCGATGGCTGAAGGTCGCGGCAAGGCCCAGGCGGAATCCCTAAGAAAGGCGCGTAGGGACATTATAGCCAAAAAAATCGACAAGCCGGACCGCAAGTCACGCGTCCAAAACGTTCCGGCTCCCGACTTGCGCAAAGGTGACTTCGTGTTGGTTGAACCCAACGCCTTTATCCCTTGTGACGGCGAGGTGGTCGAGGGCGTGGCGTCGGTCGACGAGAGCGCCATCACCGGCGAGTCGGCTCCCGTCATTCGAGAAAGCGGCGGAGACCGCAGCGCTGTCACTGGCGGAACGCGCGTTCTCTCGGACTGGCTGATTGTCAAGATCACAGCAAATCCGGGAGAGACGTTCCTGGACCGCATGATCTCCTTGGTGGAAGGCGCCAAGCGGCAGCGGACTCCGAATGAGATTGCCCTACATATTTTACTCGTCGCTCTGACGATCGTCTTTCTGGCCGTGTGCGCGACCCTGCTTCCATTTTCTCTCTTCAGCGTCCGTGTTGCGGGGCAGGGTTCGGCCATCACGATCACCGCGCTGGCGGCCTTGCTCGTATGCCTCATTCCGACCACAATCGGCGGTCTGCTCTCCGCAATCGGTATTGCCGGCATGGACCGGTTGGTTCAGGCCAACGTGATCGCGATGTCCGGTCGCGCCGTCGAAGCGGCTGGGGACGTCGACGTCCTCCTGTTGGACAAGACCGGGACGATCACCCTGGGAAATCGTCAGGCGACCGTCTTCCATCCGGCCCCGGGCGTGAGCGAGACCGAGATTGCCGACGCGGCCCAGTTTTCTTCGTTCGCGGACGAGACTCCGGAAGGGCGAAGCATCGTTGTATTGGCCAAGGAGAAATACGGTCTGCGTGGGCGGGAGATCCACGAATTGAACGCCCATTTCATCCCTTTCACGGCTCAAACCCGAATGAGCGGCGTCAACTTCGATCATCGTGAGATCCGTAAGGGAGCCGTGGATGCCGTCCAGGCCTTTATCGTCTCCCATGGCGGGAAAATGCCTGACGAGGTCCGCAAGATTGCGGACGACATCTCGCGCAAAGGAGGGACTCCCCTTTGCGTCGCCGACGGGAAGAATGCCCTGGGCATCATCGAACTGAAAGACATCGTGAAGGGCGGCATCAAGGAACGTTTCGCGGAACTCCGGCAGATGGGCATCAAGACGATCATGATCACGGGGGACAACCATCTCACCGCTACGGCGATCGCGGCCGAGGCCGGTGTGGATGACTTTCTGGCCCAGGCGACGCCGGAGATGAAGCTGAAGTTGATCCGCGAACATCAGTCAAAAGGAGCCCTCGTCGCGATGACCGGTGACGGCACGAACGACGCCCCGGCGCTGGCTCAGGCGGACGTCGCGGTCGCGATGAATACAGGAACGCAGGCGGCCAAGGAAGCAGGGAACATGATAGACCTGGATTCGAACCCGACGAAGCTGATCGAGGTCGTCCAGATCGGCAAACAACTCCTGATGACCCGCGGGGCCTTGACGACATTCAGCATCTCCAACGACGTGGCAAAGTATTTTGCGATCCTGCCCGCGTGTTTTGCAGCAACGTATCCCGTGCTTGGACAATTGAACGTCATGCACCTGAAGACGCCGGAGAGCGCGATCCTCTCCGCCGTTATTTTCAACGCGATCATCATTATCCTGTTGATTCCGCTCGCCTTGAAGGGCGTCCCATACAAGGCGGTCCAGGCCTACCGTCTGTTGCGCAAGAACCTCCTGGTCTACGGCTTGGGCGGACTGGTCGCCCCGTTCATCGGGATCAAACTGATCGATCTCATGCTGTCAAATTGGATGTAAGGAGATATCTATGTTCAAAGAATTGAAATCTAGTTTGCTCGTCCTCCTAGTCATGACGATCCTCACCGGACTTCTCTACCCGTTGGGAATCACGGGGATCGCCAAAATCCTCTTCCCGCGTCAAGCGGAGGGGAGTTTGATCGTTCAGGACGGCAAGGTCGTTGGCTCTGAACTCATCGGCCAGCAATTCGACGACCCTAAGTTCCGGTGGGGCCGGCTGTCCGCGACGACTCCCGCTTACAATGCCTCGGCGTCCTCCGGGAGCAATTTGGGTCCGATGAATCCGGCGCTCCTGGATGAGGTGAAGGGTCGCATCGATGCCCTCAAGGCGGCGGATCCCGAGAATAGCGCTCCGGTGCCGGTCGATCTCGTGACGTCTTCCGGAAGCGGACTCGATCCGCACATCAGCCCGTCGGCTGCCGCCTATCAGATCCGCCGCATCGCTAGGGTGGGAGGGCTTCCCGAAGATGCCGTACGCCGGATCATCGCGGAAAACACGGAAGGCAGAACGTTCGGAATTCTTGGGGAGCCGCACGTCAACGTCCTCAAAGTGAATCTTTCCCTCAGCCGCAGATATGCTACAAAGTAGGTTATGCCTGAGAGCGAGAGACCCGATCCCGATGCGTTGTTAACAGCAATCAAACGCGAGGAAGATACGCAACGGCGCGGAAAGTTGAAGATCTTTTTCGGCATGTGCGCCGGGGTCGGAAAGACTTTTGCCATGCTCGAAGCCTCCAGGAACAAGAAAAAACAAGAGGTCGACGTCGTCATCGGTCTTGTCGAGACGCATAAGAGGAAAGAGACGGAAGCGCTTGTGGAGGGGATCGAGCGCCTTCCGACCCACGGAGTTGAATACAAAGGCTTCACCCTGCAGGAATTCGACATCGACGGGGCCTTGCGTCGCAAGCCCACACTGATCTTAGTGGACGAACTGGCCCACACGAACGTCCCCGGTTCGCGCAATCTCAAGCGATGGCAGGATGTCGAAGAACTGCTCCAGGCGGGCGTCGATGTCTACACCACGCTCAACACCCAGCATGTCGAAAGCATGAACGACACCGTGGCGAAGATCACGGGCGTCATTGTGCGCGAAACCATTCCCGACGCGATTTTCGACGATGCGGACGAGGTCGAGCTTGTCGATCTTCCGGTCGCAGAACTCCTGCAACGCCTCAGGGAGGGCAAAGTCTACATGCCGGAGCAGGCGGGACGGGCCCTGGAAAGCTTCTTTCAGGAAGGCAATCTCATGGCCCTTCGCGAGATCTCCCTCCGGAAGACGGCCCAGCGCGTCGATTTTCAGATGAACCAGTACCGGACGTCCCATGCCGTCAGGAATATCTGGCAGGCCGGCGAACGCCTTTTGGTGTGCATCGGGCCGAGTCCATTTTCGGCCCAGTTGATCCGCAGGACGAAACAGTTGGCGAATGATCTCAAGGCCCCCTGGATGGCCGTCTACGTCGAGATGCCTCAGAAGCCCCTCAGCGAAGGAGAGCGCGAGGCGATCGAAAAGCAGGTGCGCTTCGCCCAATCGCTCGGCGCGGAGACCGTGGTTCTGCAAGGCTTGAAGGCTGGCGAAGAGATCCTCAAGTTCGCGCGAGAGAAGAACGTCACGAAGATCGTCGTCGGCAAATCGCGGCGGGGCCGTCTTCGTGAGTTGCTCTGGGGCTCGTTTGTCGACGAATTGATCCGTAGCAGTGGAGACATCGACGTTTATTCCATTTCCGGCGAAAAAGAGGAAGACACCGCCAAGTGGAGATCGGAAGAGCCGAAATCGCCATGGACGCGGTACATCGTTCCTTTGTTGGTGATCGCAGCGTGGACGGCGACGGCCAAGCTGATTTTTCCTCACATCGAACTCATCAATCTGGCGATGATCTATCTCCTGGCGAATGTCCTGATCGCCTTGCGCTACGGTCAAGGGCCGTCGATTCTATCCACCGTGGTCAGCGTCACGGCCTTTGATTTCTTCTTCGTGCCTCCGTATTACACCTTCGTCGTTTCCGAAGCGCGCTATTGGGTCAGTTTCATCGTCATGCTGTCGGTCACGATCGTCACCAGCCGCCTCACGATTCAACTGAGGCGGAGCGCCGAGGCCTCGTCCGAACGCGAGCGTTATACGGCGAATCTCTATGCCCTCAGCCGGGAGATGCTGAAGAGCCGGAATACCAGGGAGATCTCGTCCGTGGTGGCCCATCACCTCTCGGAGGTCGCCCACGGTGACGTCGTGATCATGCTCGGCAGCGAGCCGGAGCTGATGTTTTTCGAGGCGGCGAGCAATCCGCAATGGCGCTTTGAAGAATCGGATCGCGCGGTCGCCCAATGGGTGTGCAAGAATTCGAAGAGCGCGGGGCTCGGCACACAAACTCTGCCATCGGCCAAAGCGGTCTTTTTTCCGCTGATGGCTTCACGCGGCGTGATCGGCGTTGTGGGCATCCGTCCAGAGGAAAAATCCACGGCGTTGCAGTCATCGGGACAATATTTTGTGGAGAGCGTGATCGGTCAGGGTGCCTTGGCAATCGAAAGAGCCATGCTGGCGGAGGAGGCAAGATCGGCGGAAATGGAAGCCGAAAGAGAGGGGTTGATCAGCTCCTTGCTCAGCTCCGTGTCTCATGACCTGCGTACGCCGCTCACCTCGATTTCGGGAGCGGCCAGCACTCTCCTCGTTCAGGAGACGAAGCTCTCTCAGGAGGACAAAAGGCGACTTCTCGAAATGATCAATGACGAATCGGCACGCCTGAATCGTCTGGTCGAAAACATTCTCCAGATCACCAAGATCGAGTCCGGCAATATTACGGTGAAAAAGGAACTTCAGTCGCTCGAAGAAATCATCGGGAGTTCGCTGAACCGGCTGGACGCGTCTTTGAAAGGACGGAAGGTGACGACGGACATCCCGGATGATTTGCCGCTGATTCCTTTGGATGACCTCTTGATCGGCCAGGTATTGGTGAACCTCCTAGAAAACGCCTGCCGCTATACGCCCGCGGGGTCTCCGCTCGACGTGAAGGCCTTTCTAGAGGGAGATCGGGTGTGCGTGGAGGTCTTGGACCGCGGCCCGGGAATTGTGGATGAGGACCATGAGCGTATCTTTGAAAAGTTTTATCGGAGCGGCCGTAAGGACTCCTGGGGCAGCGGGTTGGGCCTCGCCATTTGCCTGGGAGCCGTGAAGGCCCATCATGGAGAGATCGGAGTGAGGAATAGGGAAGGCGGCGGAAGCGTCTTTTACTTCTACTTGCCTGTGGCCAAGGAAGAAGCGATCAAGAGGGCAGCCTTATGACGACGAAGGAAACGTTCATCCTCGTGGTGGAGGATGACCAGCAGATTAGGCGGTTCCTAAAGGTTGGATTGGAGAACGCCGGCTTTCATTATCTTGAGGCGCTTCAGGGCAAGGACGGCTTATCAGAAGTGGCGACACGCAATCCCGATCTTGTGATTCTCGATCTGGGTCTGCCGGACATGGACGGATTGGACTTTCTGAGGGATCTGCGTCAGTGGTCGCGCATTCCGGTCGTTGTATTGACGGCGCGGGATCGCGAGCAGGACAAGATTCAGGCCCTGGATCAGGGGGCCGATGATTATCTGACCAAGCCCTTCGGAATCGGAGAATTGCTGGCACGCGTGCGCGTCGCCCTCCGTCACGCCCAAAAGACGGAAGGCGAGGAAGAGCCGGTATTCGAGAACGGCCAACTGAAGATCGACTATGTCAAGCGTCTCGTGTTCGTGAAAGATCGGGAAGTGCATCTCACGCCGACGGAATACAAGCTGCTCGGCTTCCTCGCGAAGAATGCGGGCAAGGTCATCACCCAACGGCAGCTCTTGAACGAAGTCTGGGGTGCGGCTTATGTCGAGCAGGGGAATTATCTTAGGGTTCACATGCATCAGCTCCGCCATAAACTCGAGCCGAACCCGGCGAGGCCGCGCTGGCTCATCAACGAGCCAGGCGTGGGCTATCGGCTGAAACTCGAATCCGATTAGGGGAGCCCGGACATGCATCACGCCTTATCCATCGCGGAAATCGTCCTTCTCTTCGTGGCTTTGCTCGCCGGCGTCGCGATGGTGCCTTTCACCCTTCCGGGCACGTGGGTCATCGCCGGCGCGGCTTTCTTGTATTCCCTCGTTGCAAACTTCAAGACGTCCTCGGATTGGCTCGTCGTGGGCATTCTGGCGGCGCTGGCCCTCTTCGGCGAAGCTCTCGATTACGCGGCCAGCGCGGTGAGCGCCAAACGGGAGAACGTTCCGACGGGGGCCGTCATCTGCTCGATCGTCGGCGGTCTCGCGGGTGCGATCATCGGCGTGCCCGTTTTCCTGATCGGCGCTCTCTTGGGGCTCCTCGTGGGGACGTTTCTGGGGGCCTTCCTCTACAGCCTGATCAAGAAGGGGGACGTCTCCGAGGCCTTGCGGCACTCGGGGGTTATCCTTACCTCGCGCATCATCTCGATCTTCGCCAAGACGGCATTGGCGATGGGCATGGCGGCCTATGTCGCGTTCCAGGCTTTTTAGGAAAAGAGCTGCATCAGTTCCGACGAGGATTCGATCAAGTAATCGCATCCCGCTTCCTCCAGCTCCCGGCGCGGACGGAATCCGTACGTGACCCCGCACGTGAGAATGCCGGCGTTCTTTCCCGTCTCGATGTCGACCCGGCTGTCTCCGACGATGACGGCATGACGCGGAGGGATGCCGTAAGTCTCCAGCAGGTGATGAACGACGCGGGGTTCGGGCTTTTTGGGGAACGGCGTATCTCCCCCGAAGATCCCGTCGAAAAATTGGGTAAGATCAATCCCGCGAATTATTTTTTCGGAAAATCCCTGGGACTTGTTGGTGACGATCACTTTCTTCTTGTCTCCGAAGTGCTTCAGAACCTCCCGTACGCCGGGAAAGGCGTTGGTCGTATCGAGGAGATGAGCGTCATAGTGCGCCTTGAAGATTTCCATGGCCTGTTCAAACGGCACGCCTCCCGCTCCGATTGAAGCGGCCTCGACGGTGCGGCGGATCAGTGGGGCGACGCCGTTTCCCACGAAGCTATAAATGAGATCTTCGGCAAGAGCAGGCAGGCCCAGCTTCCGCATCGTGAAGTTCACCGAGGCGGCGATATCCCGCTTGGAATCGATCAGCGTGCCGTCGAGGTCAAAAATGAAGAGATTTATTTTTTTCAAATTAGAATTTTATGTTCCTTTCAAAGTTTTTTGAGTTTTTTTCTCAAACAAGAAATTTGATTTAGAAATAACAGACCGACCAAGCCGTTTTTCGAGCTGCTTGCGGGCAGTTCCAGCAATGGCACCACCGGCTTTGGCATCGCTTTTGAGCTTCGTCATGCCTTTGGAATCTTCGTTTCTGTGAATTTCCGTCGTAGAACGTTCGCTCAGCATGGTGAAAATGAGCTCAAAGTCATCCATGTGGTCGCGCAGATTCTCCCGTTTAAGTCCTTTGAGATTTTTGTACTCACTGGGTGTGACACCAAAGGCAGATTTTGAAATTTCAGCCGTAAGAATCTCATAATCTTTTTGTTCTTGTGCTCCACGTTTTTGCCACTCATCTGTAAGCTCTTCGCGGATGGCAATGCCGCGCATGCGCTTCTCGATCCAATCGTCTGAGTAGCCTTTGAGCTTATAGAGTATCCGAGTACGTTTTGTAGCCAATTCAGGATTTTCAATTTCTTGCACGCGTTCGTAACCGACTTTGGCCAGCCATCGTTTGAATGGCTCGGCCTTGGGTGAGGGGATAGATTGGATAATGCGGAAAATACCTTCAGTGTTGGCGCAATCAGTTTCTCTCATTTTTCCGTCTGGGGCTTCTAATTTCAACTGTCGACAAAATGTCGACAGTTCAACCCCGTCATCAGACTTAACCCTCAATTTCATTTTAAACCAATAATCCCGGGGATTTGCGCTGTCCGTCAGCACGCTCACAACATCAATGACCGAAAACCACCATTCGTTCTCATGAAGAGCTTTGCGGATCTTATTGCCTTTGAAAATCGCGATTTTTGTTTCCATATCTTTGGAAAGCCGCGTGAGTAGAGCCCTTGAAAAATGTGCTCCTGGCTGGACGATTTTCGAACTGCTGCGCTGAGTTGTGGTTAGATGCTTAGCCATCGTCAGACAGCAGGTCTCTCAACATGGCTCTAGACCGCGCATAAATTATCCCTGGCTTATGACTCTCCCGAGGGCCGCCTACGCTCAAGATTTTAATATCGTTCTCTTTGAGCCATTGAATAAAGGCTCGCTTTTCTTGCTTCTTTTCTAAATCGATCACAAAACAAGGTTTGAGATGCTTTCTGGATAATTCAATCGCAAGGGCCGTGCCTCCTGTTGGAATTCCGCAAGAGAAAATAAGGACTCCATCAGCGTCACGGACATTCCATTCTGTTCGTTGGGAGTAATCGCCTAAGGGTGTTTCTTGAAGCGGATAAATCGGATCGATCGTGCCGTCCTCGGCCTTCCGTCCCTTCGGACACCATCCACCACAAGGAATTTTCAACTCTAAAGCAACATCCAACGCCGCCCGGTCGGCTCCCGTTTGACCACCTGAGATGATTTTTTCGACGGGCATAGTGAATCTTCTTTCCGAAGAACGAATTACAAAGAACGTGAACGAAATTTACCATAATTCGTTGACGTTCTTCGTTCTTCGTTCTTCGGGCAAAAATTTGTCTGCACCAAATTTTTGTGCCCCCAACTGGAATCGAACCAGTATCCCAAGCTTCGGAGGCTCGTACTCTATCCATTGAGCTATGGGGGCGCGAAGGCAAAAGACAGTAAATCTTGGAACGAGTCAAGAAGCAGTGATTTTCTTCCGTCTTGACCCGTTTCCTCCAAACTGTTATTTTACCAATAATTCTAAGCAGTTCTGCCATTCAATGGAATGGAGGCGAGTTATGAACAAATCCGAGCTAGTCGAAAAGTTGTCTGAGATCGGGAAGATGACGAAGAAGAAGGCGGAAGACGTTGTCGACCTGATTTTTAACTCCATGATTGAGGCCATGCAAAACGGAGATCGTATTGAAATACGAGGGTTTGGCAGCTTTGTGGTCAAGGATTACGGCTCCTATACGGGACGCAATCCGCGTACCGGCCAATCGATCGAAGTGAAGCCGAAAAAGCTGCCCTTCTTTAAGGTCGGGAAGGAGCTTCGGGAGAGGGTCGATGAAAAGCCGGCGACACCCGTGGCCGTTCAGCCTGTCGCCTCAAAGGACCAAAAACCGACGCCGTGACATCCTTTCATCTAACAAGAGAAGATCCCCGATACCCAAATATTTTGAAGGAAATCAGCGACCCGCCGAAGCAGCTCTGGGGAGAAGGGATGAGCGATTGTCTATCCGATGAGACGTGTGTGGCCGTCGTGGGCGCGCGGGAATGCACCCCTTATGGCGAGAAGACGGCCTTTGATTTGTCGAAGGGTTTGGCGGAGGCCGGCGTGGTCGTTGTCAGCGGGCTCGCCTACGGAATCGATACGGCGGCGCATCGGGGGGCGCTTGCGGGGTGCGGCAAGACGATCGCGGTCTTGGGATGCGGGATCGACATCCCGTATCCGGCCGAAAATCTGGATCTCAAGAAACAGATTGCGGGCAGCGGCGCCGTGATCACCGAGCTCGAACCCGGGACGCGAGGGACGAACTGGACGTTTCCAAAAAGAAATCGGATCATCAGCGGGCTGTCCCGGGGCGTGGTCGTGGTGGAAGCGGCCGTCAAGAGCGGGGCGCTGATTACCGCGGACCTGGCCTTGCAGCAGGGGCGCGAGGTCTTCGCGGTACCGGGAAATATCGGTTCGCTCCTGAGCGGGGGAACGAACCGGCTAATTCAGCAAGGCGCCAAACTCGTGGCCACGGTTCGAGATATTTTGGAAGAGCTGAATTTAGCGTCGCCGCAGCGGTCTTTAGGTCTCGAAAACCGTAAGAAGACGCCCGAGATTTTGCCCGATACTCCGGAAGGGAAAATTCTTTCTCTCTTGTCTAACGGGCCGCGCCATGTTGACGAGTTGGTGGATTTAACGCAGATTTCCGTTCAAACGATGAGCGAAATTTTGGTTCGCTTAGAAATTGATGGTAAGATAAATTCGCTGCCCGGCAGCCGATTTGTCAGAAATGAGGCTTAAGGAACAACTATGGCTAAGTCACTCGTGATTGTGGAGTCTCCCGCGAAGGCGAAGACGATCGAAAAATATCTGGGCAAAAATTATCAAGTGAAGGCCTCCGTGGGTCACGTCAAGGACCTTCCGCGCTCGAAGCTCGGCGTCGACGTCAAAAAGAATTTCGAACCGACCTACGAGATCATCGCGGCGAAAAAGAAGGTGATCGACGAGCTTCGCAAGGCCGCGAGCACGGCGGATCAGGTCTTTCTCGCCCTCGACCCCGACCGTGAAGGCGAAGCGATCGCCTGGCACGTTGCCGAGGAGATCTTCAAGGGCGAGAAAGCGAAGGCCGGCGAAAAGGGAAAGAACAAGGCCGTCAAGAAGCCGGTTCATCGGGTCCTCTTTAACGAAATTACGCAAAAGGCCGTGCAGCTAGCGATCGCGAATCCTATCGAGCTCAATCACAATCTCTACGAGGCGCAGCAAGCCCGCCGCATCTTGGACCGGCTGGTGGGCTATCAGGTCTCTCCGCTGCTGTGGGATAAGGTCCGGCGCGGGCTTTCGGCGGGGCGCGTGCAGACAGTGGCGTTGCGCCTCATCTGCGAGCGGGACAGCGCGATCAAGGCGTTTGTTCCGGAGGAATACTGGTCTCTCGACGCGCTGCTCGAAGGCAGCATCCCGCCGCAGTTCTTGGCCAAGCTTGTCAGTTTTCAGGGGAAAAAATTAAAGGTCGGCAACACGTCGGAATCCGAAAGAATCACGAACGAACTCAGAAGTCTGGCGCACGTCCTCAAGACGATCACGAAGAAGGAGAGGAAGCGGAATCCTTATGCGCCCTTCATCACCAGCCGTCTCCAGCAGGACGCCGCCCAAAAACTGGGCTTCAGCGCCGCTCGCACGATGATGCTCGCGCAACAGCTCTACGAAGGCGTTGAGATCGGCGAGGAAGGCCCGGTTGGTTTGATTACCTATATGAGAACCGACTCGACGCGGCTGTCGGACGACGCCGTCAAGGAAGCGCGGGAGTTCATCGGAGAAAAATGGGGCAAGGATTACCTTCCTGAGAAACCGAACGTCTTCAAGAATAAGAAGTCGGCCCAGGACGCTCACGAAGCGATTAGGCCCACCTCCGTGTTGAAGTCGCCGGAATCCGTCAAGGCCTTCCTGGAAGACGACCTCTTTAGGCTCTACGAACTTATCTGGAGACGCTTTGTCGCGAGTCAGATGGCGCCTGCGGTCTTCGACCAGACGACGTTCGATATCACGGCGGGCGATTACGGCTACCGGGCGACTGGCTCCCAGATGAAGTTTTCGGGATTCTTGACTGTCTACGAAGTCTCCCTCGCCGTGGATAAGAAGGACGACGACGATGAGGAGGAAGAAGACAAGGGCAAGATCCTGCCGCTTCTGAAAGAAGGCGAGCCCCTCAAAGTGACGGAGCTGAAACCCGAACAGCATTTCACCGAACCGCCGCCGAAATTTAACGACGCCTCCCTCATCCGGGAACTCGAGGAATTAGGGATCGGACGGCCGTCGACCTATGCGACGATCCTGTCGACGCTTGTGGACAAGCAATACGTCAAGAAGGACCAGCGCGTCTATGCTCCGACGGACCTGGGGATCATCGTGCATGATGTCCTGATCGAAAGTTTTCCGGACATCTTCAACGTGGAATTCACCGCCAAGATGGAGACGGAACTCGATGAGGTCGAAGAGGGGCGACAGACCTACGCGAACGCCATCAAGGACTTCTACAAACCTTTTCAGGAGGCTCTGGAGAAGGCCAAGACGAACATGAGGGACGTGAAACGTCAGGAGATCGCCACGGATCTTTCCTGCGAGAAATGCAATAGCCCGACGGTGATCAAATGGGGCCGGCGGGGAGAATTTCTGGCCTGCACCAATTATCCGGAATGCAAATACACCCGCGAGTTCGAGCGTCAGGAGGACGGATCGATTAAACTGATGAAGCTGGAAGTCACGGGCGAGCTCTGCAGCGCGTGCGGAAGCCAGATGGTCATCAAGTCGGGACGTTTCGGGAAATTCCTGGCGTGTTCGAAATATCCCGAGTGCAAGACGACGCGGGCGGTCTCGACCGGCATGGCCTGTCCGACGTGCGGCGGCGCCCTGGCGGAGCGGCGGACCAAGAAGGGCAGAATTTTTTTCGGCTGCAGCCAGTATCCGAACTGCAAATTCGCGACATGGGACAAGCCCATTAAGGAAACCTGCCCGCAGTGCGGTTCTCCAACCCTGGTGACAAAATCCACAAAGGCGGCTACAACTATCAAATGCCCGAGAGAAAACTGCGATTACAGCCGTCAGCAGGCTTGAAAGACGACTTGAAAGATAATGACAAGCTCGCCTCCTTCGCCGAATATCTGAAGTTCGAAAAGGGCTATTCGGCCAACACTCTGAAGAATTATCTCGCCGATCTCGGACACTTACTCGCGTTTCTGAAAGAGCGAGGCGGGGTTGACCTTTTGAAAGTCGATGCCCATCTTTTGCGGAGTTACGTCGCCTCCCTCTTTGGTAGGCTGGAAGCGGCCTCGATTGCGAGACGATTGTCGTCCGTAAGGGCTCTCTATCGTTTTTTGCTGCGTCAGGGGCTCTTGGCCGACTCCCCGGCGGAGGATTTGACCTTACCCAAACTCCCCAAGAAACTGCCCCGATTCCTGGTCCAGGACGAGGCCAAGGCCTTGGTGGAGACCCGGGGAGAGAGGGGAATGCCGGCCCGGGACGCGGCGATTTTAGAGATTCTTTATGGAACGGGCATTCGCGTCAGCGAACTCGCGGGGCTCAAGCTTCAGGACATGGATCTTCAAGAACGTTGGATCCGCGTCCGGGGCAAGGGCAACAAGGAACGCATGGTCCCGATGGGCGGCAAGGCGGTCGGCGCCATCGAAGCTTATATTAAGGAGAGAGGGAATTCGGCCGGACCGCTTTTTTTGAACGCCCAAGGCGGCGGGTTGACGGTTCGGTCGGTTCAGAGACTCGTCAAGAGAATGGCCCTTCAGGCGGGCATCGTGAAGAGGACGACGCCGCATACGTTGCGCCACAGTTTCGCCACGCATCTTTTGGAAGAAGGGGCGGATCTGAGGGGCATACAGGAACTCTTGGGGCATAGCAGTCTTTCCACGACGCAGAAGTACACGCAGGTGAGCGTTCAGCATTTGATGGAGGTTTATGACAAGGCGCATCCAAAGGCTTAGCCCTCACCCTTCACTCATACCCGGGGATTCAATTCCCCTCTCCCGATTCGGGAGAGGGGCTCGGCGACCCCTGGATCACTCGGGGGTGAGGGTGCGTTCCACGACCATACTCGCCATCAAACGGGACGGCCAAGTGGCCTTCGCCGGCGACGGCCAGGTTAGCCTGGGCAATACGGTCATGAAGAGCAAGGTCGTCAAAATCCGTTCGATGAGGGACGGCAAGGTGCTGGCGGGTTTCGCCGGTTCGACGGCCGACGCGCTGACGCTGTTCGAAAAATTTGAGAGCAAGCTCGATCAGTATAACGGCAACATCATCCGTGCCGCGGTGGAGTTGGCGAAGGAGTGGCGCACGGACCGGATGCTGAGGCGTCTCGAAGCCCTCTTGATCGTGGGAGACAAAGAGAAGATCCTTACGATCTCGGGAACCGGCGATGTGATCGAGCCCGACGACGGGATCGCAGCCATCGGTTCCGGCGGCACCTACGCGCTCGCGGCGGCGCGCGCCATGCTCCGGGAGACGAATCTGTCCGCCAAGGAGATCGCGGAGAAATCCCTGAAAATTGCGGCCGAGATCTGCGTCTTCACCAACGAAAATATTACGGTTATGGAACTCACCACGGAACTCACCAAGGCACTCAAATGATGAATGCATTCACGCCAAGAGAGATCGTGTCCGAACTGGACAAGTACATCATCGGGCAGAAGGACGCCAAGCGTGCCGTCGCCGTGGCCTTGCGAAACCGCTGGCGCCGCCTCCAAGTGTCGGAGGAGTTGAGAGACGAGATCGCCCCGAAGAATATCATCATGATCGGGCCCACGGGCGTGGGAAAGACCGAGATCGCGCGGCGGCTCGCCAAACTCGCGGGATCCCCTTTTATCAAGGTGGAGGCCTCGAAATTCACTGAAGTGGGTTACGTCGGCAAAGACGTCGAGAGCATGATCCGGGAGCTCACCGACCTCGCGGTCAAGATGGTTCGCGACGAAGAACAGCAACGCGTGCAAGTGCGTGCCCACGAACTCGCCGAAGAAAAGATCCTGGACCTCTTGACGTCGTCGTCGCAGCGCAAGCGAACGCCCAATCCCATGGAATCGCTTCTGGGCATTACGAATCCCGAAGAAGAGGAAAGGCCGCCCGCCGAGGATCATGAACTCAACCGTCAGAAGCTCAAGGAGCTCTTGAGGCAGGGAAAGCTCGACGACCGCGCCATCGAACTTGAGATTACCGCGCAGGCCCTGCCGATGTTGGAAGTGATCTCGTCGGGAGGCATGGAAGAGATGGGGATGAACATCAAAGAGATGTTCGGAAATCTCATGCCCAAGCAGAGGAAGAAGCGCAAGGTGAAGATCGGCGAGGCGATGAAGATCCTCACCCAGGACGAGGCCTCCAAGCTCATCGACATGGATTCCGTGAGCCGCAATGCGGTCCAGAGGGTCGAGCAGAACGGAATCGTTTTCTTGGATGAGATCGACAAGATCGCCGGACGCGAAGGCGGCGGGCACGGGCCGGACGTTTCCCGGGAAGGCGTTCAGAGGGATATTCTTCCCATCGTCGAGGGATCGACGGTGAGCACGAAGTACGGGATGGTGAAGACCGACCACATTCTTTTCATCGCGGCCGGGGCCTTTCACGTCTCGAAGCCGTCCGATCTGATTCCGGAGCTTCAAGGACGGTTTCCCCTCAGGGTCGAGCTTCAATCGCTGACGAAGGAGGATTTTTTGAAAATCCTTATCGAACCGCAAAATTCGCTCAGCCGCCAGTATGTGGCCCTTATGAAGACCGAAGGGGTTGGGATCGAATTCACCTTGGACGCCCTCGAGCAGATGGCGGAATTCGCGGCGTCCGCCAACGAGCGGATGGAAAACATCGGTGCGCGGCGGTTGCACACCATCATGGAAAAGGTCTTGGAAGAGATTTCTTTTCACGCCCCCGAAATGAGCGGGCAAAACGTCAAGATCGACGCAAATTATGTGAAAGAACGCTTGACGAATCTCGTCAAAGATGTGGATTTGTCCCGGTATATCCTCTAAGACCTCTCCCCATCCCTCTCCTTAAGTAAGGAGAGGGTGGCCGAAGGCCGGGTGAGGTCAGATCTATGCAAGAGCTCATCGAAAAAGCCTCCATCTTGATGGAGGCCCTGCCTTACATCCGAAAATTCAGCGGGAAGACGATCGTCGTGAAATACGGCGGTCATGCGATGGTCGATGAAAAACTCAAAGAGAGCTTTGCGAAGGACATTGTCCTTCTGGATTATATCGGCCTGAATCCCATCGTCGTCCATGGGGGGGGACCCCAGATCGATGAAATGCTTGAGAGGATGCAGATCGAGTCTAAGTTCATTCACGGGATGCGGGTGACCGACAAACAGACGATGGACATCGTCGAAATGGTGCTGGTCGGCGACATCAACAAGGACATCGTGAGCCTCATCAATCGTCACGGAGGCAAGGCGGTCGGACTCTCAGGGCGCGACGGAGGCCTCATCAAGGCCAAGAAGTTACGCAAAGAAAAGGTCACCTTCGACGCGAAAACTCCCGAGGTCATCGATCTCGGCCGCGTGGGGAACGTGAAGGAAGTGGACGTGTCCGTCCTGAAGACTTTGGAACTGGGACGGTTCATCTCGGTGATTGCGCCCGTCGGATTCGACGAAAAGGGCGAGGCTTTGAACATCAATGCCGACTTAGTGGCCGGAGCGATCGCCGGAGCCATGGTGGCGGAGAAGCTGGTCCTCTTGACCGACATCGAAGGAATCATGGACAGCTTGGGGAATCTGATCCCGACGCTCAACAAGGCGGAAGCGCGAAGGCTGATGGACGAGGGCGTCATTAAGAACGGCATGATTCCCAAGGTGGATTGCGCCCTGAAGGCGGTCGATCTCGGCGTCAAGAGCGCCCATATCATCGACGGCCGGGTTCAGCACGCCGTTCTTCTGGAAGTCTTCACCGACAAAGGTGTCGGCACCGTCATTTCATGACTACGAGCACTCCCAGCAGGACCGGAGCCGGGCTTCCCATGGCCACACCCAACCAAGACATCATCGCGCGAACACGCCAGTACGTGATGAATACCTACAACCGTCTGCCCATTGCCTTGGTGCGTGGGAAGGGAAGTTACGCCTGGGACGCCGACGGAAAGCGGTACTTGGATTTTTTCTGCGGCTTGGCGGTCAACAATCTCGGCCATTCCCATCCGAGGATCCTCTACGCCATTGCGAAACAGTCCAAGACTCTCCTGCATGTGAGCAACATCTTCTACAACGACCGCCAGTCGGAGCTCGCCGAGCTTCTAGTCAGACACTCATTCGGCGATAAGGCCTTTTTCTGTAACAGCGGGGCCGAGGCGAACGAAGGCGCCGTGAAACTCGCCAGAAAATACGCGAAGAAGCATTTTGGTCCGGAACGGTTTGAGGTCGTGACGATGAAAAACTCTTTCCATGGCCGGACGCTGGCCATGATCACGGCGACGGGCCAGGAGAAATATCAAAAAGGCTTTGAGCCTTTGATGCCGGGTTTCCGGTACGCGGAATTCGGGAACATCGAGTCCTTAAAAGCGCAGGTGACCGGCGCCACGTGCGCCGTCATGATCGAACCGATTCAGGGCGAGGGCGGGGTAAGGATGGCTTCGGCGGATTATTTCAAGGCCGTGCGCGATCTCTGCAACGAAAAGAAGATCCTGCTGATATTGGACGAAGTGCAGACGGGCATGGGACGAACGGGCAAGCTTTTTGCGTACGAGCACTTCGGAATCGTGCCGGATGTCGTTACATTGGCGAAGGCGCTTGCCTCCGGTCTTCCCGTCGGCGCGATCTTGGCGAGAGACTTCGTGGCCGAGGCCTTTGAGCCCGGCGATCATGCCTCCACCTTCGGCGGCAATGCGCTTGTGGCTGCGGTCGCGAAGGCGACTCTCGAAACCATTTTGCAGGACGGTCTCTTGGAGAACGCTTCGGAGCGCGGCGCGGAATTTTCACGCAAACTTCAGAAACTCCGGAAGGATTACCCGACCATCCAAGAAGTTCGGGGTTTAGGACTCATGATCGCCGTCGATCTCGACCAGCCGGCCAAGCCGGTGGTCTTGAAATGTCTGGAAAAGGGCCTTCTGATCAATGCCGTTCAAGACAAAACGCTTCGGATCCTGCCGCCTCTGACGGTCAAGAAGAAAGAGATCGCGGAGGCGATCGAGATTCTTCGAGAGGCCCTGAAGGCATGAGCCGTTCATGAAGAAAGACCTTTTAACGTTAGGGGAGCTGAGCGCGAAAGAGATCGAATGGGTCTTGAAGCGGTCTTCCGTCCTCAAGAAGGCGAGGAAGGCGAAGAAAAATCCACAGACCTTGAAGGGGAAGACGCTGGCGATGGTTTTTGAAAAACCGTCGACGCGTACGAAGGCCTCTTTCGACGTTGCGATGTACGAATTGGGAGGTCATTCGCTGACCTTGGATTCGAGTTCGAGCCAGTTGGGCCGGGGCGAGACTTACCAGGATACCGGCCGGGTCTTGTCGCGATTCGTCCATGGCATCATGCTTCGCACATTCGCCCAGAAGAATCTGGAACAGATGGCGGAAGGTTCGTCCGTTCCGGTCATCAACGGACTCTCGGATCTCTACCACCCCTGTCAAATCCTGACCGATCTCTTCACAGCCGCGGAAAATGGAAAGAATCTGAAAAAGGGCCGCATCGCTTACGTGGGTGACGGCAACAACATGGCCAACACGTGGATCTTGGCCGCGAAGATCCTGGGCTTTGAGCTGCGCATCGCAACACCAAGGGGCTTTGAAACATCGAAAGAGATGGACACAAAGGGCTTTAAAAATATTGTCCTCACGAACGATCCGATCGAGGCAGTCTTGGAGGCGGACGTCGTCAATACGGATACGTGGTTTTCGATGGGGCAAGAGGTGTCCGCAGAAAAAAGAGGGCTGTTCGAGCCGTATCAGGTGAATCGGTCACTTCTGAAGAACGCGAAGAAGGATGCGATCGTGCTGCACTGCCTGCCCGCGCATCGCGGTGAAGAGATTACGGACGGCGTGATGGACGGTCCTCAATCGCGCGTGTTCGATGAAGCCGAAAATCGGCTCCATGTTCAAAAAGCCATACTGGAGAGGTTACTGAAATGAGCTCAAAAAAATCGCCGACAGCGGCCAAGCAAAAGATGAAGATCGTCCTGGCGTATTCCGGCGGACTGGACACCTCCGTCATGGTGCGATGGCTCCTCGAAAACTATCACTGCGAAGTGATCGGATTTTGCGCGGATCTCGGTCAGGAAGAAGACCTCGAGGCCGTCAAGGTCAAGGCGGTGAAGACGGGTGCGGTCCGTTGTCACGTTGCCGACCTGAAAGAAGAGTTCGTCCGGGACTACATCTTTCCGATGCTGCGGGCCAATGCGGTCTACGAAGGGGTGTATTTGCTCGGGACCTCGATCGCGAGGCCTTTGATCGCCAAGAAACAGGTCGAGATCGCGATCAAAGAGGGCGCCGACGCCATTGCCCACGGCGCGACGGGCAAGGGGAACGATCAGGTTCGATTCGAGCTGACGGCCTATGCTTTGAAGCCCGACATTAAGATCATCGCGCCTTGGCGGACGTGGGAGCTGAAGTCGCGGACCGATTGCATCCACTACGCTCAAAAATTCGGCATCCCCGTTCCGGTCACGAAGGCGAAGCCCTACAGCTCCGATCGGAATTTGTTCCATATCAGTTATGAAGGCGGGATCTTGGAAGATCCATGGCGCGAACCGCCGAAAGATATCTTCGTCATGACGAAAGATCCTCAAGACGCCCCCAACACGCCTGCTTATGTCGAGATCGCTTATGAAAAAGGCAATCCGGTGGCCTTGAACGGTACGAAGCTCTCTCCGGCGATCTTATTATCCAAGCTCAATCGGATTGCCGGTGAAAACGGAGTGGGTCGCGTGGACGTCGTTGAGAACCGCTACGTCGGCATGAAGAGCCGGGGCGTCTACGAGACGCCCGGCGGTACCGTCCTTCATACGGCCCATCGGGCCCTCGAAGGACTTACCATGGACCGCGAGGTCCTGCATTTGAGGGATTCTCTCATTCCCCGCTACGCGGAGATGGTCTACAACGGCTATTGGTTCGCTCCCGAGCGTGAGGCCCTGCAGAAGCTGGTCGATGAAGCCCAAATCCACGTCACGGGAACCGTTCGATTGAAGCTCTACAAGGGTAACTGTATCGTCGTCGGCCGCAAGTCTCCCAAGTCGTTGTTCCTCAAAGACTATGCGACGTTTGAGGCGGAAACGGTCTACAACCAATTCGACGCCGAGGGCTTTATCAAGCTCAATGCGCTTCGCTTGAAGATCCGGCGTTTGGCTCAGTCGTGATCACCGCCCACCGACTGAAGTCGGGGGCTAAGAACGTCCAAAATTCCTGTCGGAATTCCGAAGGAATTATTTTTTTGCTTTAATTAGCCCCCGAATTGATTCGGAGGGCGTATCTCTTGACGGAGAGCGTTATCTAAGTCTACATTCGCGCCCTCTAAAAGGACAAAGACATGAACAAATATCGCTTATTCGCCCCAGGTCCCACGCCGGTCTCCGAAGAAACGTCCCTGGCGATGGCCCATCCCATCATTCATCACCGCACCGAGCCCTTTGAGAAGGTCGTTGCCGAGGTTCGAGAAGGCCTCAAATGGCTCTTCCAGACCAAGAACGAGGTCCTGATCCTCGCCTCTTCGGGGACGGGGGCGATGGAAGGCGCCGTCGTCAATACCTTGAGCCAAGGCGACAAGGTCATCGTCGTCGACGGCGGCAAATTCGGCGAGCGCTGGTGGAAAATCTGCAAGGCTTACGACGTCGAAGCCGACGTCGTCCAAGTCGAGTGGGGAAAAGCCGTCGATCCTCGTGAAATCCAATCCCGTCTGGACAAGGGCGGCTACAAAGCGGTCTTCGTTCAGGCTTCCGAGAGTTCGACGGGGACCTATCACCCGATCGAGGACATCGCCAATCTTGTAAAATCTTACGACGACTGCCTCTTGGTCGTGGACGCCATCTCGGCTCTGGGCGCCGTCAATCTCCCCATGGACAAGTGGGGGATCGATATCCTGATCACGGGTTCGCAAAAGGCCTTGGGCTTGCCGCCGGGACTGGCCTTCGTGAGCCTGTCCGACAAGGCTTGGAAGAAAACGGAGACGTCTCATCTCCCCAAATTTTATTTTGATTTCAAACGCGAGCTCAAAAACATTCAGATCAATACGACGGCCTTTACGCCGGCGATTAGTCTGATCATTGGACTTGCGCAAGTCCTGCGGGAGTTCAAGAAAGAGGGGCTTGAAAATCTTTTCGCCCGGCACGCGCGGCTCGCGGAGGCGACGCGGCAGGCGATGAAGGCCTTGGGGTTGAAGCTGTATTCGAGCTCGCCGGTCAATTCGCTCACCGCCGTCTGCACGCCCGAAGGGATGGACGCGCAAAAGGTCTTCAAGATCCTGCAGACGAAGTACAACATGACGATCGCCGGTGGCCAAGACGCGGCTAAGGGCAAGATCTTCCGTCTTGCGCATCTGGGGTATTACGACGATCTCGACGTGATCACGGCCGTGGCGGCTGTCGAGTGCGCGCTTTCGGAACTGGGCCACACATTCACGATGGGCAGCGGCGTCGGCGCGGCGATGCGGGTGCTGAGGGGACAAAATGCCTAAAATTCTAGTGAGCGACAAGCTGTCGGACCAAGGCGTTGCGATTCTTAAAAACGCCCCCGGGCTTCAGGTCGATGTGAAGACCGGACTGCCGCCGGAAGAGCTTCGCAAGATCATCGGAGAGTATGACGGACTCATTATTCGAAGCGCCACCAAGGTGACGAAGGATATCGTGGAAGCGGCATCTCATCTCAAGGTGATCGGTCGGGCGGGCATCGGTGTCGACAACGTCGATCTCGAGGCCGCCACGAAAAAGGGCATTGTCGTCATGAACACGCCGACGGGGAATGCGACGACGACGGCTGAACATGCGATCGCGATGATGTTTGCGATCTCGCGTCAGATTCCCCAGGCCACGGGTTCGATCCGCGGCGGGAAGTGGGAAAAGACCAAGTTCATGGGCCGTGAGTTGACGAACAAGTTCCTAGGCGTCGTGGGTGTCGGCAACATCGGCCGTATCGTCGTGGATCGCGCCTTGGGCCTGAAGATGCGCGTCTTAGGTTACGATCCGTTCCTTTCCAAGGAGGCGGCGGAGAAATTGGGTATCGAACTCGTGGATTTGCCCGAACTCTTCAAGCGGGCGGATTACATCACCGTCCATGTGCCGCTGATGGAGAAGACGAGGAATCTGATCGACAAGGCGGCCTTCCAGCAGATGAAGAAGGGCGTCTTCATCCTGAACTGCGCCCGCGGCGGCATCGTGAATGAAAAGGATTTGGAATGGGCGATCAAAGAAGGCATCGTCGCCGGCGCGGCCCTCGACGTCTTCGAGCAGGAGCCGCCCCCGGCCGATCATCCTCTCCTGAAGCTCGATCAGGTGATTTTTACGCCGCATCTGGGCGCGGCCACGGCCGAGGCCCAGGAGAACGTCGCGATCGAGGTCGCTGAACAGATCGCGGATTTCTTTACGACGGGCACGATCCGTAACGCCGTGAACTTCCCCTCCATGAGCGGGGAGATGCTCAAAACGTTGCAGCCCTACATCATCTTGGCCGAAAAATTAGGATCGCTTCAGGGCCAGATGACGAACAAACTTCCTTCCGAGGTCCAGATCGAGTACCGAGGCGATATTACGTCCTACAATGTCGCGCCCGTCACGCAATCCTTACTGAAAGGCCTTCTCACGCCGATGGCCGCGGACGTTTCGGTGAACTACGTCAACGCCGCCATGATCGCGAAGGAAAAAGGCCTCAAGGTCGTCGAATCCAAGGTCAGCGGCCATCAGGATTTTGCAAGCCTCGTGACCGTGACCTTGAAGAACGGTTCCGAGAGCCGGCGCATCTCCGGGACGATTTTCGGCAAAACCAATCCGCGCATCGTGCAGATCAACGACTTCTACCTCGAGGCCCTCCCCGAGGGGACGATTCTAGTCATTCACAACCACGACCGGCCCGGAGTCATTGGGGCGATCGGAACCTTTTTGGGACAAAATAATATTAATATATCGCGTATGCAGCTGGGTCTCGAGAAGGGCAAGGAGGAGGCGATCGCCCTCTACAACGTGGAAGGTGACGTAACGCCTAAGATTGTCGCCGAACTCGAAAAGTTGCCGAATATCATTTCGGTGAAGAAAGTTATTCTCTAATGGCGAACGTTGTGATCGTCGGCGCTCAGTGGGGCGACGAGGGTAAGGGGAAGATCGTCGACGTTTTTACCGAATTTGCCCAGGTCGTCGTTCGTTTTCAGGGCGGAAATAACGCCGGACATACGCTGGTCGTCAACGGCGAAAAGACCATCCTTCATCTGATTCCGTCGGGAATCCTCAACCCGGGCGTCACCTGCGTGATCGGCAACGGGGTCGTCATCGATCCGGAAGTCTGTCTCGAAGAGATCCGCCAACTCAAATCCAAGGGCTTTTTAAAAAAGGACGGAGATCTGGCGATCAGTGAGACGGCCCATGTGATCCTTCCGTATCATAAGAGGATCGACATCCTCCGCGAAGAGAGGAAGGGCGCCGGTAAGATCGGTACGACGGGGCGAGGGATCGGTCCGGCCTACGAAGACAAGATGGCCCGCATGGGGATACGGATGGGGGATTTGATAGAACCCGAGCTTCTCAAAAAGAGGCTTGAGTCCGTCCTGCCCGAGAAAAACGAATATATTGAAAAGATCCTAGGAGGTCAGGCGTTTGGTCTCGATGAGATTTTCGACGCCTACGCGCAATTCGGCCGCGAACTCTCGCGATACGTCAAGAATACGGCGATTCTTCTTCGCGAGGCGAATAAGAAAAAGAAGAACATCCTGTTCGAGGGTGCGCAGGGGACGTCGCTCGACGTCGATCATGGAACGTATCCTTTCGTGACGTCGTCGAACACGGTGGCGGGCAGCGCCTGTTGCGGCTCCGGCATCGGGCCCACGGAGATCGACGGCGTCGTTGGAATCACGAAGGCCTACACGACGCGCGTGGGAAGCGGACCGTTTCCGACCGAGTTGAACGACGCCGTTGGCGAGCATTTAAGGAATGAAGGCGCCGAGTTCGGATCGACGACCGGCCGGCCGCGCCGTTGCGGATGGCTCGATTTGGTCGTTCTGCGGCACGCCGTCCGCGTGAACGGCCTCACGGGGCTCGTGGTGACCAAGGTTGATATCCTTTCGGGCCTGAAAACGATCAAGGTCTGCACGGCCTACAAGTATCGCGGAAAGACGCTCAAAGAATTTCCGGCCTCGATCGATATTCTCAATGAGTGCGAGCCGGTCTATGAGACGTTGAAGGGGTGGACCGAGAAACTTTCGGGGATCAAGAAGCTTCCAAAACTCCCGCCGGCGGCACAACGTTATTTGAAGAAGATCGAAAAGGATCTCGGCGTGCCCATCATTATGGTCTCGGTCGGTCCGTCTAGGGACGAACAGATATTCATTAAGAATCCGTTCAAATGAGCTATTGATAACTTTAAAATATTCTAATATTATTTATTCATGACGAATATCTACAATCAATCGATTGTGCCGCTTTCCGAGCTGCGGTCCGACCTGGACAAGATCAAATCCCGTCTGAAGAAAACGCCCGTTATCGTTACCGTGAATGGACGGCCGGATTTTGGCGTCTGCGATCTGGAGACCCTGGAGATCGCCATGAAGATTCGCGATCTTCGTGATCTTTTGAGAAAACGCTACGTTGACCGATCCGATGCCGTGTCCGCCGAAACGGCTTTTCGAATGATCGAATCCAAGATTCATGCCCAAGAAAAGTAGCGTCTATCAAGTCAAAATCCAGCGCGCGGCCGTTGATGATCTGGACGAAATCTATCGCTTCATTCGTGTGGACGCTCCTGGCCGCGCCCGGCGCTTCCTTTCGGCTCTGAAACGGAAAATACTGAGTCTCAGGCGGTTTCCTTTTCGAGGCAGTCGGGCAAGAGTTCTAGATTTGGGAGAGAAGACCCCGGAAATCCGTTTTCTGGAATATCAAAGGTATCTGATTTTCTATATCGTCGAAGGCACCCTAATCACTGTCCTGCATGTAACTCGCCCTGGTCGAGATTGGGTGAAATTGTTTCTCTAATCGTTTTGCTTACAGTCAGGCGAGAGATGATCATGGCGTCGGTGCAGGAGGCTTCGCAATCCCCTTAATTCTAATGTAGAGAGTGTCTCCCGATGAATTATTGATGGGGACTCCATTGGTTTCATTGACATTCGTTCCATAAACCGGATTAGGAGTTTCTACGTCTGTTCCCCCCAATGTTACCCCCAGCAATGTACCATCATTGCTGGCAGCATAAGACCAATCAGTTGAGCTATCAGAACCGTTATCTCTAGGATCATATATAACGATGTTGCCAACATGGTAGTTTTCCGCATAGGGATAAATCCTATATTCATGCAATTTGGAGTCCGCAGTTTCTATCGGAAGATTCCAGTTCCATCCTCCATAAATCTGGTCTGTGGCTTCGGGAGTCCTGTCGTTCGTATAAGGCTTACCGTCTTGCGTTACAGCAAGCCTAATTGTATTCACGGGAGAAAATGGATTTTGCGATTTATCCACAGTGGCGAGGACCACAACATTGACCCATTTAACGCCGAGCACTCCTAAGATAGACTCTCGAAGCTTGGGGTCGATCGGAGGTTTATTCGTCTTGAATTCGCTTTTCTTGGGTACTGCATCCCCAGTCCGATAAATATTTGAACCAATATCCGCGGGTCGAAGACCCGGCGCTCTCTTATTGTATGTGTCGAACCAACCGGCATGCCCTTCTAATTCACGGCGTGGAAGAGCTATCTTATTGAAATAATTATATATTAATATTTTAAAAAACAGAATCCAACTTATCAAGATGATAACTTTCTCATTTTGATAATGGCTCCTTCTTCGTAGCCCACAAGACCTGCCGGCAAATGCCTCGAAAGATCCGAACCTCGCGGTCGTTCATCTGCGTCCTTCCGAAGAGTTGGCGGATCGTCCGCATCAAGTGAAAGGCATTTTTGTGTTCTAGAAATCCGATAGCGGAGAGTGCCTTTTCCAGATGCTGGAACATCCCTTCGACCTCTTCTACCGAAGCCAGCTCGAAGGTTTTGCCTTCGATTGCGGGCAAACCTGCCTGCATCAACAGACGGAGCTGATAGGCGACGACGGCAACTGACTGGGCGAGATTGAGCGACGGATAGTCCGGATTGGACGGAATGGTTGTCACGAGATGACAGACCGCCAGTTCCTTGTTGGTCAGACCCTTTTCCTCCGAGCCGAACAAGATGCCCACCTTTTGTCCGATTGGTAGCTTCGTGCCAAGTTCAGGCAAATTCACGAAATCGCGCCGGTACTTTCCCGTTCGCCGGCTGGTGCCGATCAAATAGCGCAGGCCCTGGGTCGCTTCTTCCAAGGTCCCGAAGACCTTTGCTTTTTTCGCGAGATCGGCGGCGCCGACGGCGAGGCGCAGGGATTCTGGGTGCGTAGGCAGGACGGAGGGGCGCACCAAGTGCAGTTTTGTAAGACCCATGTTTTTCAAAACGCGGCACGTCGAGCCGATGTTGCCCGGGTAACGGGGGCGCACTAGAAGAATCGTTATGTCTTGAGGTCGAAGTTTCTTTGGCATAGATATTTTACATGAACGAAATCATTTGGAGACCCTACGGCGATTACCTGGAAAAAAGCAACATCACGCGTTTCATGCGGACGCATGGGATCAAGGATTACAAAACCCTGATTGCGCGTTCCCAGGAAGACATCGCGTGGTTTTGGGATGCAGCCATGAAGGATCTGGGGATCGAATGGTTCGAGCCCTACACGAAGGTCGTCGAAGGAGGCATGCCTTGGGCGAAATGGTTTGTGGGAGGCAAACTCAACCTCATTCATAACGTCCTCGATCGTCATGCGCTGAAGACCCCCAAGAAGACAGCCTTCATTTGGGAGTCGGACGACGGAAAGTCGCGGAAGGTCTCTTACGGGGAGCTGGCGGAAGAGGTGAGTAGTTGCGCCTCCGCCATGAAATCCGTCGGCATAGGTAAGGGGGACCGCGTCGGTCTCTACATGCCGATGATTCCCGAAATGGTGGTTGCGTTCCTGGCGACCTTGAAGATCGGGGCGGTGATTGTTCCGGTTTTCTCGGGGTTCGGCGCTCAGGCCTTGACGACGCGTCTTCGCGACGCGGAGGCGAAACTTCTCTTCACCGCGGACGGATCGCTTCGGCGGGGCAAGCAGATAGACATCAAACGCGCCGCGGACGAAGCCGTTCGCGATGTGCCGAGCATCAAGAACGTCGTCGTCGCGCGACGGCTGGGGGCCGATGTCCCTTGGAGCGTGGATCGGGATCATGACTGGAAGGACTTCTTGGCTCGCGGCAAGTCTCATGGTGATACGGTCAGGACGGAGGCCACGGAGGCCGAAGACCAAGCCCTCATCATTTATACATCCGGGACCACGGGAAAGCCGAAGGGAACCGTTCACACCCACGCCGGCTGCCAGGCCCAGATGGCGAAGGAACTGGCCTACAACTTCGACGTCAAGAAAGACGACGTCTTCTTTTGGGTGACCGACATCGGTTGGATGATGGGTCCCTGGGAGATCTTGGGTGTGCTGACGCACGGAGCGACGTTCGTGATCTTCGAGGGGGCGCCGGACTGGCCCCAGGCCGACCGGCTATGGGAGATGGTCGAGAATCACCGCGTCACTCATTTGGGAATTTCGCCCACGGCGGTTCGGCTCTTGATCAAGTCGGGCGTCGAGTGGACGAAGCGCCACGATCTCAGCTCCCTCCGCATCTTGGGATCGACGGGCGAAACGTGGGATCCGGAGTCTTATCATTGGTTTTTTGAGCATATCGGCGGCAAGCGCTGTCCGATCATCAATATTTCCGGAGGCACCGAAATCGTCGGCTGTCATCTCGCACCGCTCCCGATCGCGCCCTTGAAGCCTTGCACCCTCCAGGGCCCGGGGCTCGGCATGGACGTGGATGTCTTTAATGAGGAGGGAAAATCCGTGCGCGGAGAAGTCGGCTATCTCGTTTGCAAAAAGCCGGCGCCGTCGATGACGAAGGGGTTCTTGAACGACCCTCAGCGCTACCTCGATACGTATTTTTCAAAATGGGAAAATATTTGGAACCACGGCGATTGGGCCTACGTCGATGAAGACGGGTATTGGTTCCTCCGCGGCCGGGCCGATGACACCATCAAGGTTGCGGGACGCCGCACGGGTCCTGCCGAAATCGAGGCCGTTCTGATCGAGCATCCGGCGGTGTCCGAGGCCGCCGTGATCGGCGTTCCTCACGAGGTTAAGGGGGAGGAGATCGTCTGTTTCGTGGTTCTCAAGCCCGCTTATCAACCCAGTGAGCCGCTGCGCCTGGAATTGAAGGCTCAAGTTGTGAAGGGGATGGGCAAGACGCTCGCGCCCAAGGACGTGAGGTTCGTCAAAATGCTTCCGAAGACGCGCTCGGCCAAGATTGTTCGCGGGGCGATCAAGAAAAAATATCTCGGTCAGCCGATAGGCGACGTTTCTTCCGTGGAAAATTTGGATGCGTTAGAGGAAATCGCCAGGTCTGTCTAATCATCTATTTCCGAAATTGTCGTCATCAAAGCCGCCGCCGGCATTGCCACCGCCGCTGGGGCCCGGCTCGCCGCCCCGGCGCTTGCTCCGATTGGGGTCACCGCGGTCTTTGGATTCCCGTCGGCCCAAATCGCGCCTCGGAGGGCGGTCTCCATAGCCGCCGCCGCCTCCGAAACCGGCGCCTCCACCGCGAGGCGCCCTCGGTTGTTCGGGTTTGGCCTCGCTGACCATCAGGTTTCGCCCTCCCATTTCCTTGCCGTTCATCGCGTCGAGGGCCTTTTGAGCCCCTTCCTCGGTCGACATCTCGACGAAACCGAATCCCTTGGAGCGTCCCGTAAACTTGTCCGTGATGACACGAGCCGACTCGAGAGTTCCATAGGGCGCGAAGGCCTCGCGAAGCTCGGCCTCCGTGATGCTGTAGGGCAGACTCCCCACGTAGAGCTTTTTGTTCATAGAACGGTCTCCTTCTTCATGGCGTGAAATGGATTGCGGCGGAAAAGGGGAGGTCGATCAACATTCACAGTCATCCTAGCAATTTTTGAGGACATCGCCAAGGCAAAATCCTCTACTTCTCGAAGAGCTTTTGCAGGTCCCCATAGCCTTCTTTATCCAAGTCTTCCTTGGGGATGAATCTCAGCGAGGCCGAATTGATGCAGAAACGCACGCCGGTCGGCGCCGGGCCGTCGGGAAAGACGTGCCCGAGATGCGTGGAACCGCTCTTGCTGAGGACCTCTATGCGGCTCATGCCGTAAGTCGCGTCCTCATGCTCGACGACCTTCTCGGTTTGGAGGGGCTTTGTGAAGCTCGGCCAACCGGTTCCGGAGTCAAATTTGTCTCTGGAGCTGAACAGGGGTTCGCCGGTGACGACATCAACGTAGATTCCATCGCGGTGATTGTCCCAGTACTCGTTGTGAAAGGCCGGCTCCGTGCCGTGCTTCTGGGTCACCTCGTATTGTAATGGCGACAGCTTCTTCTTGAGATCCTGATCGGACGGTTTTTGATATTTCATAGGGTCTCCCCAGGCCGTTTCGATGAACCGATCCCTTATCCTTTTTGAATCCTCCGGCTTCTTCGTATCGGCAAAACCTTGATGCAAACCGAAAACTAGGGCGAGAAGAATCAGAGAGGACGATAAGAATTTCATCATGGACTTCTAATTTATGTTGGGCGGCGGAATCATGTCAATGGCCGGCGGCGTGCGGGCAGCAAGGCGGTGCTGTAAGACCCTGTAGATATAGACGCCAGCTATCATCGAGAGGGGCATCGTAACGGAGAGGCCGACCAGCAAAGCCAAAAAACCGCCGAGATTCAGAAGAAAGAGGGTGCACATGAAGACGAGGAGGTTGCCGACGTTGTCTTGGGTGGCCTCCCAACTCCGCTTGATCGCCTCGATCGGATCCAATCCGTGATCCACGATGTAGTAGCTGCAGAGCGATAGCCGGATGCCGAAGTAGACGCCCGGGACGATGAAAAACAAGAGTCCCACGACGACGAACATTCCCACGATGAGCGAACCTACAAAATAAAAGAGAATCGTCTTGATGGGGCAGAGAAAATCCTCGATCCGGGGTTTGACATTGTCGCAGAGTTTGAGGGAGACGGCGATGGCCCCCGTCGGAACGATTGTATTGGCCGCCAAACGCAGCAGTATCCCCAGCAACGTGGCGACGCGGTCGTTTGCCGATGACAAAAAAAGGATCAAGAGGACTCCGCCGACCGCGATGCCCGCAACGATCCCGAATAGGCCGATAAGAAACCAGAAGTTGGTTCTCACCGCATGCCAGCCGAACGCGAGGGCGTCGCGGATAGGGAGCTTTTCCTTGCCTTCTGGGTTTTCTGGAGTGGCGTCTTTCATGCTTTAACGGTAAATAGATCTAACACAACGCCATGAAACCGTCCCGCCGAAAAAAAACGACCCTCCGCACCGACGAACTCCGCATGCAGTTCGTGATCAGACTGGCCAGGAGAAATGTGCAACGCAACTCCGGAGGTCCCTTCGGTGCGGCCGTTTTCGATCTCAAGACCGGCCGTCTTCTCGGGTCCGGTGTGAACCGAGTTGTTTCGAAAAACGACCCGACGGCGCACGGTGAAATGACCGCGCTTCGCGAGGCGTGCCGGAAGGCGAAGACCTACAGCTTAAAGGCCGGAAAGATCGAAGCCGGTCTTTATGCCAGCGCCGAGCCCTGCGGCATGTGCTGTACGGCGATTTTGTGGGCTGGGATCCAAGCGGTCTTTTGCGCGGCCGCCACGTCCGATGTCGAAGCGATCGGATTCGATGAGGGACTCAAGCCTGACGATTGGGCGAGGTCGCTATCGAGGCGCGGCGTTTCCGTAACGAAAGGCCTTTTGCGGGATGAAGCGGTCTTAGTATTGAAGGAATATCGGCGAAAGGGCGGTAGGATTTACAACGGGTAAGGGGTTTACCGAGGCCCCGTAACCATCTTCGGAGCGGCCGGGAATAAAGAGATTCCCTTTCATGGCGGTTAGGATACTCCTGTCTTCAGATGTTCTGGGGAGGCTTCGGATGGGATCCATGTCAAAAGGCGCTTCGGCATACGGCAATTTTCCGCCGGGAACCCTGAGCAGGGATGGCAGCGTCCACGTGACGGACGAGTTTTATAACACCGTCATCTCCGCAGCCGGCGCCGGGCTCGCCCTCATCGGGACCATCTTTCTCATCTTCTCATCCGCAAGCGCGCACAAGCCCTGGCATGTCTTGAGTTTCTCCATTTATGGAGCCGCTTTGGTGAATCTTTTTCTCGCGAGCGCCTTCCATCACGGGTTACGGGGATCCGAGAGGATCATGCATTTTCTGCGTCAATTGGATTACTTCGCCATCTTCGTCATGATCGCGGGAACCTTCACGCCGTTCTGTCTGATTCTCCTGAGAAGGGCCCTCTTGGGATGGAGCGTTCTCGGCATGATTTGGTTTCTTGCCGTATTGGGAATCCTGCTGAAGGCGTTGTGGCCGGAGCTGCCCAAGTGGCTGTCCACCGTCTTATACATCGGCATGGGCTGGTTAGGCTTGGCGATCGCTTCTCCCATCTATCAGAATAGCCCCCGGGGTCTGGGAGCCCTTGTTCTGGGCGGGGCTTTCTTCACCGTCGGAGCGATCATATTCTATCTGGAAAAACCAAATCCGATTCCCGGACGCTTCGGGTTTCACGAAATCTGGCATTTCTTCGTCCTCGCGGGTGCCGCGAGCCATTTTTTCGTCATGTATGCCTACCTCAAACCTCTTCCCTAAATGCGTGGCACCCATCGGAGCGAATCGATGAAAAATCC
>Ga0315281_10001681_pt1 | contig 32813 bp, 23 predicted proteins | sample YL17G07_0_MG_FD_204540 | JGI IMG/M metagenome (GOLD analysis project Ga0315281, IMG submission 204540) | Sediment microbial communities from Yellowstone Lake, YNP, Wyoming, USA - YL17G07_0 | ecosystem: Environmental > Aquatic > Freshwater > Lake > Sediment | place: USA: Wyoming | collected...
ACGTCACGTCCGCTTCGGGATTCATCAATGAGCTCTTCAGCAGCCTCGAAATAGGCAGATCGATGACTTCGTGTTCCGTAGCTCCGAGCCAGATCGCAAGTCTCTTCGCGCTTTCGATCTCACGTGAATGCCGTTGTCCGTACGAAACGGTGAGCGCGTAGATATCATATCCTTGGCTCTTGATCATCGCGGCCGCAGTCACAGAATCCATACCGCCAGAGAGCAACGCTATGGCCTTTTTTGTCATGGAAGTTTTTCCCCCGTTACAGCTTGAGCGACAGCCAGACGGACTGCCCCATACCCTCTTCGACCTTCACCTGGAGATTCGTCAGGTTCTTGAAACCGACAAGCTTAGGCTTCAGCTTCTTTCCGACCCAGAGGGCCAGCTCTTCGGCGGAAGTCTGCTCGATGTCGAGAACCGTGCAGTCGCACAGCGGGACTTGATAGACGCTGTCGCTCGATTTCATCGTCACCGTGCCGCCCTTGATGGCGACGTTCTTGTGCCTCTTGGCGACGAGGAACTTGTGATCGAGCTCCTTGACGATGTCCCTCACCAGGTTCTTCAGAGTACCGAAGTCCATGATGACGCCATCAGAGCCTGGCTCGCCGTCGAGTCTGACGCTGATCGCATAGTCATGTCCGTGCAGCCTGCCGCACCTCTCGTGGCCAATCATAACGTGAGCCGCGGAGAATGTCAGGCGAAGCTGCCGACCATCGATCTCTAGCTGCATCTAAAAACCCTATGAGACGAATTTCGATATATACCCTTTTGAATGGCATCGTTCTGGGAAGGGGGAGAACCGACGAAATATAATTATTCATCAATCGAGATGTAAATTCTTAGGAGATAAAATGAGGGTATTTAGGGGGGAATCTGTTCACGGTACGATAATCAGAAGGGTATTTCGAGGTGCGGCAAATTCAGCATTGGCCTCCGTCGTCAGAAGGGGCGTTACACCTTTTTGACGGGTTGCGATCTTTCCCTCGCCGCACAGAGAGCTGCGGCCAATGCGATGGAATCAACGTATGTGCGCTTGTCTCTGGATGTGTCGACGAACACCCTGCCGATGTTCACAACGGGTGCTCCAACAGCACCTCCTCCGCCGAGGAAATAGAGCGATCTGAAGATCAGGTTCCCGGAAACCCCGTCTGGCGCAATCACGAAATCCGCCTCCTCGACGGCCTTCTCGATCAGGATATGCTCGTGCTTGGCCACGATACCGTTCTTGATCGCCATCTCAGTGAGGCGGTCCCCCTCTTCCAAGCTTCTCGCGATATCATCGCCCCTGTGCCCGTCCTCGGCCCTGCCTCTCGAGAGAATTGCGACGGCCGCACTAACCCCAAGGCACTTCAGGTATCTGACGCCCTGCTTCATAAGTTCGAACCTCTCCTCGATTGAATTGCCTTCGTCGATTCCGACCGGGGCGAGGAAGAATTGCTTCCCCTTGGAAGTCGACAGCAGTGCGACTCTCAGCACCCTCTGGACGCCATAGATGTCCCGGATTGCTGGAAGAACGTCGGTAGAGGAGAGCGTGCCGCGGACCGCGGCGCATATCTTCCGGTCTCGGAGGTCGGCGCTGAGCTGTCTTGCGTCTTCATAGATGACAACCTCAGGGAGACCTTGAAGATGAGCGGTTAGTACGCTTTCTTGAACGACTTCTGACCTGGCTCCCGATCCGATTCCGATGCGCCCTTTGGATTTCTTCGCGAGTTCGAACAAGCTGCCGAGATCAAGCATGCCGCATCACCACGTCGGTCGGGTCAGCGCCCCACTCATCGATCCTGTAGTCCGCCCATTTCATCTTGGAAAGCGCTATCATCAGTTCGATGGGTGTTCCGAGCGCGATATCATAGCTATCGCTGTCATCCAGTGCGATCCTCGGGCATGCGGTAGAGATATAGGCGTCGAGGCCGAGGTTCAGGAGAGCGTCGGGAGAGATCTCGTTCAATATCACCATATGGCCTTCCCTCCCCGAATCAATTATCGAGGACATCAACAGTTTGGCCAGGGGCATCCTCTCCTGGCCGGGTTTCGAGCTTACAAGTATCCCGATGGATTTCGCTTTCGATATAGCCTGTATTATCGCGAACCTTCTTCTTTTGAAGGCATCGATATCGATCTCTTCTGCGACAGCCGCGAACCTCTCTGGGTCGAGTATGACAACGGGCTTTCCTGTAGATAGCTTGAGGCCAATCGCGTGAAACCTGCCGCCCCCGAGCAAGAGGAAGGATGCAACTTTATCGGAGATGGCGTGGGCGCTCGAATAGTCGCATCCGAGAAGCAGACCGGGCTCCGGGACTCTCCGGTCGCCCTTGCCGATCATGGCCTTCAGCCCCTCTTTCTCAAGCATCGTCTTTGCATCCTTTAATTGGTGAAGATGTTGAGGAGTCGCCAGAAGACCGATCGGCGACCTCAGAAGGGGCTTCGCCGTCTTGATCAATTTCGGCAGATCGATGGAGATCTCGACGGGGAGAAATAGGATTGGCTTGGAGAGCTTGACCGCGGACATTTCCCAATGGCCGACCTGAATGACAGCGTCGACAAACTCGAGCGAACCACAAGGAATATCGCAGGATCCAAAGCAGGAATCGCCTGAGATTAGAACCTCGCATCCGAAACGCTCCTGTATCCTGCTGGATAGTATCGTCGCCTTCCTTTTGAGCCCAGATGGAAGCTGAAGGAGGACGGTCTTCGGCCTGACCCTTGACATTTCATTCTCGATTTTCTCGAGATCGATCTCCAGCCCGCCTTCCATCGTTTTGCCTCGCTTGTCTATTCCGAGCACGATATGTGACCCGGCAGATAACCTGAATGATGCGACTGCACGAAAAAGGTTCTCAGAGGTTTTTCAACCTGCGGCGTATTCCTTTCCTTTGACGACTTCGATATAGCAGGGGGTCGGCAGTTTGATCGCGGCCCTGTAGAGGGCTTCCTTCGCCTGCTTGAAGTAGTCTGGGTGTGTCTCAAGTGTAACGATGGATTGGTCCCTGGACACCCGCGCCGCTGTCCCGACAGGCTTGCCGAACGCTGCCCTCATACCGTCAGAGATACGGTCTGCTCCGGCGCCGACCGCGATCTTGTTCTCTCTGAGGACATTGTGCGGATAGACGAGGATCTTTAGGAAGTAGTTCGAGTTACCGACCTTCTTGGCCAGGAACCTGTTCGCACTGATTCTCGCAGCCTCGAGCGCGATGTGCCTTACCTGGCACTGCTCGGTGGCGTGAAGGACGAGCTTGACAGGGTACTTCCCCTTCGTCCCATGCTCGAACTGGGTAATCCTGGATGCAGGGACTCCTCCCATGTATTCCCTGCGGCAGTATGCCTGCCCTTTGATCTCCCTGTACATTGAATTGGGCTTGCGAGTCATCTGATTCACCGGCACTGTGCATTGCGAGAAATACGGTAGTCATATTTAAAGGTGAATGGTCGAGCCGGCTTTGCACATAAATAAGCCAGTTTATGTGCAAACGGTCATTCTGCACATAAATTCAACCCCAGAGGGATGAAAATTATTAGTACGAATATTTTCCTGAGTTGATCTAGCCGTTAGTTAAAATTCAGCTCGATCCGTTGTCTGACGGTTCGAGACAGGGCTCTTTCCTAAATCAACTCACAATTAATAACTATTCAACTTCCCAATCAACTCAATGAATCTAGTTCCAAATGATTTTCCTATTACTTCGTCAATGATATCCTTTTCGATTATAATTTGGCTCTGGCCTTCTCTTATTTTTTCGATCGCTTTGTTGAAAATCTCATTTCCATTTCTAATGAATAGGATATCTTTTTGATTTGGAAATATGTATTTTATCAAATCCAAACCACCCGAAAAATCTACATTTGAAAAGAACGCCGCTGAAAAATCGATGTTGGTCATTTCATTGTCAGGGGTAGAATTAAACTCTTCAATTCTTTCATTTTTCTCTATTGAACTCTGAAATACGACGGCGGGCAGTCGCGAGGTTTGTGGCGCTAACCCCCTTTCGATTTTTCACTTAAGGAGGAGGAACGCTCGCATTGAGCTTCATTTCTCATTTATAAAAAACAAACCGCGTGAAATGGCATCGGAAAGTTTCATTCCCTCTTCCCGTCCAAGGGTAGCAACGTAGTCGTCAACGATTGCCCTTCGGTCAGGTGAGATGACAATACGGAACTGTCCCCGGCGACACAGAACATGAATCGAATGCTCTGCCTCTGGCGGCTCTCCCTGATCGGACCAAGAGTATCCGACTCCACCGACGTCGTACCATTCTTCTCCAACCTCTCGTGATTGGCCGAATGCCTCCACCAACAAATGGACGAATTCAATCGCTTGCTCTCGCGTCATGCCTAATTGGCATTCACCGGTATAGAAACCGCCAATGGCCGAAACATCGAGGTCCAACATGAGAGTGATTTCAGCTTTATTTCTGACGGCCGTTACTAAAAATTCTGCCTCTCTCTGGTACTGGTGATCCCAATAACTCAACCGAATCGACAACTCAGGACTATTGGCTTGAATCATATAATCCCACCTCCTCGAAGAACCTTAATGAGCCAATCCGGCATTTCATTATTTGGATAGCCTACGTAGTGCCCAGGCTTATAGTGCCAGTGCCAAGCTCTTTTAGCCGGATTGATCGCGTATTCTACAGAATGACCAGTAATTTCCCTTGCTTCACCGGCGGCATTTTTAAATTGCCAACTCATTTTTCCTCCGGAGGCTCCCTCAACGAGTTTACCTTTGATTCCAAGGAATTGATCCATTTCCTGCGGTGTTCCTGGCCATCTTGGATCCCCTGGGCCTTTCATGGGCATGACTGAGTCGGGTCTCTCAGAAGGCTTGAAAATCTTGGGCAGCCCTTTGAAGGCTGCGCCAAGAGCAGCTCCAACCCCAATACTGAAAGCCAGATCTTTAATATTGAATTCCAGAGTCCCCGTCTGTGCCCACTCTATCATTCTATCCGCTTCGTAACCGATCCCTGCGGCTGATCCGAACCAGACGACCGTCATTAGCAATCCTGCTTCAGCAGGGCATGCACACATCAAGCTTCCAGCAATTGCTCCAGTCCCAGCTCCGACTGCTGCTCCTGTAAATGCCGACGTAAGAAAACCGCCCCAATTCCAATCCGTTTGATGAGAAGCGGAATATTCCGCCGCAGTAATTGTTCCGCCAACGATGGCGGAGCCCAAAATAATTCCGGCAAATACAAGCCAAAAGAATTCACCGCTCGGATCGGCAAGATTTATCGGGTCGTCAATGCAATAGCTATACCTGTTCATGGAGAGCGGTTCCGCCGGACTCCCGAGCACGGGGTCCTCGCACAGGAACCGCCCTATCTCCGCGTCGTAGAACCTGACGCCGAAGCAACTCAGCCCCGTCAGCTCGTCGCGCACCTGACCGATGTACTTGAACGCGGATTTGTCAGTCTGCAAGGCGATGATGGGCGCCCCGTACGGTTCGTACCGGGCGGAGAACCTCACCACGCCTGACGCGTTCGTCATCCTCCTGACGCTGCCGAGGTGGTCGAGGTGGATGAACTCCTTGTACTGCGTCGGGTTGCTGCTCGAACCGTAGATCTTCCCCAAGAGCAGGCCGTCGGCGTAGACATAGCACGTCAGATATTTCGCGCTCGTCTCTTCCCAGTCGTACGCGACCCGGTCGCCCATGAATATGTGATCTTTACTCTTGTCGCTGCCGAGGTCCCCGGAATCATAGAAGGTTACTCTCCGTGAGAACGCATCATATCTCGCCGTCATATCGGACTTCGCACCGACTCTATACATTAGACCGTCCATCTCGTAGAGGAGTGTCTTGCTCACCTGCCCAGGAACGGTTCTCGTCACCGCCTGTCCCGATGAATCGTAGGTAAGGGTACGAATGTTCCCGCTCAGCGATGAGGTGATGCTGGTGAGGCGATATTTGCCGTTGGAAGTGTCGTATGAATAGGTCCATGTGTCTTTCGAGCCGCTCTGCGGCTTCTTCACTATTTTCAGGATGTTGCCAAGGCTGTCGTAGGAATAGTTCCTCCATCCGTACCCCGTCGGATCGCCAGCGGAGCAACTCGCGTTCCAGAGCCTTCCGACCTGATCATATTTGAATGACTCCGGATATGTGCCGTCGCTGATCGTTGTAATCTTTCCGGAGTCGTCGTATGAATACTGCATGTCGAGGATCGTCGTTGAACCGAGATATGTGTAGCTCCTGGAGAGGCGGTTTGAGCCATCAACGAAATAATAGTAATTCGTGTGGACCGCGTTTCCGTAGACAACCGATGTGTATCTGTCCAACGGATCGTAGTACAATTGAGCGAAAATGTAGGAGCCCTGCTTTATCTGGATTATCCGGTCATAATAATCGCGTACATAATCGATCGTCTGACCCTTTGGATAGATGATCCTCTTGATGTTGCTGTTGTTGTCGTAATTATAGGTCATCGTGAACATCTTGCCGTCGTATTTGTATGTCTCATTGTACATTCTATCTCGAGAATCATAGACATACCTGAGGGCGATGATCGCGCTGGGACTAGGATTAAGAACGGACGTCCTATTCGCATAGATTATGTTCCCGTTAGGGTCGTATGCGTAATCAGTTCGACCCCAGTCCGGTGTAGGAGGACCGTTTGCAGATGTCCCATAGCTGATATTTTTCAGTCTTCCTAGAGTGTCGTATTTTAGATATTCATAGTTCCCATTGCGAAGTTTCTTGAGGGTAAGATGGCCGACCGAGTCGTAGGAATAGATTTCGCTCTCTGAATTCGCCCCGTTCACGATAAAATCGGTCCGGATCAATCTGTTGCTGTTGTCGTAATAATGCTTGTGTTTCAGGTACGGAGCGGAAGATCCAGCAGAAATCGCAACAAGATTCCCGACAGGGTCATAGTAGTAAGAGCTGTTTATCAATTGAGTCCCATTCAGTTGCATCGTCGCTATGAGCCTCCCGGCGATATCGTACGATGCCGTTTCCCATCGTCCGACTTCATCCCTCGTGGTAATCTTCCTATTCACATCGTCGTACGAAATTGTGCCATAAGTGCCGTCATCGGGGTTCCGTGATTGCCAGAGCCGTCCGAAAGAATCGTAGTAGTTCTGTATTTTGGAGGAGAAATGAGTCCCATAATTCTCCTCATAGGTGACCTTTCCGTTCCAATCGAATTCCCTGTAGACGCCGGAATAATAGCCGCCCATTTCGTTAAGTCGCTCTTCTAAGTACGCTCTCCCCCACCCATCGACGGTTGTCCTGAACCAATGATTGTTGCCGTCCCTCAATGAGGTTGTTATGTTGTCTAGGTAGAAACATTGGACGCTGCTTGCTGTCCCATTGACGGCGGGATATGTCACCATGGTGTTCCGGCCAATCTCATCGTAGGAGTAATTCGTCCAATATCCCCGTGGATTCATCTCTCCGAGAAGGAGATCTTTCCCAGCATCCCAATTATACCGAGTAATTATTTTTTGGCTTCCAGCTTTATTGTAAGTCTGGGTAAGATTCACATATGCCCCTGACGCATAGAAGTACCTGGATACCAGGCCAAATGGATCTAAGCTATAGCTGAGGAGGTTGTACGTTCCGGAGTAAGTATAATTCACTGTTGGCCACGAGGAGCCCTGGTTCACCATCGTCTGGTTTAGGCGGGATGGATATTCCCAGGTCGACCCGCTCCATTTTCCATAACGCATGAATGCGTAGGAATCGTAAATGAGATAACCCGTGCCCGTTTTTTCGAATGTTCCGACCGGCAGATTGCGATAGGGCTCCAACAGAGTTGGGCTGTATGGAGAGAACAAGGTCGATTGATATTGATAAACGAATACATCTCCTGCGAAAATATCTCGCTCATCGGTCCGCATTATCGTTCCATCATTGAATGTTATTACAAAATAACCTCTGATGGGGAATATGCCGCTCCATGGTATCGACTGCGACGAAGACCATAGATCGGCTGTCTCATAAATGACCGAAGAGGTGCCCAGACAAACATTATTTTCATCATAGAGTTTGACCTGCGTTGCACCCTCAAGATTGTTCATTTCGATATAAGGCCAACCGCCGCTGCAGAATGCCGTATAATCCCATCTTGCGCAACCGCACACTACATAGAAATCAATTCCTGTGAATTGAGTTCTCAGATATGGGTTTGAATTGTCGTAATCAAGTCCGAAAAGAGATGCTTTCAGAATTAACTCCTTCCATTGATTTGGAGAAGGAAGCGCTCCCAAATCATTAAAAGCCATGTTATTTGGGTCGTGATCTATCACAAGAGCTCCGAGAGAAACCGTACTTGAGTAATGGTTGTGGTAGCTGTCGTCAAAATAGACAGTAATGAGAACCTGCAATGGATAATTGTCGATTGGGAGATACAGATATTGGACTAGGAAATCATTTCCATCAATGTTGAGATTCGGACCAGAATAAGCCCATCCATGCACCACCAAAGGGGCAGGTTCTCCTATTCCTGTCCTATACATATTCCCGCTGACCGCGTATGCCGGGTCGGTGACCCAGGAAATCTGATTACCTTGTGGGACATCAGAGCTTTCATCCCAGACCTTTATCGGTGAAAGAGAATATGGATAAGTATGAGTCCATCGCGTGAGAGTTGAGTATAAGGACGTCTGGGTAGTATATTGATAGACGTCCCCTCCCCATATCTCAATTCCCTCCGAAATCATGTCTACCGTATCATCGGGCTCTCTCACCACAATAAAGCCGAACGGGAATACATCCGTCGGGAGAGGGAGCGTGAATACGACATTCCCGCCAGTAGATTTTTGTCTCATGACTGTCTTTCCATTGGAATCTAGTATCTCGATACGACAGCCGTCATTGAAAAAGCCAATCGAGACTGTATTGCTTGTGCAGATACGGATGTCATCAAACCAGACGAAATCGGCAGAAGCAGCGCAATTGCACAACGCGATATAGTTTATTTGTCTTGCATCGGCCTTTGTCCCCGAGCAAGTCAAAACACTATCTATCCATAAATTGTATGTCCCAGAGGTCTTGTAGCTGACCCATTGGAAAGTCAAGCGATGGAACTTCTCGGCAGTGAATGAAGCCGTTCCGACTTGCTGGCCGGAAATCTGCAGTAAGAGACCGTCATGAGATGCGAAAATGTCGACCAGTGAGCTTGCATAGCTTGTCGGAGTCTCTCGGAGAGATATGTATGAATGCCCTGCAGATCCGACCTCCAATTCGAAATCCAGCATGATGCTTGTCGGTGCTGTCGCTGGATGTACGATCGTTGTGTCTCCGGCCGAATGATCAATTCTCAGTGACGGGGCACTATCGGGCTTGATCGTCCAATCGAAATCGATTGCTCCGGTTCCGTATGCGGTCCAATCGGAGATATCTTGGTCAGAGAAATCTTCGCTGAGGATTTTGCCATCGGTTAATTTCGAAAGCGTTGCAGGGCGATAGAACGCATTGGTGAATTCAGAATTCGCGAAGGAAGCGTAAGTCTCGTGGCCGACAACATCTTTGCTATATATGGCGTTCCCGCTGGTATCGAAATATGCCATATTCGAACTCTCGATCTGCGATGAGCTGCCGGCAAGATAATTGTCCATTTTGGCGATTCTTCCGGTCGGGGAGAACCAGCTTCGTGTCCGTTTTAGCTCATTCAACGAGGGATCCCGATAGACAACCGTCATGCTCTTCGTCGATGAATCCATCAGATAGTCGATGATGCTCTGGTTGCTGTTCATGTTGATACCGCCGATTAATAATCGGCTGAACCTTACATTCCCATCGACTGCGCAATAGGAGTATTCCGTCCACTCTTCCTCCATCTCCCCTCCGGTGGTGACATTGAACGTTGACCTCTTCACGACCATATTAGAGACCGCTTGCGTCCCAACGGTCAGGTTCGAGTACGTGTATTTTGTCCAAGCGCCGGTTGGCACTTTGATCGTGTCGAGGAGAGGGAATGAGGAGAACCAATCCTTGTATGTGTAAACAACCTGCCTACCGGCGTCATCTGTGACACTCGTTAGGCGTCCTGATGCATCATAGGCATAGGATATCTTCAATCCGACATAGGTAATGTCCTTCAGTTTTCCGTCCGCATAATATGTGAGGTTCGCTTTTCTATTGATTGTATCAGAAATCTGGGTCAATCTGCCGGAGACATAGTTGAAGGTGATATTGTTCGCAGCATTCCATGAGAAGTCACTCTGTATCTTCGTTAGTCTTCCATATTGATCGAAACTATAGTTCATCCCGTTGCCGGTGTGTATATAGTATTGGTACGGAGAACCATATCTCTGGAGTGTGAAGAACTCCCCTCTGTTGTTCGTGAAGAGATTGTTGACGTATTGAATTAGATACTGTTGTCCGGACCACCAGTAGACGAATGTACCGTTTATCCTCGGGAAGTCGAGTTCCCAACCGTCGCCGAGATTAGGAGTCTTCGACTGATTGAACATATACGGCTGCAGGCTGGTAGACAGCTCGATGAAATAGTGGGGCATCGAATAGATTCGGCCGATGCTCAGATCGATGTCCCTTCCGCGCGCTGTCAGGTCAACGTTCTTGATGAATAGCTGTCCGTTTCCTGGAGAGACCATCCCGCTCCCATGAACATCCATTGGCTGATCCGCATTCTGCCCAGGAGAAGCCCATTGATCAGGAGACAATCCAAGGACCCGCGTCATGGTTGGGAGTGACAGCAAGTATATTTCAGAAGAGGATGAACCCCATTTGACATAGGTTAGGAAAGTTGCATCGCCGCTAATTTCGACAGAGGTCGGATAAAGGTAAATTCCGACATAATCAAGAACCGTTATCGGAGGCGACCAATCCGCAATAGGAGACAGTTTGTATCTGTAAAGGAGGTTATAATGCGCAGATCCGGGGTAATCCTGATTCAGATAAAACAGGTAAAGCCCATCGAATGCATCTTTCGATAGTGTGCATCTCCCATATGGATCGTCGGTTGCTCCGTGAGATCTTTCATCTCCCGGGTAATCCAAAGGTTCGGACATGGTCGCTGTACCGTTCACTCGATTCAGGGTCCAGATGTAAGTCAATAATGGGTTGCCTGGAGCAGACCTCATCTTGCCCACGGCATAAATGACGCCGTCATTCGCAACGACCGCTGAGAATTCGTGAGGGACCATCGCAGAAGCAGGAGATATCCAGTAAGAATTGGTATCGCTCCAAGCATTGAACTCAGGGTAGTATTCCATCCATATTATTCCGTCTGCATCATCTTCAATATATCCAACTTCTTCACTGACTATCACCGAAATTGTCTTCATCGAACTTCTAACCGCGGTCAGTCCAACGAAATTTATACAGGCTCCGACAAGCCATGGGCTGTCGGTTATTTCTCGAAAATCACCTGCCCAATCATATCGATATAATCTGATATATTCCAATTCTCCATCCTGAATTAAGACAATAATAATAATTTTAATTTCCGAACCGACCATCGCGAGTTCGCAATTCATTTCCCTACGGGGAAGTTCTCCATTGTTATATACAAAAACCCAAGGGCGCCAATTGATTACTTGTCCAGATACATCTCCGCCCCTGAAAAAGATATCATTGTATGTCGTATTGATTGCGATCACTACATGATTATCAAGGACAGCAACGTCAAATGGATGGACATTAGAAAGCTGAAAGGGGATGGACAGATAGGTCTGTGGCGCGGACCAATCTATCGCATCTGAGCTCCTCTTGTACGCAATATCTGTACCGGTATACCAGAACACCCAGTAAGAACCTTCGGCATAGAAACTATTCCGGCACGGGGTGCCAGGCAATGCGTTCTCAACTGAAGACGTGCCTATGATGCTCGGATCTATCAATATACTGCCGAATGGAAAATCAACTGAGATGCAGGCTAGATCCGTATTTGGGATAGATTGTTTAGCAAGAATTTTGGCAGTGCCACTTTGCGCATCGCTCCAATCGATTACACCGATCTTCGATGCGATCCCATCGCCTAGTATTTGATTCAGACTGACATTCAAACTGGTAGCATTTATGTTGAGAGACTCAGCCGCTTTAGAGGTAAGATTAAGGTTTTGATTTTTATCGCCGACCTGGAGGGAATCGTCTGGATAGATCTTCCAGGAAATGCCGATATCACTGGTCGGAAGCGAGGGGATATCTAGAAACGCGGTGATTTTTGGAGGAGTATAGGATTTGAAACTGACATTAGTTGTTAATCGTCCGACTATACACGTACCAAGTTGTATTGTTCTTGTTACATTGAACATCTCCTTAGAAGCGGCCAGTACTGCTATCTCCTGACCGAGGGTCAGATTCAAGCCGGATCTTAAAACGAACTCTGAGCCCTTTACGATTTCTTTGGAAACAATTGTTCCATTCTCTCTAAAATAAGAAATGACGTTCATTCGGTAAGGTGAATTCTTCAGAAATACATATTTCCCGAAGGAAGTATTGTATTCGTATCTGTCCTTGAATTCAGAAAACACCAGGGCCATATGGAATTCGCCCAATCCGGCGATTGCAGGGTCTAATGGCGAAGTCACGGATGTCACCGTGCCTGGCGACGGGGAAGATCTTAAGGATCGCTCCCGAGTCAATCCCTGAGGGGTGGCGTCTCCAAGACTATCATCCGCCTGCAGCGGTGGAAGGAGATTGCTATTGTCTTCAGAGACGGACTCGGCAGCCGTATTTTGACTTACGACAGACAGTACCGTTAACAGCATAATCGCAGAAGCGAACATCGCGAAGTAACTTTTCCTTCTCTTTACTGAGTGAGATCCATAGTGTATCTGATTGATCGCACTTTCAGAGTAATTGCCATCCGTCATAGATTTCATCCCCCCAGATGATTCCTCTTCCCCCTCTTCCACCGGATTCGTAGAAGGAATGCGGATACTTATCGGCATTTCATCTGAATTATAAACTTACCCTTTCCTCCCACAATTCCTTGAATGCAATTCCGATATTTAGTGATTTCCTAAAATACAGTTTCATCGCTGTTGCCAGGCCGCAGGAAATACAGGTTACCAAGAGTGATACTGGCGCTTTAGACATTCGACATAGATCACAATCAAGGCATTCATGCCTTGACATGGGAGTATCGAAAAACGATTGTAATCTCAAGGTACATTGTACCGATGAACTCAACAATCTTGTTATCGAAAAATCTGGTTATTGAGCGAGGAACATCTTCAATCGATCGAATCCCCGAGATTAGAATAAAGCAACAAAGAGCCAGACGGCCGTATCTAGACCAGCCGGAGAGCATCGACGATTGTACAAAGTTTCCTTGAGATATTTTGACGCTTACTTGGACACAGTTACCTTCCCGGATTCGGAATCAACTGTCCAGAGCAAAGTAGATCCGTGCTCTACACCTAGGAAGGTTGCAACGGATTCCGGAACAGAAGTACGAACCGCCTCGGAACCGGACATTACTCGGAATACTTTGCTTCGGAATACTCGTTTCATTGAGCCACAAGACATGGAAGCGTGTTACAGCATATTAAATATTGTCCCTCTCAATGGACATAATAAAGGACAAAGTATTAAGTATTATGTCCCTCATATAGGACATAATAAAGGGAATAAAATGATGCCGGAAACCGTCGAATGCGATGAGCTGAAAAATGAGGAGCGATTGACTTATTCTCAAGACTGGCAGGCATACAACGAGGCGCAGACCAACGAAAAGCTCCTCTTCCTCAAGCTTCTCGGTGAATTGACCGCTCAGGTGCCCCCGCAGGAGCGGATCGGCTCAGGAAGGCCCCCTGCGGACCTCGGGGAGATGATATTCGCATGCTGCGTGAAGATCTACCTCGATTTCTCGTCTAGGAGGACGGAATCGGACCTGAAGCTCATCCAAGAGCTAGGCTATCTGAACCATACGCCCCATTTCAACACGATCCTGAAGTATCTCAACAAGCCCGAGATGAAGGCGATCCTGACCGGCCTCGTCGAGTTCTCCGCCATGCCCTTGAAGCAGCTGGAGGACAAGTTCGCGGTCGATTCGACCGGCTTCTCCACCTCCGTCTTCGCGAGATGGTACAGCGCCCGCAACAACCACGAGGATCGGAGATTCTACAAGAAAGCCCATGTGATGTGTGGCGTAAGGACCAATGTAATCACCAGCATAGAAGTGACCAACGGGAATGTGTCGGATTTCGACATGTTTCCGAATCTCGTAGAAAGCACGTCGAAGCGGTTCGAGATGAGGGAGGTCCTAGCGGACAAGGGATACTCATCTAGGGAGAACATGAGCATCGTGAGCGAGCACGGGGCGATCCCCTATATCATGTTCAGGAAGAACACCAGGCGCAGGGCGGCAGGCTCTGGAGCCTGGAAGGCGATGGTCCGGTATTTCGCCGAGCACAGGGAGGATTTCGATGCCCACTACCACATGCGGTCCAACGTCGAGTCGGTATTCAGCATGATGAAGAGGAAACAGGGTACTTACCTCAGATCGAGGAACGTCACCGCCCAATTCAACGAGATCCTCTGCAAGGCGCTGGTCCATAACATTTGTGTGCTGATCCAGGAGATGTTCGAGAACGATGTTCATATCGACTTCGACATGGCCGAAGACGAATTAATGCGCAAAATCCTCCCTTGAGGGATTTGTGTGCAAATGGTCATTCTGCACACAAATTCGGAAAGAGCGTTATCTCCTGATGAGGATGTAGATACACGGAGAAAATGAAAAGGACAGATAGATTGACCGAATCATGCCGTTGACCTGATAGACGACGTAAAAAGATGTTTAATATACTCCACGATTCGATGATTGGAATTGAGTTCGAGGAGGGAAGGCAATGTCATCTCAATCGAAGAGCAGATTAATTATCCTCATATCGGGGATAGCTGCCATCATTATCGGTCTCTTGTCTGTGGCGGTCTCCAAAGGACCGATTGCCGATGCGGGGGCGTTCACGATTTATTACTATGATCAAGCCTACCTCATTTCTGGCATAATTCTCCTCATCGTGGGGATTATTCTACTGATTCTAATTGCCTACCAAGTCGGAAAGGTTCGATTTGGGGAGAGAATCGCTCCGGATTAAAATTGATATTCAATCTCTACGATTTCGAATGCTCCTTGATCATCTTCAGCTCATTCGTCACGCATTCCTTGCCTTTCGACGTGAGGACGACCTCCATATCTTTACAGAAAAATGGATGGTCCTTGTACCTCTCGAATATCTCGAACGCCTCCTCCGGCTGGATCCTCGCGAAGATGGAGTAGAGGTCTGGGAAAAGATTCTTGATTATGCGCACATTGTCCTCGGTAAGCTGTCTGCCGCTCTTGATTCGCTCAGACACAAGATGCACATGTCTGACAAAGAGCGATTCTTCCTCCTGCGTAAGCGGTATTATATCCTCTCCCTTGAGATGCTATATCGTTTGTGTGGCGTATATACTTTATCTGCAAAAACGATGAATTCAATGAGGAAAAAGCCTTATCTTGACTGTTAGACAACAATTGAATTGAATTCTAATTGACGAATAGGAACCGGACTAAGAAAATGTCTTTAAGTAGCCGCTAGGTGGTTGCTGTCAACTGAGATGTCGAAGAGACGGGTCACCAAGAGGGAAGCAAAGAGCATCGCCTTTGAGCGCATCGAGATACTCTTCGGACTCTCTGAGAAGGAGACGAAGAGAGGAAAGCCCGAAAGGGCGAAGAGATATCTCGACCTCGCTCTGAGGATCGGGATGAGATACAAGGTGTCTGTATCCCGCTGGAAGATGAAATTCTGCCCTGAATGCAGGACCTACTACCAGTTCCCCAAGACGGCGTCAATAAGACTGAGGAGAGGGCGTATCATAGTCACCTGCAATTCATGCGGCAATGTGGCGAGATACCCCTACAAGACTTAGAGAGGAGAATGCAGACATGTCGAGAGAAATCCCGCACCAGCTGATAGAGCCGTCCGTCGCCGTTGGGAAGAACGGCATCACTGAAAGGGTCATCGAGGAGATCAAGAGCCAGTTGAAGCGCAAAAGGATCATCAAGATCAAGCTACACGGCCAATCGAAGCTCAGCAGGCTCGAGGTCGCGAGGGAGCTGGCTACGCGGACGAACGCGAAGCTCATCGATGTGCGCGGTTTCACAGTCGTACTGACCAGGAAGAAGCAGAAACTCTGACGGCGAACGATGTTTTTTTAACTGCCGAGCATCTTACGACCTTCAGCAGGAAGCAGCTTTAGAAGAGGGGTTGAATGCTCGATCCGAAAATCATACGTGACGATCCGGAAATGGCCCGTCAAGCTCTGAGGAACAGAGGATACGATCTCGGGATTCTTGAGAGGTTCATCGAGCTCGACAACCGCTGGAGAACCCTGATCGATGAGAGTAACCGCCTCAAGGCCGAGAAGAACAAATGTTCCCTTGAGATTCCCAAGCTCCCGAAGGAGGAGAAGCAGAAGAAGATAGTCGAGATGCGGGCCATAGGCGACAAGGTCCAGCAGATGGAGATGGAGCAGACAGGGATCGAGAAGGAAAGGGACGAGATCGTACTGAACCTACCGAATGTCCCGCATCCGAGCGTTCCGGTCGGAAGTTCCGACAACGACGATGTGATCGTGAGATCAGGCGGTCAGCAGCGCAAGTTCGATTTCAAGCCGCAGACGCACTGGGAGATCGGCGAGCGATTGGACATCATCGATTTCGAGCGCGGGACAAAGATCGCTGGCACAGGATTCTATGTTCTGAAAGGCATGGGTGCGAGATTGGAGCGGGCGCTAATCAATTTCATGCTGGACCTGCACATCAGACAGGGGTACAAGGAGATCTTCCCCACCGTGGTCATAAACGACAAGGCCTGCTACGGAACCGGTCAGCTTCCGAAGATGAGGGAAGACATGTATCACATCGAATCCGACGGCCTCTGGCTGAACCCGACCGCGGAAGTGCCGGTCACCAACCTCCACATGGACGAGATCCTGACGAAAGAACAGCTGCCGATCTACTACGATGCCTATCTCCCGTCATTCAGACGAGAGGCTGGGAAGCACATCGAGACGAAGGGCATCGGGAGAGTCCATGAATTCAACAAGGTCGAGCTCGTGAAGTTCGTTATGCCGGAGACATCCGAGCAGGAGCTCGAGTCTCTGCTGAGCAATGCAGAGGAGGTCGTCCAGCATCTGGGATTGCCCTACCGGATAAAACTGCTATGCACTGGAAACCTCGGATTCGCGTCCTCGAAGACCTATGATATCGATGCGTACTCCCCCGGAATGGACCAATGGCTCGAGTGCTCATCCTGCAGCAATTTCACAGATTTCCAGGCGCGCAGGGCGAGGATTAAGTTCAGGCGCGAGGAGCATCTCAAGAGCGAGTTCGTCCACACGCTCAACGGATCTGGGATTGCCCTCCCGAGGACAATGATATCCGTACTCGAGAATTTCCAGATGAGGGACGGAAGCATCGAGATACCTTCGGTCCTCCATCCGTATCTGGGCGGGAAGGAGAAAATCGAGTGACGATCGATCGTCTGCCATCGGAGTGTCCTGACAGATATTCCGCGGCGTGATAACCGTCTCATTTTCCTTTAATAATCATAGGCATGTGGCATTCCCGACATAATGAATGGAGATAGGCTAATCCAGGCCACCGGCAAGTGTGACAGTGAATTCGTTCTCTTGATAGGTAGAGCTTTCTTGCAGGAGCTGTCGCTTGGAAAGACGGATGAGGCCATCGCATTCGGAAGGGCGTTCTTGGCATTGAAAGCCGGCTAGCCGTTCCATCCGATCACGCCGGGACCAACCTGCCTTTCAACAGCCAAACATCCACCTTATCGCTGTGGATTGTCAATGGTTCGAGTAGATCCTCGCCTGGCAGACCGTCGAGATGAAGACCGAAGACTATGCAGTATGAGCCCAGGTCCCTACCGAAGAGAGATCCGAAGGTCGCGAGGTTCATCAGGAACGAACAGGTCAGCCTGATCTCCCCCATGATTCCGGCGGTATCTAGGATGCACGAAAGCCATTCAGGCGTTCCAATCCGGACGTAGGTGTCGAATCCGACATAGATCGCCTCAGCTGGATGAAGCTTGCCCTTCATGGCGAGCGAGACCTCTTTGTCCCAGAGGACCCTCCCGAAGATCTTCACGAGCTGCTCGGCGAACCAGATGATCATCTGCCTGATGAGATCCCCGTCGATGTGCACCCTAAACTTGAATCCTCCGCCCGCGGACCCCGAGAGATCGTTTATCCCTATATCGATGAACAGGTCGGCGTCCGTCACGAGGCTGGCGGCAAAATCCGCCACCTGACCAATCAGCTCCCGGAGGAACGAAGCTATGAGATTCTTGATGAACTCGATTGAAGCGGAGACGTTGTCCTTCTCGTCCTCGAAGGCGAGCATGAGGGAGTCGAAACATATCTTGGTAAGAAGGTCGGGGTACGTGTGGATCAGCGGATTGCCGTTAGATCGCCCTTTTGAATTATCGCCGAATTCCCATTTCGGCCCCCCGTCCCATCTCCTGTGCCATGTCTTCTGATCGTTGGTCGTGTCCGATATGAGAGGCGTCACATCGAGTGCCCGGCCGGACGGGGCTCTTAGCAAGATAGCGTCCCCTTTTGCGAAAGAGTCCTGTGGATCGCCGTTATCGAGCGATACCTGTGAGAAGGTGAAGACCCTGTAGCCGTTCGCAGGGACTGTTCCGGACAACTCGATGAATGCGATCTCTCCGTGAGTTGTCTCGAGGGAATATCCATCCACTGCTATTTCACGGTCGAGCGGGTTGTAGAGTTCCACCCATTCATGACCGGAATCACTACCGTGCGGGTTGAGCTCGACCTCGTTGATCGAGAGACGGTCAGTGATGGGAGAATGATATTTGAGAACGAACCCGGCATCAATCGATATCGAGATCCCGAGCTCAGGTACTGGGATATTGGAAAGTATCGCACCTATCCCCGGGATGTCTGACAGGCAGGCGGATGCCTCCTGATAGTCGTTCATCTCCGGGCTCCAAGCTTCCACATGCATGCCTTTCCAGTACCCATCTATTTCGAAGAGATGATCTCGGACGGCCATGAGCGGATCGACTCTCAGGGAGATTGTCAGGTCGTTGCAGACCACGGTCGAATTGGCGACAATGTCAATGCCGCCGTCGCTCAACTTAGCGATTCTAAAACCCATTGAGACCCTGATTGCCTTCAGATCCGTCACAACGATTACCCTCACGAGGTCCTTGGCCTTGCGGAAAAGGAGATCTGGAAGAGAGCAACTCACGATTACCGTGACAGGCCCGTACTTGAACCGCGCCTCGGCTTTTCCGAAAATATCGAGATGGAGCTCGATGAATTTCCATATCGGGGAGGAGCGAATCTTGTCGACGATCTCCTTGCATTTTGACACGAGCCAGTTGCCGAAATCTGACAGAAGTTTGGTCACTCTTTCGACAAAGGCGGAGACGTATCTGGATAATTCGGAGAGTGAATCGGTCAGGAAATCGATTGCTTTCTGGAAGGTCTCGAAGAGGGGGGAGATGAACGGCCATATACGGTTCTTCACTTCATTGAGGAGCTCTCCCGCATCCCCGAGCAAAGTGTTGCTCCGGTCATACTCCACATCATCTATCGGCCATCCGGAGACAGCCGTTATGGGAATCTCAAGATCGATTAAGACCTCGCCTTGACAGAGTAGACCCGAGGATAGCCTATCGCCCGCCGTCACCTTGACAATGCCGCGCGCCTCGACAATCCAATTGGTCTCATATGGGAAGCTGGTTGCGAGATCTGAGCTCGTATAATGCACGGATTTCGGTCTTTCCTTGCCCTCATAAGTCGGTGAGATTATTGATATGCAGAGCCTGCCGGCGGGATCGACGTTTTCGAGGGAATAGTGTGAAGAAGCCGCCACTTCGAATTTCTGCAGATAGGCGGGCGTGTTTGATAGACGGGGGATTACAGTCATTCTCCCCGAATCGTTTCTAGTGTTTCCCTTGAACATCTCGCGAACCAGGACAGTGTCGGCTGGACGATTTGCACCGACCTTTCCATCAGTGGACAGCTCTCTAGTCAAGTTTGAAATCTGGAGGGCGATCATCTCGGTCTGCCGATTCAGACCTCCCATCATGACCGAGTTGGGAATGCCGTCCGCGATCCATTTGATAATAGTCCCTGGCAGAGAGTTCGATGGAGCTGACGGAGCTTCGGTGAGGGCGTCGTCGAGCAGCATGATCATAGCCTGTTTCATTGCCAGCGAGATATCCAGAATTGAATTGTTCAGGCATTTGACCCATCCATTCTGAGAACTGCTGTTCATCCCCCTAAGCACTAATGCTTTGACCTCTTCCTTCCAGTCATCCGGCAATGCGGCGGGATTGTTTGAGATCGCAGTGTCGGAAAGCTTCTGCGCAATGGCGACCTTTCCAGCGGTGACTGCATCCCTGAAGGGGAAGAGCGAGTTCCATGAACGATTTATGAAATCGCGCAGGGACAGTGTTCCTTCGTCATAAGGTGAGATAGAGGATGTCGCTTCGCTGATTTGGAAATCAGCTGGGCGCATGGATTTCAATCCCGTTTGGAGTCGATCGAGGACTTCATTGATCACTGATTCGGGATTGGAAAGGGTTGGAGCGATATATTCGGCAGGTATCGTCCTCGCAAGGTCACCGCAGAAAGCAGTTACTATTCTCTCCACGACCTCGCCCGTGGATATTGTTTCTGCAGATAGCTCAGGCACGAATTCCTTCCACGCCTCGCTCCGCAGAATCGACATTGATGGGAGGTCGATTGAAAAGGGGATGCTTCCTATTACGATGGTTGAAAGCTTCCCCTGTCTGTCGAATATCTGGACTGTCGATGAGTTCGCCTTGAAGCCGATATCATCGGGTCCACCGAAAATATCCCGCCACGCGCAATCGGGAATACCGGCGTTTGAGAGTTTCGCCGAGGCCCAATCAAGCGCCTCGTCAAGTCTGGAATCTATGCCGGTTAGTGCAAGTAAGAAGGAATGCCATCCATCGTCGAGCAGTGCCCTTGTCTCAATCATGCAGTTGGCGACATCGATCATATGCGAGTATTCCAGATATTGAACGACAACCTGGTCCACCAGGGAATAAAGGACCTGCAGGGCGAAATCGCGCAGATTTACGCCGGCATCGACCGAACTTCCTTTGAGGAGAAGGAAGGTCTTGAATGGGTCTACGCTCTTCGAAAACCAGTCGCTGGTCAGGTTGATCTTCTGCCCGACGTTGCCCGAATTCCTCAACAGCGCCTCCCATGACAGAGGATCGACATCTCCGAATTCTGATTTCTCGAGCAGGAGGAAAGCGAGGTTGATCGCGAACTCGACGTCGTTGCTGGTCAAAATGCTAGAAAGCCCAAGACCTTGACGGTGACCAGGAGCCCCGAATCCTTGTATGATTCTGAGCTGCACAAGCTGGGAGAGGATGGAGTTTACAATGCGTTCGAGCTCGCCGTCCGTCTTCGCGCAACTATTGACGTGGTCCAATTGATTCGTCAGATAAGGGACGGATGTCTGCACTTCTTTTGAGATATCAACGGTCGTTTCGAGACTGGCACCCTCCGATTTTGCCTTGACTTCGACCTGCAAGGAGACGATGATCCCTCCAGGCTTCGGAGACTCCGCGTTCAGGGTATCTCGGACCGAGGAGAACGAGGTAGAGATGTTGGCGACCGCTGCATCCACTAAGAAAGATCCGATTGAGACCGGATAGCTGCTGGAGAAATGTTCTCGGATCGTCTTCGAGATGTTCTCTTGAAAGTCCGGAAGGTTGATAGGTTGAGTCGAAGAAGCAAGCGCCTTCATTACCGCCGATTGGATGACGATCTCAGATTCCGAAGAGATCATCGCAGGCAGCTGCCGGACGGCTTCAGCTTCAAGATTCGCCGCGAGAAATTCCCCGCTGGATTTCTCACTCTGAGCGATGATGACGCTCGATCCCGTTACGGATAGCAGGATGAAAACAGCTGCGAATGCAAAAGAGGCATTCGCCTTCGAATCACTGCACAGTCTCTTCGAGTGCATGGACATCACCGATTGCTTCCCGTTCGAGAGATTCGCCTTCGATGCACTTGAGCTTGAACCGTGCAGTTAGGCTACATCCGTGCAAGACCCAGTAATTATCCTTTCTCCGAAACTAACATGGTGCCCTTCCGCCACTATGGTCTCCGGGAAAATGAGTCAGAACGACATGAAAATCACATTCAGGAAGATGCGGAAGGAGGATCTGCCTCCTGTCCTTGACTTAATCAACGCAGAGGGATGGGATTACGACCTTGTCGATGTCGAGCGCATCCTGGAGATAGATCCTGAGGATTCAGTGACGGCTGTCTCTGGAAGAGAGATAGTCGGAGGTATCACCGTCGCCTGCCATGAAGGGCGAGGGGTCCTGGGTCACGTCGTTGTCAGGCACGGTTGGCGCAAAAAGGGCATCGGAAAGGACATGATGATCAGGGTGATCGAGAAGCTCGAAGCAAAGAGGATCGCGATAATCGAGCTGTATTCGGTCCCCACTGCTGTGGAGTTCTACAAACAGCTCGGCTTCCGCAAGATAGGCGACCTCATGATATTCGTCGGATCTATCAGGACGCCGATTGCCACGACTCCGTCAATGGCAGAGATCGGCGACTTAACACCACAGGACTTAGAAAGCGTCAAAGATCTTGATCGCAAGATCACCGGATTCGAAAGGGGGAACATCATTGAGAAACTGATGCTTCCGAATCTTGGACATAGCGTCGGTCTCTTCGAAGGGGACAGACTTGTGGGATTCGCGCTCGGAAGAATGAGCGGAAATTCTGCTGAAATCGGCCCCTGGATAATGGAGAAATCCAATAAGAATGACGCCACTGCACTGTTCACGGCCGCGATGAATAAGCTTGGGAACAGGAAGACTTACATCGAAGTGCCCAATGAGAACAAGACTGCCCTGCAGATCATCACAGAGTCCGGACTGAACCCCCAGTATCCGGTGCAGAGGTTCGTCAGGACGAAGCTGGATGTCAAGCCGTTCGGACCCGGTGTGATGTCTTACGCTGCCCTGGAGTTTGGTTGAGCGGCCGACCGTCACTCGACCCTTTCCCAGTTCTCGCTCATCACGATCTCGAGGAATCCTTCTACGTGGATTGCGAGCAGGGCGTTGTCCGTAAAGCCGCAGGCCGTCAGATCGGCGGAGGCGATCAGCGCCTCCTCACCGTCCATGACGAGGTCCGTCGCTATCTGGAGGTTCCTCCTGACCGCCTGGGTGCACTTCGGGAGCTTGACGAAGGGAGGGGCGATGACGAGCACTTCTACCCCCCGGTCGAGCGCTCTCTCGAAGGATTTCCCGTGATGCTTCCTGATCACGCTGATGTTGGGAGATGAGATTATTATGCGCTTCTTCGCGCGCTCGATCATCTCGCCGATCTTCATGAGCACTCGGTCTTTGCCGTTGAGGGTGTAGACGACCTGCGGAACGCCGCGGGTCCCGAACGCTTCCTGGATGCCTACAATACGTTCGAAAGTCGTATCAAGATCCCCTCTAAGTCTACCGAGAAGGGATAATGGGTCCGCCGGGATGAACCGCCTTGGCCGGTCCTCGCTCCGCTCCATGAAACCTCTAGCCGCGAGGGAATCAAGAGATTTGTATGCGGATGTCCTCGGCACTCTAGCGAGCTCCGCGATCTCCTCGGCTCTCCCGCTCCCAAGCGCGATGGCGCCGAGGTAGCATCTGGCCTCGTAGTTTGTCAACCCTACCTTCTCCAGCTCGACGGATAGACCTTCGAAGCTGTCCAGGAGGGTGGAAAGACTGACTGTCCCAATTGAAGATAGAGATTTTTCGGGCATTTTGTAGCGTAATAAGCGACAAAATGTATAAATCTTCTCCCGGACATCTAACCCCGTCAGGATGGGAGTTTCAATGCTTACCAAACCATCGTCTATTCCGAAGGGACTGCCTAAGAAAGTCACATCTTTGTGCCCGGATTGCGGGATTCTCATACCCGGTCAACTCAAGGACATCGACGGGAAAGTCATCATGGAGAAGAGCTGCCCTAAACATGGAGCCTTCTCTGACGTCGTCTGGTCGGATACCGCACTCTACCTGAGGGCTGAGAGCTGGGCCAAGGATGGCGTTGGAGTCGAGAATCCAACCATAAAGAAGGCGAAGAATTGTCCGTTTGAATGTGGCCTGTGCGATCTCCATCTCAGCCATACTTCACTGGCAAACGTTGATCTCACGAATCGCTGCAATCTAAAATGCCCGATATGCTTTGCGAATGCGAACCAGGCTGGATACGTCTTCGAACCGGACTTTGAGACGATTGTCAGGATGCTTGAGATGCTCAGGAATCAGAAACCTGTCCCAACACCGGCGGTGCAGTTTTCCGGCGGAGAACCGACCATCCATCCGAAGTTCGTCGATGTGATAAGGAAAGCAAGCGAAATGAAATTCGCTCAGGTTCAAGTTGCAACCAATGGCATCAGATTCGCCAACGAACCTGAATTCCTAAGAGCGTCGAGGGATGCGGGCCTCAATACCATCTATCTCCAGTTTGATGGTCTGAAGGAAGAGAATTACATCGCGGCGAGAGGAAAGCCACTGCTTGAGACGAAGAAGAAGGTCGTCGAGAACGTCAGGGCGATGGAGGGTCGACATCCGTCGATCGTCCTTGTCCCGACAGTTGTGAAAGGGATTACCGACGACCAAGTTTGGCCAATTACCCAGTATGCCATGAAGAACTTAGACGTCATAAGAGGCATTAACTTCCAGCCCGTCGCATTCTCCGGTAGAATCGACCAACACGAACGCGCGAAGCAGAGGTACACCATCCCTGACCTTGTGCACGAGATGGAGAAGAAGTCCAACGGCGCAATCAAGTCGACAGACTGGTACCCGCCCTCAGCGGTCAGCGTCATAAGCGATCTTGCTGGCATAATAATGGACAAGCACTACGTGACATTCACTGTCCATCCTGGATGCGGCCTTGCAACCTATCTGTTCATCGACAAGAGAAACGGTGAGATAACGCCGCTGCCCAGATTCATCAAAGTCGAGAACATATTCAAGGAACTACAAGCCCTCGTTGAAAAGGGGCAGAAACGAAAGGGAACCTTCCGCACGAAGCTGGGCGTTGTACGCATCTTCTGGAGGAACATAGATAAGAAGAAGATGCCGAAGGGGATGAGCCGGATCGGGTTCCTGAGGATGATTCTGGCTGTCATTAACGACCGGACCAAGAAGGGGCTCGCGAAGTTCTCCTGGGATATGCTTTTCATAGGCGCGATGCACTTCCAGGATTCCTACAACTACGATGTCGACAGGGTGATGAGGTGCGGCATCCACTACACAACGCCGGACGGCAGAATCATACCGTTCTGCGCCTACAACTCCGGGCCTGTCTACAGGACTGAAATCGAGAAGAAGTTCTCCGTGCCGATAGACCAATGGCGCAAGCAGAAGGGGGAGGAGTTCACATGACGCACATGAAGAACGTCTTCAGCAAGATCGCGATAGACCAGGAGATGTGCATGCACTGCGGCGCGTGCGTCGGGACATGTCCTCAGAACGCGATGTTCCTTCACGACCTGTCGGTGGCGACCGATAAGAACTGTAACGGATGCAGACTCTGCATCAAGGTGTGCCCAGTGGGCGCAATCGAGATACACGTTAAGGGGGCGAAGGCGTGAAGACCCTCGAGACCGAGATACTCGTCGTCGGCGCTGGACCGGCAGGTTCGATGACTGCGAGGTTCGCGGCGAAGGGCGGCGCAGAGGTCATGATGATCGAGAAGAGGCAAGAGATAGGCGCCCCGGTGAGATGCGCTGAGGGGATCTCGAAGAGCCTTCTCAAAAAGGTCGATATGACCTTGCCGCCGAAATGCGTCGCCAGGAATATCACAGGCGCGAAGATCTTTTCACCGGCCGGGCACTGCCTCACGCTGTCCGAGGAGCAGGCCGGCGACGAGGTCGGAGTCGTCTTGGACCGGATATTCTTCGACAAGCACGTCGCAAAGCTGGCAATAGACGAAGGTGTCGACGTCAGGCTGAAGACCGCGGCCACGGAGCTGATCAAGGAGAATGGCAGGATCGCGGGCGTGAAAGCGACGAGCCTAGAAGGAGACTTGACAATCAAGGCGAAGTGCGTCGTCGGCGCGGACGGGTTCGAATCGCAAGTAGGCCGCTGGGCAGGAATCGATACGAAGCTGTCGCCGAAGGACATTACTTCGTGCTTCCAGTACAGGCTCACCGGAATAGACTATGACGCGAATTACTGCGAGTTCTACCTGGGGAGCATAGCTCCGGGTGGATACATCTGGATATTCCCGAAGGATGAAGATACCGCGAATGTGGGGATGGGGATACAGCTTGCCCAGCTTAAGACCCCGGGGCAGATCAAGAAGACTCTCGACAAGTTCATCGCAGCTGACAAGAGGCTGAAGGACGGCAAGCCGCTGGAGATGGTCAGCGGCGCGGTCTCTATCTCGGCGCCCATCGAAAAGACCGTGATGGACAACCTGCTGCTGGTCGGAGATGCCGCAAGGATGATCGACCCGATCACGGGAGGCGGCATATCCAACGGCTGCATCGCCGGAAGGATCGCCGGGGAGACCCTCGCTGAAGCTCACAGGAAGAAGGATTTCTCGGAAAAGACGCTACAGAAGTACGAGAAGGGCTGGCGCGACGAGATGGAGGACCGGCTGTATCGCAACTGGATGGCGAAGGAGAGATTGATCAAGCTATCCGACGACACCTTCGACAAGATAATCGCGGCTCTCGCGGAAGTGGGGGTCGAGAAGGTCTCGTCGCTCGCGATCCTGCAGGCGGTCGAGAAGAAGTACCCAGACCTCGTCAAGGAATTCAGGGATCTGCTCTGAGAAGGAGTAGGGGGCTATCTCACGCCTTCCATCAGCGCTGAGTATACTTCATAGAGTTTCTTGGCCGTGTTGACGATATCGTGAGCTTGGGCCAATTTTTCAGATCCAGTCCGGAGTGTTGAGCGCAGGGCATCGTCCTTCCAGATAGATTCGATCGCTTTGGCGAAATCTCCGGCATTACGCCCCTTGATGCAATCCTTGCCGTCCGAGAGCCATCCGTCAAAAGCAGGTATGTCTCTTAGGACGATCGGCAGCCCCATGCTGGCAGCCTCGAGGATCACGTTGCCGTAGCTTTCCGCGCGGGTCGGTAAGAAGAAAACGTTCGCGGCGGAATAGCTGCTCAGCAGAAGCTCGAGGGGCACATATCCTGTGAACAGGACGTTGTCGGGGAGATTGCCGCCGGGCATAGCGTCAAGAAGGAGTGTCTCAGTTCCGCCGACCCAGACGAATTTCACCTTTGATGATGGGTGCTGCTTGCGATACTCAGCGGCCGTCTCGATGAAAGTATCGACCCCTTTCCGGGGGATCCTCAGGCCGACGCTGAGCACGATGAACGCATCGTCAGGGAGTCCGAACTTCTCCCTGAATGCCTTTCCGACCAGGAGATCCTTCTTAAACCTGCTGCGGTCCACGCCGTTAAATATGACCTTGAAAGGCCTCTTGATGCCGAGGGATTGAAGCGAAGTGGCGGCGAACGGGCTTGGTGCGATGACCACATCCCCCAGGCTGAAAAAGAATCTGCTGTACAGCTTGTTCAATGGATAGATTATGGCGCCGCCCTTGAACCCGCCTTTCACTAGCTCGGGAAGATGGTGCCCGTGAACAACGACTGGTTTCCCTATGATCCTCGCCTTCAGGGCGGCTCCGATGGATCTTGGGAATGGGTTGTGGAGATGAAGGATGTCAAAATCGGATTCTGTGTCATCGAGATTGACTTTGCATCCGAGCTTCTCGAGCTCGCGGATCCATAGCGGGACGATCGTCCCCATCCCACCCGGGTTCTGGAAGGGGATGTATTTCGAAAAGGATTCGAGTTCCGTCAACATCGCGATGGTGATCATTCGATCGCACTTCCCAGCGGGTTCGTCGGTCGGATGTCAATCGTGGATTTCAATATAAAAGGTTTCACCGATTAGCTCTCCGATTGGAAGCATGCGCTTTGACTGATTTTCCGGACATCGAGTCAATGTTTAAGTATCCACCAGTCGATAAGCGCAATGAAGGGGTAGCTGGCATAAGCCAGGGATGTGCTTGTACATGTCACCAAAGAAATCCGATTCTTCGGCGTTAGCCAAAAAGGCAACGATTTCTCGGGAGGAAGAGGAGCGGATTTCGAGCAGAGGCAGAAGGTCCGCCCTAATACAGCTGAAGTTCGGCAGAGCCGCACACTTCCTAAGCACCCTGGCAGCAGTCCTCCTCGCCTTAGCTGCAATTATCGCGTTTATGATAACAAAATGGGACTACCTGATAAGCAACCCACAACCTTGGCTGGAGTCGACAAAATGGTTCATCCCGCTGATCGCCGGGGCGTTCATGTCGATAGTCGTGGTCTACTTGAAATGGGATCCATTCATGACCGACAGAAACTCGAAACATTTCATCGTGTCGATCATCGCGATGGCAGTCCCGTTGCTCATGATTGCCATCATCACCCTAGACAGTGCTGGCTACATCGAGGTCGGATCCGGGACTTTGATATTCCCAATCTCATTCATAGGCATCTCGCTATCGCTGGTCTCCATCGCAATGATATGGGACGGGATGAGCAGGAGGAAGACGATTGCGATAATAGCGGCACTAGTGCCACTTGTCATCATGTCGACCACCTTCTTCTCAAGCGACACGGGAATTCTGGATATTCTACCCCTGATCTATCTCGGGAGCGCCGTTTGCATACAGCTCTCAGGTTCCATGATGCATGTGATGTCGACATCCACATCCATCCAGGAAAGAGAGATTCTAAAGGCGAGCGATGCGAAGATTATCGCCATCAAGGAGGATGCGGAGAAGAGGCAGGAAGAGCTGGATTACAAGGAGAGGGCTCTCCTTGAGAGGGAAATCTCTTTCGAAACCTACGAAAAGGCACTCGGCGACCTGAGGGCCGACCTCGATCAGAGGAAGAGTCAGGTCGAGATGATTGAAGCGGATCTTGCCTCGAGGAGCATGAATTTGCGCGAGGAACGGGAGAAGACCGCGACGGCGATCCTCACCATGAGCACCAGGGAGGAAAAACTGCAGCAGAAGGATATCGAGGTGAGTTCCAGAGACAGGGAACTTGAGGCGATAACCCTCGCCCTCCAGTCGAAGGAGGAGCACCTCAAGAGCGAAGCGGACAGGCTGCAGCAGGAGCAGACCAACCTGAAGGTCGAAGAGAAACAGTTCAAGGAGAGACAAGAGCTGATCAGGGAGGAGCTTACGACCCTCAAGGTCAACAGAGAATCCATACTCGCCGAGCAGAAACAGCTATCACAAAAGACAAAGGAACTGCAGCTCAAGGAGAGCTCGCTCGACATGCGCCTCAGAAGCACGGAGAGCTCGAAATCCGTTTCCAGCGATGAGGTCGGGAGGCTGAAGCAGTGGGGGGAGAAGCTCCTCAACAAGGAGGAGAAGCTCGCTAATTTAGAATCGGAGCTCGCGGATAGGCTGAGGGAGCCGGAGCAGCTCATGAGAGAGACAGAGTTGAAGGTGGCAAGTGCCGACGAGAGGCTTGAGGGCATCGGAGCCAAGGAGAAGGAGCTGCTTGAGCGGGAAGGCAAGGTCTCCCGGTACGAGGAGGAGATTTCATCCAGCAGGGACGATCTGCAGCAGAAGATGATTGAGATCGACGCGCTGAAGCAGGAGGCTCAATCGAAGAAGCAGAGATATGACCTGATGCTCGAACATATAGGCAAACGGACAAGCGAGATCGCGAAACGAGAGGAACTCATCCAGACCGGTTCAACCACGATGGAAACGAGGGAGAGGGCGATGAAAGCGTCCCTCGAGCGGCTTGAGAAAGAGAAGGTCGATATGGAAGCACAGAGGCGATCCCTTCTCGAACTAGAGAAGAATGTCACGCAGAGGAGCAACCAGCTCCAGATGAAGGATGTCGAGGTCAGGGAGCGTCAGAAGGGCATCGAGACGATGCTCAGATCTGACATGCCGATGACCGAGACTTCGGTTGAGTTACTGGAGGAATTGAGGCAGAGGGAGCAGGCCCTCAATCTGAGAGAAAGGACTCTCGCGGACAAGGAAAGGGATCTCCGCAAGAGAACGTTTGCGACCGCAAAGCCAGGAGACATCGAGGAGGAAGGCACAGAAGGCGGCATCGCCCCGAAGACGGAGAGGATCAGCACGGGGACGAAGAGGCTTGACGACTTGCTCTTCGGAGGATTGCCGCATGGGTCGAGCGTCCTTTTTGTCGGTCCGCCCTACTCGGGGAAGGAGATCGGGATCTTGACCTTCCTTGCGGATGGATTGAAGAAGGGGATACCAGCCGTGGTCATAACCACCTCGAAAACCCCCAACGACCTCGTCAAAGATTTCGCGCCTATACTGCCGACGCTGCTTGAAGTAGAACGGCTCGGCCTCGTCAGATGGGTAGATGCGACGGCGGGAGACCAGACGAAGGCAGGCACGCCCCAGCAGAGGAAGAATTACATCAAGGTAGATGGACCGGATGATTTCCCAGGGATGATTGAGGCAATCGAGAAGCTGACGCAGGACATCAGACAGGGGCATTATCCGTATTTCAAGCTCGGCTACCTATCGCTCTCGACCAGCATCTCGCACACCGACGAGATGGAATCCACCAAGTTCATTACGGCGATTGCACGCAGCATCAGGGATCTCGCGTCTTCGGCGATGTTCGCCCTCGAGAGAGGCATGCACACCGAGCAACAGATCGAATCCATCCAGCACCTGATGGACGGAGCGTTCATGATCAAGCTGGACAAGCAGAAGACCTACATGTCCGTCCTCGGTATCGGAGAGGCTCAGACAAGAGATTGGGTCGAGTTCAAGCACACGAGCGCAGGATTGATTATCGGCGCATTCTCCCTCGAGAGGATAAGATAGAACGTTCTGGAACAGAGCTGCCCCAGCTGCTATGTGCTTTGCTCAGAAGACCAGCTTGTCGCCCTTGGAAGCTCCGCCACAATCGAGTATCCCTTTGAGGGGTCACTCGGGCTAATAACTTCAGACCAAACCCGCCCTCCAAAATGCTCGATGATTGCGATTGCGAATGAGAGATTGTTTGCGGATCTCCTCTTGAAGCGCTTGGAGGGGTTGAAAGGTGTCGATAGGACGTCCTTGAATTCGTTGGACATTGGACGATTGAAAACTGAGGCTCTAATTTGCCAAAATGATTTTCCGTCGCTCTTCTTCACGGGAACCACCTTGGTCTCCATCTCGATGCCCCCATCAAGCCGGCTTCTTATGACATCCGACAATCCGAGCATTATCGCATTTCTCATGTGTATTCCGCCGATGACCTCGATTTTCCCCTCGGGAGGGACATCAAATGTGGCTTTGACGCCTTTGTTCCCCCCTTCATTCATGGCGACGGCTATTTCCCTGACTATCGACCTGAGATCAAGGGCGTCTGCATTCTGTGGTAGAACCTTCTCCGCCTCTGCGAGCATTCTGAGATTATGGATGAACGATGACATCTGATTGGATTGCTCGATAATTTTGGATGCATAGCCCATGATCTCGGGGGGGATATCCGGGTGGCTATGAATCGTCTCTGAATACGAGAGTATCGGTGAGACGAGGTTCGCGATATCATGCGCAAGGAAATCAAAGTACATTTGAGCCCTCGCTCCAGACTCTTCCGCCTCCTTGGTTCTCTTCTCAAGCTCCTCCTGAGTGATCCTCGAGGAGGTGACGTCGCGGGCGATGCCGAAGACCGATTTAACATTCCCGGAGTCGTCCTTGATCGGCACCAGCCAAGTGTCGAGAGCCATTCTGCCCATGGGGAAGGGGATCTCGTTTGCGATGTAGAGCGGAGCACCGGAAACGAACACCTTCTTTAGGCTTGCCCTCTGCCGCTTATCGACATACGCCGGGAACAGCGTCTCCCTATGCTTTCCGATAAGATCTTCGGGCTTCTTCCCGAATTGCTTCGCCCCGAACTCATTCACATACTCTAACACATCATTCTTGTCGATTTGGAAAATCATATCGTGAGCGGTTTCCGCAATTTTCCTGTAGAATTCTTCCTTCTCGAGAATTTTCTCTTCTGCGAGTTTGCGATCTGTGATATCATGAGCGTTCGCGATGAGCTTGATCTTTCCTGATGGATCCACAATTCCTCTACCTATGCCCTCAAGACAACGTATTGATCCATCTCTTTTCCTAATTCGGAACTCTCCCAAATTGACGGTTTCTCGTGTTTTGAAAACCTTTGCAACGAGGGAGCCAAATTTCTTGGCATCATCGGGATAAATGAACTGCGTGAATCTCTTCCCAATCAAGTCCTTTGGATTACTTCCGAGAATCCGTTTAATTGACGGGCTTAAAAATTCTATCTTGCCATCCAATCCGACAATAGCGATTATATCGGAGGAGTTCTCGATGATGATACGAAATAGTTGGTCTTCCTGGGAAACTTTTTTTCTCAAAATTGGGGTTTTTAAATCTCCGCTCTTCCCTTTGGTCTTCGCAGGCGATGCTTTCCGCTTGATGGGTTTCTTGCTCTTTCGAGTGGGCATGCGTATTCTTCCTATCAGTGCCTTACAGCGGATGAGAGGGAGATGCACATGGGAGTCATTGATATAATAAACCTCTTCGGAAGGGGATCATTTCGTCGATTTCGAGAGCCATCTCCGGGGATACGTTCCAGGCTCCATGAAGACCCGTTCCAGCTTGGCCGCGACCCCGTCCTTCGATGCGACCATTTCATCGGCCGTCATGGACGACCTCCCGACAGAGACGACCTCACCCTTGGATGTGTAGATTGCGATCCGGTCGTTCAGGGCGATGTCCTTGGTAAGCTCCACGACGCCTGGCACTGCGAGAGGCGCCCCATGGCAGAGTGCGTCAACGGCGGAATCCTTG
>Ga0315281_10001682_pt1 | contig 32793 bp, 32 predicted proteins | sample YL17G07_0_MG_FD_204540 | JGI IMG/M metagenome (GOLD analysis project Ga0315281, IMG submission 204540) | Sediment microbial communities from Yellowstone Lake, YNP, Wyoming, USA - YL17G07_0 | ecosystem: Environmental > Aquatic > Freshwater > Lake > Sediment | place: USA: Wyoming | collected...
CGACGAGCCGCGAGTCGTCGATCCGCGGGATCCTATGGAAGACCCCCGCCTCGTCCACTCCTCCCTCGGTCACCAGAAGATGGAGATGGGGATGAAGATTCATCCGATCGCCGAATGTCTGAATAACGGCGACAATCCCAGGCTCGAGCACCGTCCCGGCCATGGCCTGAAAATAGAGAAGAATCGCTCGGACAGCACAGCGGCAAAGATCTCCGAGAAGCTTGCGTTTGAACTTAAAGAAAACGCGCAACATCTTGGGGATGGTGAAAACCACCTGGCGGTGCGGAACATCGAGGAGGAGCGCCCCCCGCAGCCACTCGCCCCACTCCTCCAACCGCTTGGCATGACAAGAGGGACAGAAGTAGCGCCTCTTACAGGAAAACGTCAACAAATGTTCCATCCGGCAGCGGCGCGGCCCAATGCCTAACGTCACTTGGATGGCAGTCTATGAAGAAATAGTTCTCATGACTGGGGGGGGAAATGCGAATAGGACAAATTAGAATTCTTAAGTTTTTTGTAATACTTTGTGTTCTCCTTGGAGTGGGTTATGTATGTAATAAGGTAATTAAAACAGATAAATCTCAACAAGAAATTAATAGGCGGATTAATCCCTCAATTTACCCGGCAGTTCAGAGCATTGAAAACTACGCATACGAATACATAATGAAAGAGGAAGTAAATAGAAGAGAGTATGACCGATGTAAAGAGCTTATTCGTTCTATTGAAGAAGAGGCGGCGGGTGAATGGAAAAGTGAAGATTATTCTGGCCCAGACGCTATAGGACGGTATGCCTTCCTTGAATATCTCGGCTTTAAACTCCCCCCGCTTTACCTTGAAAGAGAGCCGACAAAGGAAGAAAAAGAAAAAGCTGAGAAAGAACTAGGGGAACTAAAGTTGAAGAGTCAAGAAATTCTTAACAAATATACTGAATTCTTTCTTAAGGAAACTGACAAATATTTAAAGGAATTAGAGAAACGCGTAAAAAAGTGATTTCCATTTCCCAAACGCTACATTTACGGAAATAGAGAGGCCGGGGAAGGCTCGGAAGGTCGATATTCGTTCTGTCCTGGACAAGGGGGAAGGGTGGCCAGGGGGATGGTGGACTGGCGGCACTACAAGATGAGCTCGATGATTGACCACGACGAACGCCCGTGTTACTATAAAATCGATAAAAGTGCGATCGAGGAAAATGCCGATTAAATAGGTGGAGGATCAAATGAACTTACAAACTATCCTTCAATTGGCTGGGCTTCTTGGCTATTTGATCGGAACGGTAATAATTATTAAATTCCAAAAGAATAAGTCGGACGCCTTAAAAACACAAATAGAGGTCCAGAATGGAATTTTATCTAATGCTGAAAAAATTATAAATATTTTCAAACCGGAAGTAGCGGAAGGCTACGTCTCAATGATGGAGAAAAAGTTCACCCTAGAAAAAGAAGAAGCCATGAGAAAGCTCAATGAAGAGTGGCAATCAAAGGAGAATATGGGGATCAATAATCTTTCAAATGAATTCGCAAATTTATTATCCGTGTTCACGACTATGATTTTCGCTTTTCCGTACAATCCAACTTTAATTCGCGCGATTGAATCGATGAAAGACACAATAACAAAAAAGCGACTCTCTTCAATAAGGGAAGAAGCGGAGAAAGCTTGGAAAGCTTGGGGCGCTTCTGACGTCAATTCTTCGTTTGGATCTACTCTATTGAAGCATTTAATCAACGCTGGGATATATCCTTTTCCTGAACCAAAAAAATGATATGGAGGCCAAGCCCGACGTTCCGGGCTCGGCAAGCGACGCTGGATGGCGTGGAATGCGCCTCGTATAGATGGACGATCGGGAGTGCAGGAAATTCTAAGGGGAGGGGGAAGAATGAAAATTAGGGAATGGCTTAAAAAGGGAGATTCTTTCTGGAAAGTGATTGCCTCTCTCATTACGCTATGGCTTTTTATTTTCCTTTGGACGAATCAATGGCACTACGCCGGAAACGGAGGATATCGAACAAATAGAATAACCGGGGTGGCTCAGGTGCTAAGGAATGGTGGATGGGAGTCTATGAAGAAATAATTAATGAGATGGTTATTTGCCCTTATCGTCGCCTATTTCTTGGGGGCGATTTTTTGGTTTGGGCTTTTTATTGGAGTGGGTTCTATAATATCAGCATGGGTAGGTGATATCGCCGATACTAAATTATGGGTAAAAATTATTTTCCTCATAGTTGTTTTAATACTTTTTGGGGGGATTGGAGTGTTTGGCCCATCAATATTATCGGGCACATTTTTATACGCAATGCTTCAGGATAGGGATTTAAGAGTTTGGACCTTGATTGGATTTTTCAGTTATCCAATCCTAGGCGGATACGCACTCTTACGAGATAGAAAGAAGTCAGATAAAAAAGACGAAATAAACAGGAGGGCGTCTGGGCGCAGTTCTGGGGAAGGGGGGCGAGAGACATATCCTGTTGGAGGGGATAAAATGAAAACAAATTTTGAGGTTTTTGAATACGCCGTACAAAAAGCGTTGGCGAGTGACACGGAAATTTTGATACCTAATTTCATAAAATCTTTGAAAGAACTAATTTGTGACGAAGTAGTTAGTTTAGATATCAATAAGATATTTAATGAACTATTTTATCTAAACATTTTTGTCTACTACGTGACAATTAATAAGCGATTCAAAGAACAGGCTCCTAATTTCACAGATAAGATAAACGAAATAGCAGAGAACTTTTTAAGAAATCGGCTGTCAGACGAATCAATCATCATAGATATAATGATCGAGTTAAATATCCGGCTTCTGGAAATTTCAGAAAAGCATCGCGAGTTTATCAATAAGGAAGGTAAGCCAGAAGCGGTATCCGAGCTATCTCAATTCTTTATTGAAAAAATCCTGGGGAATAAATTCAAGAAAAACATCTGTCTCGAAATCCTATTATTTAATTATTTCGGAGTCAGTATTGAAAACGATGGTAAATATTTTGGAGACATATTTCATCAATGCACTTCCTAAACGAATTGATTCAACCCCAGACAGGCAACGGCCTTATTTCATAGGGGAAGGGGGGCGAGCGGAACGGGGGGATGGGGCTGGACAATGAATTCTTGGACGGGCCGAGACCGGTCTCGATAAGTGACCGCGGTGAACGCGGAGAGAATATGCCCCATCATGTAGGACGTTGAACTCGGGGAATAATTCTCATAAAAAAGAAGGGAATGAAAATGACAAAGAGACAAAAAATAACCGTTTTAATAGCCTCATTTGTAATCGCGGGGCTCTTGGTCTGGGGTGCAATTGCGAACGCATCATATGAGATCTATGCAAACGGAGTAATCCGTAGGGCTAAAGACTGGACTCTCGTAAGATTCCTTAGAGACGTAAAACTTTACTTGGCCATTTTGGCGCTGGCCGGGGGGATATTTTGTCAATTCTCCAGGAAGAGTAAATAACCAACGAGGAGGATATTTGAAATATGGCTAGGATCAAAGATCAGGAAGCGCTGGGGCTGGAAGTGAAGCGGGGACGTCCGCCGATAATGAGTTAGCCAAAGACTTACTTGACAAAATTATTATGAAATAATCTGCGAGGGATAGGACTTTCCTTTTTTCGGCGAAGCATTTTCCTTCCCATTGTGCTTGGAATCGCAACCGCCCATCATGAAAAAATGATAAATCCAGTCGCGGATCGATGTCAAGAAAAAGGAAACTGCCGCGAAGCAGGCCCGCCGGCCGCCTCAGCGTCCCAGACGACCCGAAAACTTCCCGAAAAACGATAGACCTATGTGCCCATCAAAACCAAGCGTCCTTAAAAATATTTCGCTGGAAGATGGAGATGGGGATGAAGATTGAATAATCAAGAAATGCGCCAAGCGAATGAAACAGAAGAAATCCAGGGATGGCCAGAGAAACGTTGGGCACGACAAGTGTCGACTCCTTAAGAAAACGTCAACCGCCGTTGAAAGATCCCGCCCTCAGCCCGGCGCCGATGCGGCGATCAAGTAGATTATTTATTTTTTCTTGATTTGGTAGCGGATGATCGTCTGGTACTCGGCGGCATTGGGTCCGGATTCCGGTCCCTTTAAATATTCCTCTTCATGCGGCCCGGCGATTTCATAGCCTCTGTCCTTGATAAACTTGATCAGCTTTTCGATCGTGGGAGTTTCTTGGTCATAGCCGCCGATATGCAGGATCTCGGCCACCTCGCCGTATTTCCAGACTTCGATTCGCGCGCCTGCGGAACCGGGAGGCAGCGTCGTAACCTGGTCTGAAAGAGGCAGGCCGTAGAGCCCCAGCCATTCGCTCTTGGGCGCGCTGGCCAAATTCAGCCAGCGGGCGCGGGGCGGCGCCATCCGGGCGCCCGGCAGGCTGAAGAACGTTTTGTAAAGCAAACCGAAGGCGCTCTGGGCGGCAACATTCGGGTCGCCCTTGGATTCGACGACGAGCATTTTTTGGTCCGGCATCTGCCGGATTTGCGGCTCCTTTAAGGACGCGTGCTGGCCGAGGTCTTGAGTCCGGCCCGAGGCACAAAGAAAGCTCATTCCGCAGAAAAAAATAATCAAAACCAATGCATTTTTCTTCATCACGGCCTCCTTATATCGCAATATTTTTCCCTTTTATTCAAACCGGAAAAAGCCGTGAGCGACTTTCCAAAGATTTTCATCGTTCGAAGGCCTCCCCGGAGGTCGTCGGCAGGAAAATCGATTCGGCGATCACTTCAGATTTTTTGCTCTTCTCGCGATCTTCCTTTTTATCTTTTTATAGGAAGGCGGCGGCCCGGTCCTGACCTGCTTTCCATCGATAAACAGGGCATCGGCAATTCCCCAACCCAGGAACGTCTCCCTGTCCAGCGTCCGGATTTCCTTAAAATCAACCCTATCCCCGAGTTCCGAAGCCGCGCGCTTGGCCCTTTCAAACGTCATGTTCATGGCCGGACACCAGCCGTTCAGGAAGGCCGTGACCGCGACTTTGCCTTCCGCGCTTCCGGGCCGCTTTTTCTCCCGAATCCATTTCGGGGGGCAAGCGTCGGCGGCGAACGGTTTCCACATTAATGCTTGAATCCCGACCTTGTCGATCCTGGCGTAGCCTTGCTTTCTGAACCAGGACGCTTTCATAAAAAAGGGCATCGTCACTCCCCAGGCCGCCAGGCCTTTGGCGCCCAAAGCCCGGGCATCGTCTTCGGCCGCCTGGAGCAAGGCTTTTCCGATTCCTTTTTTTTGATAGTTGCCGATCCCTTTTTTATAGCCGTGAACCCAGATGCAATGGATAAAATATGCGTCTCTTCCCTCGGCCAAAGAGTGTTCGATCGGCACATATTGGATCATCCCACAGGCCTTGTCTCCATCGACCGCCAATTTGACGCGCAGGCCTTTGTCTTTCATATTTCGGTACCATATCGATTTGTGGTCTCCTGCCTCCTTGATTTCATCGGACCAGTCCTCGAGGCAGACGAAATACTTGTCAAGATATTTCTCCGTGAGGTCTATGATTTCCATAAAATCCCTCCTTGATGTACCGTCGGCCGCAGCTCTAATTTTTCCGTTTCGGCTAATTTTATTATAAACTCAAAACCAAGTCGATTTTCCAAAACGAGGATTTCGCGGAACACAGCTCCAGGAATTATCCAGAGACCATATCATTTGACGACGAACTTTTTCTTTTTTATAAAACTCTGCTCCAAGATTAAAATTTGCCTCAATAAATTTAGGAGCCAGCCGCTTTACGCATCGAAATTCTCATCGTTCTTCTTTTACTCCAACCTCTTGATGATATGCCAGCCGTATTTCGATCTCTGCGGATCATAGACGGCCAAGCCCACTCCGCCGACAGGAAGGCTGAAGCTCACGTCTCCGAAGCTCCGGACCATGCCGGCCCGCGGATATTCCTTCTTCTCTTTGTCGGGCTCGAGGCCGATGTTCGACATCCTGTAGATGCCGGGATACTCGTCGTCCGTATATTTTTTGACCAGAGCATCAAAATCCTCACCTTTTTTGATCCGTTCAAAAAGTTCTACGGCCAGGACCTGCGCTTCCTCCGAAGTCCGGATGACCTTGGCTTCGGGGATCGATCCTTTGAACGCGATCAGGATATGCTGGACGGCGACCCGGTCCGGCTCACGGGCCGGTTTCCGTGGTTGAACGGCGGAGACCAGGTTCTCGATTTCGTCGATCTCCTTGGGAACGCCCTTGGTCAGGACTTCGCAGCCGTCTTTGGTGACTAGGACCGTGTCCTCGATGCGGATGCCGATGCTCTTTTCCGGATAATAAAGGGCCGGCTCGATAGCGAAGACCATGCCTTCCTGGAGCGCCTGCGGCCGGGGCCCGACATCGTGGACGCACATTCCGACATAATGTCCCAGCCCGCCCCTCAAGCCGCGGGAATCGAGACCTTTTTGTTTCATGACTTCCGCCACATGCTTCTCGACGTCCGCCGACGTCACGCCGGGTTTATAAGTTTCGATGCAGGCCTTCTCGACCTCTAACACGACTTCGTAAACCTCGCGCTGTTCTTTGGTGAACTTGCCGTTCGCCGGCCAGGTGCGAGTGATGTCCATGCAGAGCTGGTCGAGATCGGCCCCGAAGTCCATAAGGATGAGGTCGCCGGCCTCGGTCTTCCGCGAATTTCTCTCATAGTGCCAGGTGCATGAATTGGGGCCGGAGCCGACGATCGGCGGATAGGCCGCGCCGCGCGCGCCGCCTTTCAGAATGACATGCATGGCCGCCGCTTCGATCTCATACTCAAAAGCGCCGGGCCGGCTGGCAAGCATGGCCTGTTTGACGGCTTCTGCAGAAATCCGGCCGTTGCGCTTCATGATTTCGATCTCCCCGGCGCTTTTGATGACGCGGAGTGCGTCGATATGCGGCGTGATATCTTTGAACTCAAAGGCCGGATACCCCTCTTTGAGCTTTTGGACGCGGTAGTTGTCCAACGAAATTTGGTCGTTGTAATGGAGGCGATTTTTCCGGCCGCGAAAAAGCCCGACTTCGCTCCGGTCATTGTCCGCCGCATCGCCCGGCTGTAATCGCAGCCAGGTCGTCGTGAAGCTCCGCATGTTCCGCGATATGAACTCGTCGAAATACGTCAAATCAAAGAGATTGGTCAATCCCGTTTTTTCCTTGGCCTTGTCATTGTTCAAAAGATTCGGGCCGCCGACCATCTCCTCGCGGGGCGTCTGGCGCGGCAGGAACAAATGCGATTCGCCGCTTTTGGCGTTCATAATCAAAACGGCGTTCATATCCTCGACGCCGGTGAAGTAGAAAAAGTCGTTGTCCTGCCGGAAATGCGCGCCGGGCTGGGGCATCGCCTCGCCGAAGAGAATGATCATGCCCTCTTTCGCCCGCTCCGCCAGCGCCGCCCGCCGTCGCACGAACTCGTCTTTCGAATAGCCCGCGCGCTGGGCGAAGGAAACGCCTTGAACCCATGACAAAAGCAAAGAGATTACGAAAGCTGATGCAAGAAATTTTTTCCTGCGCATGTTATCCCTCCCACGACATTAAACCTATCCCGGGATCCGAACGATCGAAAGGATCTTGATCGGCGGCTTGAGAGTCTGGCCTTCGACCGGCTGTTTGTGGATCTTCTTGACGGCATCCATGCCGACGACGACCTTGCCGAACGCGGCGAATCCCTGGCCGTCTTTATTGCGCTTGCCGCCGAAGTCGAGCTCGGGCTGGTCGCCGACGCAGATGAAAAAACTCGACGTCGCTGTATCCGGCCCGTCGCGCGCCATAGAAATCGCGCCAGCTTCATGTTTGATGCCGGTAATCGATGTTCTTTCGAGCGGGATGGCCGGGAATTCTCTATCTTGAGCCATCTCCCCGCCCTGGATGACCTCGATCTTGACCGCGTCGTCGGGCTGGTTGTCCATGGTCACCGCGCGAAAGAACGTCGTCCCGTTATAGAGACTGGAATCGACGTATCTCAAGAAATTGGCGGCCGTCACGGGCGCTTTGTCCTGATAAATCTCGACCGTGATTTCGCCCAGCTCGGTCTTAATCAGGACTTTGGGATTTTGGGCGCTCGAAGATAATAAAGGAATGATGGCCAGAATCCCGAAAAGCGAGAGAGATTTCTTCATCCACAGCCTTCTTGCTGATGGACCAGCGACTCGGACATCTTGAACCGTTTATATATCAGCGAAAACATGAAGTCAACTGAACGCTGAACGGATATGGGGCTCTATTTGACACGATGCTGTTTTCTCAATATTGTATGAGATATCAGGCGGAACGCCTTCAGGCGCCGTCCGATATTCCCATGAGTGAGGTCCACATGAAACACATCCTGACGCGCCGCGATTTTCTCCGCGGCACGACCCTTGCCGTCCTCGGGGCGGCTGTCGGCTTCCCCCAGGAGTCCTCTTCTCCGCTGAAAAAAAGCCGGGTGATCCTCATCCGCCATCCGGACGCCCTGGACGAAAATTCCCAGTTCAACGAAAAGGTCATTCAACAGATGCTGGACGAAGCCGTCATGAGGCTCCTGGATGAGGGCGATCCGGCGGCGGCCTTCCGCCGCTTGGTCAAGCCCGATGACATCGTCGGCATCAAAAGCAACGTCTGGTCCTATCTTCCGACGCCGCCGGAAGTGGAGAAAGCCATCAAACGCCGCCTGCTTGACGCCGGCGTAAAGGAAGAGAACATCGGGATCGACGACCACAATGTGAGGACGAATCCGGTCTTCGTGAAATCCACGGCCTTGATCAACACCCGTCCCCTGAGGACGCATTACCTGGCCGGGGTGTCGGGCTGCATCAAAAATTATATCATGTTCGACGTCTCCCAGCCGGGCCATCATCCCGATAACTGCGCCGATCTGGGCAGCTTATTCAACCTCCCTCAAGTCAAGGGGAAAACCCGCTTGAACATCCTCTGCGCCTTGACACCGCAGTATTACGGACGCGGACCGCATAATTTCAGCCGCCGCTACGTCTGGAACTACAAAGGCCTGATTGTCGGCCAAGATCCCGTGGCCGTCGATACCATCGGCTTGAAGCTGATCATGGCCAAGCGCCGCCAGGAACTCGGACCCGGCCAAGAGCTCCCTCCGGTCCCCAAGCACATCCAGCTCGCGGACACCAAGTACGGCCTCGGCACCAGCGATATCAATAAAATCGAATTGATTAAGCTGGGCTGGTCCGACGGGATCTTAATTTAAGCGGAGAGGATGAGAGAACCCATGTTCAAGCCAAAACTCGAAACAGGAGGAATCCTTCGAGGTTTATTGCTGTTGAGCGCAATTCAGGGATTTTCTCTCGGCGCTCAAGCCGCGGAGAAGCTGTCCTACGTCGGCTCCGCGCTATGGACAAGAGCCCAGGATATTGAAATTCAAGGAGAACTGGCTTATTGCGCCTTCCAGAACGGTCTCGGCATCCTAAATATCTCCGACATCAAAAATCCGGTTCGGATCTCCCAGTTATATCTCGGCGGCGGATTCGCGCTCGAGGTCAGAGATCGGCTGGCGTTTATGGCCGCAGGCGAGAAAGGCTTAAACGTCATCGACGTCTCCGACCCGAAATCACCTGTCCTCAAGGTCGCGCTCGACACCGAAGGCGAAGCCCGGGATATTGTCCTTGGCGGAGTTTATGCCTTCGTGGCCGACGGCCCGGCGGGTCTCCTCGTCGCCGATATCCGCAACCCATCGGCTCCAAAAATCGCCGGGAAATGGGACTCGCCCGGCGAGTCGCTCGGCCTTGTCCTCCGCGAAGATTTCATCTACCTGGCGGATGGAAGCGCCGGTCTGCAGATCATCAACATCAAAGACCCCGTAAAGCCCGCTCCGGCGGGCGCCCTCGACACGGACGGAACGGCGGAAGGGATCGCACTGGCAGGCAATTATGCCTATATCGCCGACGGATCTTCGGGAATCAAAGTCGTGGATATCAGCAGCCCGTCCGCCCCGCGCCTTGTAGCGACGCTTGCCGCCTCCGGCTATGCTCACAGCGTCTCTGTCGAAGGAAAATATCTCTGCGCCGGCAATCTCTATGACGGCGGGTTCCAGTTGATCGACATTTCCAATCCCGCCGCGCCCGCCGTTGTTTCCACCAACAAATATACCATGTACAACGAAGGCTGGAGGGCGGTCTTGAAGGGAAATCTCGTTTATGTCGTGGACTACTTTTCCGGAATATTTTTCATGGACATCTCCAATCCCCGAGAACCCAGGACGGCCGGCATGTTCTTCACGCCGAGCTCGATCGTCGCCGCCGCGGTCCAAGACCGTTATGCTTATGCGGTCGGTGAATTATCCGGCCTTCAGATCCTCGATATCGCCGATCCGAGCCGCCCCCTAGCGGTTGGCTCGACCGAGATTTTCAGGGGCGTTCAGGGCCTGGCCGTGAGCGGCGGCTACGCTTATGTCACCGACCGCTGGTCTGTCAGAATATTTGACATAAGCACGCCGGCCAAACCCCGTCCCGTTCACGCGCTGAGATCGCCGGGAGGAGTGCCCCGCACGATCGTGATCAAAGGGAACTATGCCTATCTCACGGCCGACCTGGCCGGACTCCATGTGATCGACATCACAAACCCTCTCGCTCCCCAGGCCGTCGGCACGCATAAAATGGCCGGCTTTACCTACGGCCTGGCGGTGGAAGGCGATTATGCTTATTTGGCTCACAGCGACACGGGCCTCCATATTCTGGACATCCGGAACCCTTCCGCTCCCGTACTTGTCGGTTCGCTGAAACTCGACGGCGAGCCCTACGGCGTGGCGGTTCGGGGCAATTACGCTTATGTGGCCTCGGGCCCTTCCGGCCTCGAGATCATCGATATCAGCCGGCGCGGGGCGCCCAAAATTGCGGCCGTATATCTTTGCCAGGACTTCGCCAACGGCGTAGTCCTCGGCGGCGATTATGCTTATGTTTCGGACGGAAACGCCGGCGTCAAGAAAATCAATATCCGGAATCCCGCCGCGCCGAAACTCGAGGCCGTCTTCGACACGCCGGGCGAATCCCAAAGCGTCGTTCTCAGCGGTCCGTTTATTTTCGTGCCCGACTCCAACTCGCTCATAATTTTGAAATAGAAGGAGGATACCTGATGAGAAACCATCATATTTCGAAAAAAGCGATTTTTATCCTTGTGGCGGCGGCGTTTTTTGCTTCGGTCATGGCGGCCACAAACTGCGCGGTCAAACAAGGCGCGAAGCTCAAATTTGCGTTATCATTCCCAGCCGCGAAATCGAATGCGCCGCTTGACGGCCGGATGCTGTTGCTCGTCTCAAACGACGGCTCGGCTGAACCCCGCTTCCAAATCAACGACGGAGCGAAGACGCAGTTGGTATTCGGAATAGACGTCGACAGCCTTCAGCCCGGGCAGGAGGCGGTCATCGACGCCACGGCCTTCGGCTATCCCTTAAAAAGCATTGCCGAAATTCCGGCCGGCGAATATTACGTTCAAGCGCTGCTCAATAAATACGAGACCTTCCATCGGGCCGACGGACACATCGTTAAGCTGCCGATGGACCGGGGCGAAGGCCAGAGTTGGAACATCAAGCCCGGAAACCTTTACAGCGCGCCGCGAAAAGTCGCCATCGACCCGGCTAAAGACAACATGATTAAGATCACGCTCGACAAAGAAATTTCTCCGATTGAGCCGCCGAAAGACACGAAATACATCAAGCATGAACGCATCCAGAGCAAGCTTCTGACCGATTTCTGGGGCCGACCGATGGAAATCGGCGCCTGCATTCTGCTTCCCGAGGGCTTCGACGTCCATCCGAACGCCCATTACCCGCTCGTCATTTTCCACGGTCATTTTCCTCACACCTTCGGTGGATTCCGCGAGCAGCCGCCCGACCCCAACCTCAAGCCCGATTACAGCGAGCGGTTCAAGATCGCAGGCTATAATAAAATCCAGCAGGAATACGCCTATCAATTCTACAAGGAATGGACGGGTAAAAATTTCCCGCGCGTGATTCTCATCGAAATCCAACACGCCAATCCTTATTATGATGATTCCTATGCCGTGAACTCAGCTAACCTCGGTCCCTACGGCGACGCTATCGTCCGCGAGCTCATCCCCTATATCGAGAAGAAATACCGGGGAATCGGCCAGGGCTGGGCGCGCTTTATGTACGGCGGCTCGACCGGCGGCTGGGAAGCCCTCGCGGCGCAGGTCTTCTATCCCGACGAATTCAACGGCTGCTGGGCGGCCTGCCCCGATCCCATCGACTTCCGCGCTTATACTGTCGTCGACATCTATAACCATAAGGATGCCTACTTCACGGATGCGGCCTGGAAAAAGACGCCGCGGCCCGGCCTGCGCAATTACCTCGGCGAGGTGGGTACGACGCTTGAGCAAGCGAACGAGCGGGAGCTGGCCATCGCCACGCGCGGCCGGTCGGGTGAGCAATGGGACATCTGGCAGGCCGTGTTCAGCCCGGTCGGCGAGGGCGGCTATCCCAAGCCGATTTGGAACAAGCTGACGGGCGAGATCGATCCCACCGTGGCTAAATACTGGAAAGAGCACTATGACCTGGGCTATATCCTCGAGCGGGACTGGAAGACGCTCGGACCGAAACTCCAGGGCAAGATCCACATTTATGTCGGCGACATGGATAATTATTATCTCAACAATGCCGTATATTTGGTGGAGTCGTTCCTGGAAAGCACCAAAGATCCGTATTATGCCGGAGAGGTTAAATACGGCGACCGGGCCGAGCACTGCTGGAACGGTGACCCGACGCAGCCGAATGCGATTTCACGCCTTCGTTATCACCAGATGTATATTCCGAAAGCGGTCGAAAGGATCTTGAAAACCGCGCCCCTCGGCGCCGACCTCAAAAGCTGGAGGTATTAATATCAACGCATTAAATAATTTGTCATCGCGAGGAGCGGAGCGACGTGGCGATCTCGTGATTAACAGGATGAGATTGCCACACTCCCTCCGGTCGTTCGCAATGACAAGGTAACGATATTTATTGCGTTTGTATTAATATCAACGCACTAATAAAAGTGACATCCCCGTTCGGGCGGCGCTTAGGCCGTCCGTAGGTTGTCACCTTATTTATTGCGTTCATATTATTATAAATTCGATATATGTCCGCGAATTTTATCGCTGAATTTTTACAACTCGTATTTATAAACTTTCATCCCCGGCAGCGGCTTGGCTTTTTCTTTATAGATGTTCCAGTAATATTCTCTCGCTTCGCCGAGCTTGCCGAAGAGAGGATGTTTTTCGTCGGAGTTGTGCGTCCCAATAATCAGACCCTTGCCGTCCACGAGCACGAGTTTCTGACAGCGGTTGAGAATTCCGGCCGTGCCGACGCTTGACGCCACAATGAGCTCATTTGTCCTGACTTTTTCTAACAGCTCTCCATAGGCGAGATGCCTCTCTTCAACCTTGATTCCCATAGCCTTTAAAATCATCACGATCCCCTGGATCGTCACTGAGGGAAGAATCAAATTGCTTTCCGGAATTTTCACGACCGTTCCGTCGCGGAAGGCGAACAAGCAGCAGGACGAATCCCACTCGGTGATATAGCGGTCTTCGATTTTGGCCCGGGAATCATCGTCCAGAAAGAGCGCCGCGGCGGCGTCCGGGCAAATCTTTTTTGCCTCTTCCACGGCTTTCATGCTCATCAGATAGTTGACGCCGAGTTTCAGGCAGCCGGTTTTATTGACTCCGACCGCCCGCACCAGATAGGGGATGACGACACCGCAAAACGGCTCTCCAAGATAGCGGTCGTAGCGGGAGGCGACGGCGCGGATGGCCGGCTGGCCGGGAAACGTGACGCCGATGGACTGCTCTTCATCCACGGTGAACGGCCTGAGATAGCCTTGGGCACCCAAGGCCGCCATCTCTTTGAAGAAATCCCGCATGGACGGCTCACGAAAATAGCGATTGATGAACAGGTTCTCGAGCTCTTCCACGGTGGGGACGAGGTGTCGTTGTTCGCCGCCGAGATTAAAGGCCATGCCCCTCTTGAAACGCTCTAAATTCTTATGCCAGTTCAGAAACACGACTTCAAGCCGGCCTGATGAATTATTGCTACAGAAAAAGCGTATTCCCTCGAACGCCAAAAAGAGGGCGTAATGAACGGAGCGAGAAACTGCATACACTTGGGAATCGGCGTCGACGAGTTCGTAGCCTTTGTCCGAAAGCCCATAGCGCATCTGCTTGGCGGCCCACTGAATCCCTTCGAATTTTGCCATCCGACATCTCCTTGATGAAGGCGTTTATATGATTTTAAGAGAGATTCGAATTCCAGATCTACAAATTCTAAAACGTCGACAAGAATAATTTTTTATACGACTCCGCTTGCCGGAAAATGACGGTCGTGTCGGGTTTTTCATTTACGACATTCGACCCAACCATGGAGCGGCGGAGCTGTCCGGCCTTGAAATAATAGCGGCGTTCCTCGGCGGGCTGGTCGCCGGCCTTCTCCTGGGTAAAATAAAAAACGAGCTGGCCTTGATCAAATAAAAATTCAGAATATTGGGTTCGAACAGCGGCCGTTTCCTTGACCTCGATTTTGACGAGGACCGCGTCTTCGGCCTTATTTTCGTAGCGGGCGAACTCGGGCTGGTCCGTATACCAAAAAATTATCCTTTTCGAATAATTGCCGACAGCCCGCCAAGGCGCGTGATGGCTGTTCACAAAAACCTCTGTGCTGTAGAGACCCGCTCCCGCGCCTTCTTTTTCAGCCTGGAGGGCCAGGCGAATGGTCTCGGACGTCTGAGCGTAGAGCTTTTGAATCGCCGCTATCGGATTGTCCTGGGCCAAGACAGCCAAAGCGATTCCCGCAAATACAATCAAGATGCAGGAAATCACGGACCTTAGTTTCTTAGGACTTATGGCTTGGAAAATATTTTTTGTTCTCATACTCTTATGACAAACGGAGAGGCGCATCGTTCTTCTCCTCATTTTTTTATAGTCCGCCGCGGAGCAGGTACCAGAACCTCTCCGTCAGCTCCTGGTACTTGTTCATGGCCGCCCGGGCGAAATCGTTCGTGTATTTGGTCAAATACTCGTTAGGCTTGAAGGGTTCTTTCTCGGGCGCCTTGCTGTTGAGGAGCTCCGCGTATTTCTGTTCGACCTGAGGCAGCTCCATAAACGCCTTCTCTTCGAATTCCCGGACCGTGTCTTCCATGATTTTTTGCGCGGCGCCCCATTTAACCGTGGCCAGGCGGTTAGCGCTGCGGAATGCCCAGCAGGCCGAATCCGTCCGGTAGCGGTGCTGGCCGCAGACCTCAAAGCTCGGCGGCAGCACGGCGACGCCGGCAAAGATCGGAATCCGGGCGCTGAGGCCGGCATTGTCGAAGGCAAACCAGCAGACCGTGCCGACCGCCGGGGGAAGCCAGCCGCGGCACTGAATGACCGTGGCATAGGAGCAGCCGCTGATGGCGATCGGTCGAAACATCGGAACGATCCCGGGTTTGATCGTATGCAAGAGTTGAATCAGCTCGGCCGACATCCAGGGCTGAGCGAGCGGGCTTTTGACCATCTCCGGAGGCGGGGGCGCCGCCCCTTCCGCCGGAGCCGCGCCGGGCCGGCCCGTCTGCCGCCGCGGAACCATCAGGTTCTTGGTCATATCGTACTCCGTGCCCGCGTATGTCTCGCGGTACATTTTGAGGATATCCCGGACAGAAACTTTCTTATCCGGTTTTACCGAAAACGGAAGCTCGGACGCGTTGATGTCCAGCTTGAGCGAGGGTGCCAGGGTGCTGAGGACGTAGAACTCGCGGGTCGAGAACGGCTTGCGGCCGCTGTAGGCTTCCCAGAATTTGAAAGGCTTCGCGCTCTTGGGATCCCACCAGCCCATGTCCTGGGCCACTTTGAAGACGTTATCCGAGGCCAGGCAGTGGTCGGGGTCTTTGAGGTTGATATCGCCGATGCGCGGAATATTGGCCGAGATGCCAATATGGTCGTCGGGGATGCGGACCGCGGCCCAGACCGCGCCTTTCTCGAGCGGTCCCGCGCCGAAAATCTCAAATTGCCAGACTTCCCTGGCGTCGGCAATGGTGATGCACTCGCCGCTGTCTCCGTAGCCGTATTGCTTGACGAGCTCCCCCGCGAGTCTGATCGCTTCCCGGGCCGTCTTCGACCGTTCGAGAATAATCCGCTCGACTTCCTCGATCATGAACATGCCTTCCGGGTTGTAAAGCTCGCGGCGGCCGACGATCGTCGTTTCGCCGATGGCCAGGCCGTATTCATTCATGCAGGGATAGGCCGTGTTCAAGAACTGGAACGTCTCTTCGGCCTGCGGGATCTCGCCGGTCTGCAGCATTCCCTTCAGATCGGACGGCGTTTCCGTGTGCATCTTGCCGGAAAAGATTTTCGCTTTAGAGCCGGCGGGATACTTGGCCCGGGGAACGATGTTGAGCCATGTCCGGAAATTCCCGTCGCAGGTGTGGGCCGTCATGACCGAGCCGTCCGCTGAAGCGAGCCGGCCGACCTGGATGCTGGTGCAGCTTTCCGGTTCGTCAAGCCACAGGGCGGCTTGAGGCTGAGGCTGCGGTTTGACGTCTGTCCGCCCGGCCGAAATAAGGAAAAAGCCGAAGGCTAAGATGAGGGCGCCGAAAAGAACGAAACGCTTGCTGAGATGCTTGCCGATAAAATCGTTCATTCCTGATATCCTCCTTACGGATTCCATAATTATTGTAGATGGACGCCGGCCTGTCAACATCATTATTGAAGATAAAAAAAGGGAAAAAAAAGGCGCGGATTATTCTCGCTCAGCGCTCCGCGCAGCTCTGATCGGTCCGCTGCAATTTGTTCGTATCGAAACCTTTTTGCGCCGCGCGCTTAACGACGTCCTGATAAAGGGCCTCGTCCATCTTGGGCGTCCGCGATAAGATCCATAAATATTTGCGGCTGGGATCGCCCACCACGGCATAGCTGTAATCAACGGCCAAATCGATGATCCAGTAGTTGCCGCGGAACGGCCAGAAAAATTGGACGCGGAGCTTGGCGTTGTTGCTGTCTTTGACGATGAACGCCTTTCCTCGAGCCACTTTGACTTTTCCCTGTGGGCTGTCGAGCCGACAGGAGTTCGTCACCCGGACATAGCCTTTGTCCGTAATCTCATATTCGGCCGTCGTGCAGTGGCAGCCTTTTTCAAATCGCTGCGGAAAGGCCGCGATTTCATACCACTTGCCCATGTATTTCTGGAGATCGACGGACGGAACGGTCTCGAGCGCTCGATCCGTTTTAGCCGGTGAATAGCTTAGCCCGAAAAATAAAATCAAGATCGATTGGATTAATAACAGTTTCATGTTTGTATTATCACTGATTAAGAAACGTCCGTCAATCAAAAGGCTGAGCTTGTCCTCCTCCTTGACTTTCCTGAAAGCCCCGGATATAAATCTGAGCGGTGAGATTGTGAGCGATCGGTCCGATAAACCTCTAAGAATCCTCTTTGTCTGCCTGGCCAACTTGTGCCGGAGTCCGATGGCCGCAGTTATCGCCAAAAAGCTGCACGGCAAGAACATCACGGTTGAAAGCGCGGGAATAGCGCCCGCGCCGGGCCCGACGACGCCGGAAGCCGTTGAGGTCATGAAAAAAATCTTTGGAGTGGACATCGGAGACCACAGGCCCCGTCACGTGCTCGATTTCCCGCTCGACGAGTTCGATTACATCATCGCCATGGATTCGGCGGTCTTCATGAGCCTCACCGAAATGACGCGAATCCCCAAGGAGAAGCTCTATGGCTGGGATGTCCCGGACCCATGCGGGCTGGGAATCGAGGCCTACGAGCGGGCCGCCCGCCAAATCGAACTCTACCTGGATCAGTTTCTCCTCAACCGGGAAATAGACAAAGGGCTTTTTCGCCGAAAATGATAAAAACGATATCGTGACATGTTTCCAATTTCTGAATTAACCACGTGTCACTATATCTTGTCGCCAAATCAAAAAGGAGCTGGCTATGGCGCTTGACATAACAAAGATCCGCCATCAGTTTCCCGCCCTGCAAGAAGGAGTCGTTTTTCTCGATAATCCGGGCGGAACGCAGGCCGTCAAAAACTGCCTGGACCACATCATGGAATATCTCATCGACTGCAACGCCAACCATGAAGGAGTGTTCAAGACAAGCCGGGAGTCGGACGCGCTCATCCTTAAGGCCCGCGCGGCGATGGCGGATTTCATCAACGCCGATCGGCCGGAAGAAATCATCTTTGGCCAGAACATGACCAGTCTGACGCTCCATTTAAGCCGGTCGCTCGCCCTCCGGCTAAAGCCGCGAGACAGCATCGTCGTCACGCGGTTGGACCACGACGCCAATATCGCTCCGTGGCTGCTGATTGCGGAAGACCGCGGCTTGAACATCCGCTGGGTGGATTTCCATCCCGAAGATGGGACCCTTGACATGAGCGATTTAAAAGCGGCCCTCGAACATAAGCCGCGGCTCGTCGCCGTCGGCTATGCCTCAAACGCCCTGGGAACGATCAACCCCGTGGCCCAAATCGTCAAGCTCGCCCATGAAGCCGGGGCTTTGGTCTTTATCGACGCCGTCCATTTCGCGCCGCACGGGCCGATCGATGTCCGGGCCCTGGGCTGCGATTTTCTGGTATGCTCTGCCTATAAATTTTTCGGCCCTCATTTGGGAATTCTCTACGGCCGCTACGATTTGCTGGATGAGCTTTCGGCCTACAAAGTTCGGCCCGCCTCCGACTCGCCTCCCGTAAAATTCGAAAGCGGCACGCAAAATCATGAAGGCATCGCCGGATTGCTGGGAACGCTCGAATATCTGGAGTGGGTCGGATTGCAATTCGGAAAAGAATTCGACGCCGAGCTGGCCAAGACATATCAAGGACGCGGGCTGCATTTAAAGCAGGCCATGGCCGCCATCCGGGCTTATGAAGGCGAACTCAGCCGGGCCATGCTCAAGATTCTGCGCGAAATCCCGGGCATCGCCATTTACGGCTTAGCGTATGAAAATCGTTTTTCCGAGCGCGTCCCGACATTTTCTTTTCGACTCAAGAATTTGGCGCCGCGCGAGACGGCTCAAAAACTGGATGAGGACAATATCTACGTCTGGGATGGAAATTATTACGCGCTCGAAGTGACCAGACGTCTGGGCGTCGAAGAATCGGGCGGCATGGTCCGGGCCGGGGCCGTGCATTACAACGCGCGCCACGAGATCGAGCGCTTCGGCCGGGCACTGCACAAGCTCGCCCGCGTCTAGAAAATATTGAAGGTCAGACAATCACGCCGGCGCGGGGGAATTTTATGCCTCTTTATTTTGTCTTGAGAGCTGTCTTTATTTCCTCGATTCCGACGCCGAGGACCTGTTGTGCGATTGCGTCGAGCGCCTTTTCTTCGCCCTGAAAATGCATGGTCGTATGGACGTGCTGCAAGCTTTGTCCGGGCTTGAGCGCGGCCGCAGGCGAAGAGGATTCCAATTCGTAGAAAGGTCCGAGCGGCTTGGCGCCGTGTGAGGCCGGACCGTCATTGTAGCTGTTGGCGACATCCCCGCCGAACGGGTTCTCCTGGATCTGCCACATGGAATTCACATAATCCGTCGCGCCCTCGGGAATGGTGAAATGTACGATCGTCAGCACCCGGTTCGCCGCGTCGTAGCTCCCAAGATAGGGCTTGACGCGCTTCGGAGAAATGCCGATCTTGCTCCGATATTTGCCGTCGCCGCTGAAGAATAGCGCCACTTCCTTGATGCTCAGGCGGTCGGCCGGCACTTTGCCGAAATAGGCGTCATTGACGACGGGGCCGAGCTCGGCTGCGGGGCCGGCTTTAAAAGGAATGACGACCGTCGTCGACGGCGATGGGTTGAAGATGCCCAGGATCCAAATGGAAAGAAGACCTGTGGCTTTCGTCCATTCCTTCAGGCCGCTGTTGGTGATGGTGTTGTCCGATTGATAGGCGACCATCTTTACGCCCGGCGGAACCGATATCCCGAAATTTTGGACCTGGTCGGGCGCCAGCAATCGGACCTTCCGGTCCAATTCCAGGTCGAATTCTGTCCCGGAATAATTGACGAGGTGCATCGCTTTCTTGAAATGAATGCGATCCATGCTTTGGGCCAAGATTTCATAGGCGCCTTCATTGATCGGCGGCGGCGTGAACCAGTTATCTAAATTAAACCGCGCGCCCTTTTTAAAAAAGATGGAAAACTGCCCGCCCTCGGGACCGAGCCAGAACCGGTCTTCGCCGCCGAAGGCGTTGATGTGGATGTTGTTTTGCTTGGAAGCCAGAAGCTCCCGGTTGATCCAGCCGTAGCTAAGGCCGTCCGCGCCTCCGGCCGTGCTCGTCATGACCCGGCCCTGCAGGTCAGGATTGACCGCCACCTGCGCTTGGCCGCTCAGGTCCGAAAGCACGACGACCCGGGTATGTATATGAAGAAAAGCGACATCACCTTTAAACATCATCTCTTTCGGCTCCTCCTTGGCTTTCTTTCCGCAGCCGACCGCGAAGACCAGGGCGATAATAAGAATCCAAATGGGATGTTTCATGGGTCCCTCCTGAAAATATTCTATTCATCATACTCCCCGTTTTTTTCTCATGAGTCTCCAAATCTAAATAATCAGCCGGATGAGTTCATAAATCAGGCTCGCGCAGAGGGCCGACGCGGGAATCGTCAGGATCCAGGCCCAGACGATCTTGATGGTGACCTGCCATTTGACGGAGGCGGCGTTTTTGGCGGAGCCGACGCCTGCCACAGCCCCGGTGATGACATGGGTCGTTGAAACGGGCACGCCCAAATGCGTAGCGGTGAAAATACTGATGGCGCTCGCCGTCTCCGCGCAGAAGCCGTCAATCGGCCGCAACTTGACGATTTTCTGGCCCATGGTTTTAACGATGCGCCAGCCGCCCGACAGCGTGCCCAGGGCGATGGCCGTGTGGGCGGACAGGACAATCCACAAAGGAATATGAAAGACTTTCATATGGCCGGAGGTGAACATCAGGCTGGCGATGATCCCCATAGTCTTTTGGGCGTCGTTTCCGCCATGGCCCAGACTGTAGAGGGCCGCTGAGACTAACTGCATTCGTCTCGACCAGAGGTTGATGACTTTCAAAGGTTGTTTATGAACAACCCAAGTCGTCAGAATCATGAGGAGAAGGCCGAGCGCCATGCCCAGCATTGGGGCAAGAACGATGAATATGGCGATCTTGATCCAACCCTTGACAATCACCACGCGAAAGCCGGCCTTAGCCACGGCCGCTCCCAAATATCCCCCCATCAAGGAATGCGAAGAGCTTGAGGGCAAGCCCCAATACCAGGTCAAGAGATTCCAGGTAATGGCTCCGACGAGCCCGCTGAAAATCACCAGCGGATCGACGACCGTGATATCGATGAGCCCTTTTCCGATGGTCGCCGCGACTCCGGTGCCGAAGATAAGAAAAGCGATAAAGTTAAAAAAAGCCGCCCAGATCACGGCCTGCTTCGGGCTCAAGACTCTCGTGGAGACGACGGTGGCGACGGAATTGGCGGAGTCGTGGAGGCCGTTGGTGAAATCGAAAGCGAGCGCGATGAAAATGATGAGGACGATAAAGGCGAAGCTCCAGCCGACCATACCTAGCTGCTTTTAACGACGATGCCTTCGATCGTGTTGCTCATCGTCTGGTAGACATCCATAATATGTTCCAGGGTGCCCAGGATGTCCTTCCATTTGATGACGTTCATGGGGTCTTTCTCTTCCGCGAACAGAGTCCGGATGGCTTTCTCGTAGGCCACGTCGCCCTCATCCTCCAGGTCATGGATTTCGCAAATAAGCTTCCAGATCGTGTCGGTGTATTTTTGCTGCTCGAACGTTTCCTTGATCAGGGTGTTCAGTGCCACCGTCGCTTTGCCGATGAGCCTGGCGAATTCGTCGACGAAGCTTTTTTTCTCGGACATATCATAGAGGAGGACGTTGTGGAGAGTGTTTTCGAGAAGGTCGATGATGTCGTCGAATTCGTGGATGAGGCGGTAGATATCCTCCCGGTCGAAGGGCGTGATGAAGCTCTTGTTCAGGAGGTTGATGATTTGGTGGGCGATGCTGTCCGCCCGGTGCTCCACGTCTTTGGACTTATGCCAGTAGTTTTCAAAGTCCTTAAAATTCTTCGCGAATTCCTGAAAGATGGCCGTAATGTCGGACAGGCACACGGACATTTCCTCAAAATGGGCGTAAAACGCAGGCTCTTTAGGCAGAAAAAATTTCATGACGGTCCTTTATGATTTTTTTTCCTTAGATTTCAAGGTTATATCAAAACAGGATTGAATTGCAACCTTCGAATCGGATCGAAGTGGATAGAATTATTTATAAATTCCTTGCCTCGGCCCGAAGGAAAAAAGAATGACGGCGTCTTTCTCCAATTTATAGACGAGACGCCTGGCTTGACCTTTTACGGAGTAAGCATAAGACCCGAGATGCTCTAGTTCGCCTTTTAATTTTTTCCCCGTCTGCGGATTTTTTTGAATCTCTAATACGGCCGATTTCAAAGCCTCGATTTCCGCTCGCCCTTTGATTCTCTTCCGAAGCTTAGAAAATTTTGAGGTCTCGAAGATTTTCATAATTCTTCGATTTTCAACTTGGAGAATTTTCCGACATCATAATCGACTTGAGCTTCCAAGATGTCCTTGATTTCCTCAATCGTGAATTCGGGATTTTCTAAAGCGATGAGCCCGATTTTTGCGGCATATCGAAAAGCGTTGGAAAAATCTCTTTGTTCTTTTTTGGCGAAGCGGTCCACCTCATAAAAAAGATATTTGTCCATGATAATCGATTTTCTGATCATGTCATACTCCGTATGATAATATATGATAATAGCATATTTATGTCAAGAGATTTTTTTGGAAAAATATTCCGCGCCGGCCTCGGCCGCCATGAAGGCGGCCTGCTCCAAGACTTGCGACAGGGGAGGCTTTCTTATCCCCTATTCGGTCACGACCCCCAACAACTTGAAGGTAGTTCGTGTCAGGCCTTTCTTCGATCTGCTGAATATTTTCCAGTGTCGCTAGGAAAAACAATGATGATGGATACGCCCTGCCCGTCTCGGACATGTGCCGGACCGCGGCTCACGGGGAGGATGGAGGCAACCTTTTTTTCTTTTTCGCGTCTATATAATGTAATAAAAAAATAAATGAACTCGATTGCCTTTCCCTTGGCGGCCAAAAGGGCGTCTATCATGAAGGCAAACAGGAGGCTGAAATGACCATGCGGAAGACTCTCCTGTCAGCCGTCATCCCGCTGCTTTTCATCACCTCTTTGAGCGGGGCGAATTTAGAGCGAGAAGACCTTTCCATTGTTCTGGAGAGGGAGATTCCCGGGCTGATGAAAAAAGCCGACATCCCCGGCCTCACCATGGCGGTCGTTGGCAATGGCCGGATATGTTGGAGCAAAGCTTTCGGCGTCCGCAACAGGGAGACCAACGACCCCGTCGATGAAAATACCATGTTTGAAGCCGCCTCTTTGACCAAGACCATCACGGCCTACGCGGCGCTCCGCCTGGTCGACCAGGGAAGGCTCGGGCTGGACAAACCCCTGCACGAATATTTCCCAGGGCAAAAATACGACAAACTGGCCAGCGACGAAAGGTACAAAAACATCACCGCCCGCATTGTTCTGACCCACACCACGGGGCTGCCCAACTGGGGGACCAAGCTCATTCGCGAGCCGGGAAAGCTCTTCAGCTACTCGGGCGAAGGATTCCTATATCTGGGACGAGCCATCGAGCAGATCAGCGGTATGTCGCTCCAGGATTTCGCGAAAAAGGAAATTTTCGATCCGCTGGCCATGGCGCATACCAGCTATATCTGGAACGAAACCTATGCAGCCAACGGGGCTTCTGGCCATGACCGTCACGGATATCCCAATGGTCAGCGTAAAAACACGGAGCCTAACGGCGCGTCTTCGCTTCTGACTACGGCCCGGGATTACGCCGCTTTTCTCTGCGCCGTCATGAACGGGCAGGGGTTGAAAAAGAAGACCGTCGCCCAGATGATTTCCCCGCAGGTCAAAGCGACCAAATGGAAAACGACCGAGCCGTGCGATCACGTGACCTGGGGCTGGGGCTGGGGCATCCAGCCCGGAGACAATGGCCCCGGTTACTGGCACTGGGGCGACAACGGCGATCTGCGGGCTTACACGGTGACCTATGGGGATCTGAAGACGGGTTTCGTCTATTTCACCAACAGCGAGAACGGCTTGTCCATCGTGGAAGCCGTTTCAGCACTCGTCTTTGCCGGACATCGGCAGCAGTATTTCCAGGAATTGCTCGATTTCGAACAATACGACAACCCCAAAAGGGCGGCCAGGCTCGCCGTCGAAAAAGCCTTCATGATTGAAGGGAAGGAAGCGGGCCGGCAAAAACTGCGGGAAGCGCAAGGCAAAATAGCGGAGCTTTTCAACGAAAATTCGCTGCTCGAGACAGCGGATTACCTGGGTGGCAAGGGCAAAGGGGAGGAAGCCGTCACAGTCTATCAGATTTGCCTCGAGTCCTATCCAGAATCCATCAATCCCCTCACCGGCCTTGGGGCGTTTTACATGGGGGTGGGACAGAACCAGGCGGCCGCCGAGAGTTTCGCGAAGGCCTTGAAGATCAGTCCGGAAAATGCGTTGGCCAAGCTCGGAGCCCAGTGGGCCGATGAAGCTCGCCAGGCCGACATCAACCCGGTTACCCTTACGGAAGAGAATATGGCCCGCTTGGCCGGGGATTACGGGCCCCGGCACATCACGCTCCGTGAAGGCCAGTTGTATTATCAGCGGGAAGGGCGTCCGGAATACAGGCTCAAGCCTTTAAGCGCATCCACTTTTTGCCTGGAAGGGTACGCGCCGTTACGCATTCGCTTCGTCGCCGATGATCGGGGAGAAGCCCAGAAGATCGTCGGCCTCTACCTCGACGGAAACACGGACGAATCCCTCCGTGACCGATAGCAAAAAACGGCTCGCCGCCAGTTGTTTTTATACGCTTTGCCGCCTTTTTCCCTTGAATAAATATGGCCAGAAGCAAAGATCGGGACAGTTTTTCCAGAAATCGTCAGCAGCCTTAAAAAAGGTTGCGTGGCAAGACTGTTTTTCTAAGCAGAAATTTCCGGGATCTTCCGCTAGCCTGTCAATGGCTTGATAGTTCAAAAAGCAAGGAAGAAAAAACGGCCGTCCCGGTCTTGATGCAGCTTTCATCCACTTCAAAATTCGGGGCATGGGGCATCGAAACAACCCCCTTTTCAAAATTCGATCCCCCCAGGAAAAAATAAACACCCTTGGTTTCTTTTTGGAAAAAGGCGAAATCGTCGTTGAAACCGGGAACGACTCCATAAAAGGGCACTATGCTCCCTTTCCCATATGCCGCTTGTATGATCTCCAAAGACTCGGCCGTCAGCTGACGAGGGTTGTACACGGGCGGCTGGGGAAAGGAATACTCAATGGACTGCATATTGTCTTTCAGCTTGGAACTGCCGAGGGCCGCCCTGAGTTTGCCGACTGCCGATTCGACATTGGCCTGGCTCGAACTAAAGGCGCGGACTTCGACCGCGTGCCTGGTGTCTCCCTGCCTTTCAATCTTGGGGGAATCGCCGAGAGTAAAAAAGTTTGTGAGCAGGCCTTGAGGGTTGAAAAGACCCTTTTCGTTGTCGTCGAGCGGAACAGAAAATATATTCAGGCCAGGGGGAGTATTCAGCTCATTCAGCAAGCCGGCACAGATTTTCAATGCCTCTTTTTCATTTAATAGATTCTTCAACCCGATCGTGATCTTGGCCCGGCAGGCATACATCTCCTCTGGTTTGACGGCGACAGTGCCGGCAGGGAGAGGCCCCAGGTGCAGGGCGAAAACGGCCTCCGGCTTCAACTGGCCGAACAGACCGTCAGCCAGCATGGCTTTGGCGCCCTGGGCATTCTCTTCGGAGGGTTGAAATATGAATAGAACCGTTCCCTTTAATTTTGTTTTCAATGAGCTTAAAACATTGGCAATTCCCAGGGCGATGGCCGTATGGACATCATGGCCACAGCCATGTTTCACGCCGGGATTGGAAGATTTGAAAGCCACGTTGTCCGGCGAATTGCTCGCAAACGCATCTATGTCGGCACGCCAGGCGACGACCGGGCCGGGGTCCGCCCCCTTAAGTATTCCAACGACGCCGAAACCCCCGATGTTGGTTTTTACCTCCAGGCCGAGATTGGAAAGGTAATCCTTGATCAAGGCGGATGTCCTTGTCTCCTCACCGGACAATTCAGGGTGTTGATGGATATCCCTTCTCAGTTCCACTAACGAAGCATAAATACTTTCTGCTTTTTTGCTGATCTGAGCGTGGATATTCTCATCAAGGGTTTTCGGCTGAGAATAGCCTTTCAATCCAAAACATATGAGCACAAAAAGCATCATCCGCCATTGAGCTTTCATTTTTCTTCTCCTCATTTTTTATTCTACATAATCTGAAGAATCATTAGCTATCCATGCGGGCCCGCTTCGGCCGGCATCAGGTGGCCAGCGCCGCACCCGACATAGCGACGGCGAAGGCGAGAATTGCAGCTTTCGCGGCACTCGGAATTCTAAGGAAAGAAATAATTTTTCTGGCAGGCATACTATCTCCTTTTTTCATAAAACCGCACCAAACATTAATACGGATATTTTGATGATAAGGTTGCGCAGAATAAAGGAAATTAAGCCGATTCAAAAAAATAGCAGGAGACGCCATTTTCTGGACGGAATAATCGTTCTGAAAACCAGACTGTATGATAAAAAACAAACCCAATAAGATAACAGCAGAAAGTTTTTTCATTCTAGTCTTATCAACAAAGGCCAAGATCAGCCGCCGCTATGAGCGGTTGGTTGGACTGTCTTGTTATCTGACTTCCTCTTTGAGGCTTATGCGGAGTACATTCGCAATCTGATCGAGTTTCTTATCGAGCGTCCAGATCGGGATGCCCGTTAGAACGGCAGATGCCATGAGATGAATATCCATGTAGCCCAACCCCTTCCCCATCAACTTGTTGCTGTCTATGAATTGCAGCACTTCTTCGTGTTCGGCCTCAATGCTCATCGGCAGCGATTTGAGAAGTGAGAGTATTTCAGCACGGTTCCTGAGATTCCCGCAGGCAAGCTCACCAACAACAAATGGATGACACACCACCTCCCCGTCATTGAGTAAATTCACAAGCCTTGCGTTTTTTTCCCGTAAATGGGAGACCCATACGGATGTATCGACGAGGACCATTTTTTAAATAGAGACTCTTCTTCGCGGTATCGCTTTCAACTGCTTTTCGGTTCCACCCAATTTTGCGAGCCTCTTGCAACTTTCCTTCGCGATCAAGGCTTCTAGCCCGAGCTTCACCAGCGCTGTTTTTTCCTTAATTCCCGTCAACTTGGATGCTTTATCGATCAGGTTGTCTTCGATATTCAAGGTTGTCCTCATCTTCTCACCTCTATTATCGTTTGTATGGCTAAGTATGCATCATCAATGCATATATGTCAAGTTAATAAAATCTCTCGGAGTTTGAAGAATTTCACAAGCGCAGCCGTTTGGTCCCTTCGGAAAAAGCCAGGTTCTATGACAACTGGGTGGAAAAGATGAAACCGCTCCCTCTCTTGTGGTATCATAAAAGATAGAGGTTTTTAAATATGGTCAGAGAGTTTAATGTCGTTTTCAAAGATAAAACCATAACGAAAATACTCTCGATTCTCGCACCTATATTCATGACAATTATCCTCCTGGCAACAATGGACTGTCAGTCTCCAACTTCTTCCCAAGGAATGGAAAATCTCCAGGCTGCGCAGTCAAATATCGTAAGAGACTTGGATGAAAATGCCATTGAGAACTATGGGACAAATATAGACTCGAACCTTCCGAATGTAGCCAAAAGCTCATCTTCCGAAAAGTGCAGTTTTGATGTTAATGTCTATGGCCTGAGCGCCTACAACTCGTACGACTACTACGCTGACTGCTACATCTATAAAGTCCAATGGTCATCCTCGAAAGCTCCCAGCTATTATTCATCGAAGTACTATTCAGGCTATAGCCAGTTTGAAACAGCCACCTTTCGAGAAATTCCGGTGAGCGCAAAACAAACTTACCTCTATAAAATCACTGTCACCTACAGAGCAAAATATCCAAGCGGCTATGAAAAGTACTTTGAAGTCAGCAAATATGCAAATATTTACCCTCGAGACGCCGGCAAATGGCTTAAAGGCTGGTTTTATCTCAGGTCCTGGGATATCCCTATCCCGGCCTATTAATGGATTCTCAATTCATGAGGCATGTCGCTCGGAAAAAACTTGTTCTGACCTTCCTTATGCTGTTTCCTCCATGGCTTCTTTTCCCGCAAGACCGGATATTCGTCCGCGAGCATAACATTGTCTACGAGGAGGCGCGGCCGTCCGTCTTATGCCCTGTCCTCAAGGGCGACCTGAACAACGACGGTTTTTTAAATGGGAAAGACTTAATCCTGCTGAAGGAAAAATTGGGGAGCGTCTTTGACCCCCGGATGGACATGAACGGAGACCTGCGGGTTGATGAGAAAGATATCAATTTGCTTCTTCCTCTCATCAGCCCCGCCGAATTCAGTGATGACCTGCTGTTATGTTTTAGAGCCGTCACCATGAACGGCGTTGAAGAGTGCTCCCTCTATCAAAACGGAAATGTCTACCGCAATTTTTTAAGCCGGGAATGGAATTTCGTCAAAACCCAGGCCGCTCTCAACCTCCTTCTCCGGTCGCTCGAAGAAAACAATCTCCTTGCCCAGACTTATTCTCAGACCAAAGCCGGCGCCGACGTTTATGAGATCTCCTATAAACAGGGCAGCCAATTCGTGCGCTTGACGTTTTCTCCCGACGGCGCTCCGGAAGGCCTTCTCCGATGCCTGGAGAGCATCAAAGAGCACCTCTCCCTCCGCTGGAGAGAGCGGAAGTGGCCCTTCCATCCCGAAGATGTCCACCCCTGGATCATGCATCTTTCGTCCAGCTATCAGAACTACGGAGATAGCCCCTACTTCCACCACGGCGTCGACTTTCTGGTGGCGGAGCATACTCCCTTTTATCTCCCTTTCCGGGGATACGTGACCAACATCCGCAATTATACTCCCGGGATTGACCTTTACTGGGAAGTCGAGGTCACCGAGCTCAACGGCCTCCGCTGGCAGTATCATCATGCTGACAAGAATTCCATTCCAGCGGCCGTGTATTCTGCTTATAACCAGGGAACACTCCTGGAAAAAGGGACGAATCTCGGCTACACGGTCACCTGGCCCGAACGGGATCTATATGGAAATATTGATAACCACCTCCACCTCAATTGTCTCGACGGGCGGGGCAACTATATGAACCCGCTCAATTTTTTCATACCGCTTGCCGACCATACCCCTCCGGAAATCATGGAGGTTGACTTCTGCCAAAATGAGCAGAATATTGGATACGACGACGCCATCCGGGCAGGGAAAACGGATATCATCGTCAGAGTGAGGGATTTGATCGAAGGAAGCCCTTATGAGCTGCCGGTCTTCGAACTGGGAATCGAAATTGCCCGTCCTGGTTCTCAGGAGATCATCGTTCCCTATACTCCGCTCTACCGGTTCATCGACCTCCCGGCCGGAAGCGACACCGGGGCCTATATTTATACGATTTATAAGGAGCGCCTTTCTCTAAAGAACAAAACCCTCAGCACTTGCGGCGATTATGACTGCCGAAAGTTTTATTATGTCGTGACCAACAACCTGACCGGCACGCTGGGAGGAGAGGCCAATTTCTGGGAAACATACTCTGTCCCCGGGGGAGATTATATCCTCAACATATATGCCTGGGACCACTCGGGGAATCTCAGTCAACGGTCTTTTCCGGTGGCGGTGGTCAAGAAAAATATTTCAGGAAAACATTAGAATGTGCCCCTGGTCTAGACCATGTTCACTCAGGCAATAGTCAGAAAACCCGGAAAAAATTTTGCCGCGGGAATCACCTCGGCCAGCCTGGGCACGCCCGACTATGAATTGATCCTCACGCAGCATGAAAATTATGTCCAAGCATTAAATCGTTTGGGACTTAACATAATCAGTCTGGAGGCAGAGCCGGATTATCCGGATGCTTATTTTGTGGAAGATACGGCTGTGGTCACGCCCCTCGTGGCCGTCATCGCCCGGCCCGGAGCGCCCTCCCGAAGGGGAGAGGAAGATTCCATCGAACCTGTTCTCGCCCGCTTCCGGCCCACTGTCCGCATCCGGCCGCCGGGAACCGTGGACGGCGGAGACGTCATCATGGCCGAGAATCGCTTTTTTATCGGGCTTTCCGCGCGGACCAATGCCGAGGGCGCGCGGCAGCTCGGCCGGATTCTGAAAGAGCACGGCCACACCTGGGAAACGGTGCCGGCCGGGGTCGGTCTTCATCTCAAGTCGAGCGTGAATTATCTCGGCCGGCAGACGCTGCTTGTGACCCAGTCCTTTGCCGGGCATAAAGCCTTCAAAGCCTACCATCAGATTATCCTCGACCCCGCGGAGGAGTACGCGGCCAACACTCTCTGGGTCAACGACTGCCTTCTCATTCCCGCCGGCTTTGAAAAAACCGGAAATAAACTCAAGGCCCTGGGCCTTCCGGTTGTAGATCTGCATACAAGTGAAGCTCGCAAGATGGACGGCGGACTGACCTGTATGTCCATCCGATTTTAGTTTTTTTTCAACTCGATAGAATTTTTTACTTCTCGGCCGATGGAACGATATCTTTGCCGACGGCGACGAGGCGCAACCGTCCTTCGCGCTTGGCGAGGTCAATGTCCATTTCGCCGAGCCCCATCTCGAAAGCGCGGTTGAGATGCGCCAGCTCTTTCGGCTTGAACGATAAATAATTCGAACATCCAAAAGTATCCATCAACACCGGGTCAATGCCGGCAGCGATTTCGTTCAGGCGCTTGATCTTATTCGGGTGGGTAATCTCCGTTTCCTTGCCCCCGGCCTGGAGACGGCCTCCATAAGGTAAGCGGACCCGGATTGCCTCCAGAATATGAAGCTGTGCCTGGATTAGCGAAGGGGAATTGATATCGGCTATGCCCTGGTCCAATTGAGCATGAAGAGCGCCCGGCCATTGTAAAAAACCCATCATATGTTTGAGGCACATGGTTACTTTGGTGACTATGTGGCTTTTGGCAACGGCCATGTTGATCCTGACATCGGCTTCAGCGGCGGCCTTGATGACGCCAAGTTGCTGAAAGGCTTTCGCCTTGGGCAGATCAATCGCCGTGAACAGCTCTTGGGGTGAAGCGTAGCGGTCGGGAAAAACTTTTTCTACGCCCAATTCATCTACGACGGGGCCGATGCCGCTGACTTGCAGACACTCGACTGTGCCGGGATCAATAGCGCAGTGGTCCATGACGATAATGCGTTGCGCGCCGGCATTTTTGACCATGAGGATGAGAGCTCGCAGCACATCGGGATCGGTGGAGGAAGCCGTCCCGGGCGGATAGGCCCAGGACGCATTGGGCTTGATAGCGACAATCTGGCCGGGCTGAACAAATCGGCCGATGCCGCCCAGGGAATCTAGCGCCGTCTTGAGGATCATCTCGGCAGAATCCATATCCGTTCCTTTGGCTACGGCGACAGTGGGCAGGGGTTCGGCCTTGGCGGTCTTGGGGGTCGGACCGGATTCTTGCGGCTTTTCCTTTTCCTTGCAACTGCTCAGCCCAAAGGCGGCGATTCCGGCGACACTCTGCATAAATCTGCGGCGTGTCATTTGGCTCATTTTAATTCTCTGTTCCGTCCGCAATTTTCCTCCTCTTCACGCATGAAATCCTTCGGACACAACATGTCGAAATATATGGTCGGCCGACGCTGCAGAGCTAGGCTTCGATGAGCTCCCGGGCGATCACCAGGCGCTGGATCTCACTCGTCCCTTCTCCGATCGTGCATAATTTGGCGTCCCGCCAGAATTTTTCGACCGGATAATCCTTGATGTAGCCGTAGCCTCCATGGATTTGGACGGCTTCCTCGGCCACTTTGACCGCGACTTCTGAAGCATAGAGCTTAGCCTGAGACGAGATGACCGTCGTCTTCCGCCCCGCGTCCTTCTCGTCGGCCGCGCGCTCGGTCAGCAACCGGGCGGCCGTAACGAGTGTCGCCATATCGGCCAGCTTGAAGCGGATGCCCTGAAAAGCCGCGATCGGTTTCCCGAATTGACGGCGCTGCTTGGAATAGGCCAGCGCCGCGTCAAAGGCTCCCCGGGCGATTCCCACGGCGAGTGCGGCGATCGATATCCGGCCGCCCTCAAGAATTTCCATGGCCTGGATGAATCCCTCGCCTTCCTTGCCGAGGAGGGCGGAGTCCCCGACTTGGCAATCTTCGAAAATCAAGGACGCCGTGTCGGAAATTCTCATGCCCACTTTATCTTCGTGCTTTCCGACCGTGACGCCCGGCGTATCGAGCGGGACTAAAAACGCGGAAATGCCGTGATGGTCCGTTCCCGGCTTGGTCCTGGCCATCGCCACGACGACCCCGCCCGCGCCGGCATGGGTGATGAAATTCTTCGTTCCGTTGAGAATCCAGCCGCCGGCGTTTTTCTTGGCGATCGTCTTTGTCGCTCCCGAGTCCGACCCGGCTTCGGGCTCGGTGAGCCCCCAGGCGCCGATGACTTCGCCCTTCGCCAGAGGCGACAGCCAGCGGCGGCGCGCTTCGTCGGCCGCGAACATATAGACATGGTTGGTGCACAGGGAATTATGGGCCGCGACCGTGAGGGCGATCCCTCCTTCAACCGCTCCGAGCTCTTCCAAGACCGCGACATAATGCCGGTAGGACAGGCCCGCCCCGCCGAATTCTTCCGGAATCAGAATTCCCATTAAACCGAGCTCGCCCAATTTGTGGACAAGATCGCGGGGAAAGTAGGCGCGCTCGTCCCACTCCCGGACGTGCGGCGCGATCTCCGTGCGGGCGAAGTCGCGGACCATTTCCCGGATATCCTTTAT
>Ga0315281_10001683_pt1 | contig 32782 bp, 34 predicted proteins | sample YL17G07_0_MG_FD_204540 | JGI IMG/M metagenome (GOLD analysis project Ga0315281, IMG submission 204540) | Sediment microbial communities from Yellowstone Lake, YNP, Wyoming, USA - YL17G07_0 | ecosystem: Environmental > Aquatic > Freshwater > Lake > Sediment | place: USA: Wyoming | collected...
AGACCTGCGTCGATGCGAATCCAAAGTGGGTCGTCACCTGCCCCCTGAACAGCCTTGTTCCTAATGCGCCGCGAAAGCCTGGCCCACTCGTCTCCAACAACCGTGGGCCCGCTCAGGGTCGCCTTCTCCCCTTCGGCAAGCGGCCCATCTATCAGTTCCACCGCTCCATCGCCGGGTGCGGCTATTCTCCGTCTGGTCCCGGTCCCGGCAATCTCCGCAGCGATCGCCGCGACGTCGGTCAGCCAGTTGTTGAACTCCGCCTCAGGCACTATCTGCGGAAACGATCCCCTCACCGTGATGTCGTGATCCGTCCCCAGCATCATGAGGGCAAGCAAGGAACGGTCGCTGAAATTGCTGGCATCGTTCATCGATGTCGGCATTCCGACGGACGTCGTCTCAACCAGCATTACGCTCACGCCCTGCAGAAGCAGGTCTCCTTTCTTGCCAGAGGCGAGAGTTGGCTCGAACGCGACCGCCCGGCCCTCGCGCAGGGCAAGCCCCCCGACTTCCAGCTGCAGCAGCATGGGAATCCAGTCCGCAGTCCTCGCTCGGGCGTGCTTGCGGAGGTCTCGCCATCCCTCCACGTCTTCAAGGAGGGCAAGGCGAGCGGCGAGCTCAATACGCCGGAGATGGGCGTGCGGAGCATCGTTGAACGGTGTCCAAAGCATCGACATCATCGGAGAACCGTCGCGAAACGAGCGCTGCAGCCATCGGTTACCTAGGAATCTCCCGATGTGCCCCATGGCCCAGCGAGAAGTCTGCTGTCCGGCCTCCGTCAGCCAGGTCGATTCGGACAGGGCCGCGGTAAGCAGATCCCATGAAGGCTCCTCCTCGCCTCTTACGATCGCACGCCACCGCGCGCGCTCATCCATGCGTGCATGGTGACAGACTCGCCCTCCCTCGTGGGTGCGTCCACCGTTCTCAGGAGCGAACCTGCGGTGTTTGTCACCGCAGGCTTGGCACAAGACCCTGACCTGGGAGTATGTCCGGCGCGGACGCTAAGATGTGGCCGACCCGCCGGATCCCAATATGTATTTCCGCAGGTCAACGCCGGGGTAGCTCAGTTGGTAGAGCAGCGGTTTCGTAAACCAGTCAGAACCGCCTGCGGTCATGGGCACTAGGCACCGGCCCAACTTGCGGTGGCGGAAGATTCTTCTGGATCATTCTTGGGCAATCATCTGGCGCGTTCCTTGCACCCAGCAGGAGCCCCGGTGAACAATGGGCTAACACCTTGGAGGCCGGGATGAGTAGGAAGTTGGCGCCAGCACTGGCGGTCATGGTCCTCCTGGCGCTCAATAGCGATGGTGCTGCCGCGACCCCCCGCGAAGCCGCACGGACCCCGCTCCTGCCCACTTCCTCCTGGACCGCCGACATCCCCGACTGGAAGATGCCGTGGTCATGGACATTCGCGGCCGACGCGGACCACGTCTACCTGCTAGGCGTACCCCCACCCGGGGAGGCGGGCGGAGGACCGAACGCCGTCGCCGTCCTACCGACCTCTTGTGCTCAGCCCAGCTGCGCTCCGTCGTGGGTGGCTCGCGATGCCCACTCCGGGGTGACCCGTGAGATCGTCCTTTCCCCTGAGTCCGACCAGTTGCTGCTCGCCGGGGACACCCTCACCGCCCTGCCACTTTCTTCCTGCGGCGACCCTTGCGTGCCCAACTGGCACAGCGCCGGGCCGTCCAGTGGCTTCGCCAACCCGATGGTGGCCGGGACGACCGTCGTGGTCTTCAAGCGCAATAGCCATTCCTGGCGGGCCCTCGGATACCCCCTTGCGTGCGCTGGGGAGTGCGAGCCGCTTTGGACTTCTCGGAGGCTCGGGGAGACGCTCTACACGGGATCGGACCCGGTCGTATCCGGTGACCTCGTCTACACCCGGGTCGATGAGACCGTCTACGGTTTCGATGCCGCGTGCACGCCCGTCCACGGGCTCTGCGACCCCGTCTTCTCTCGGTCCTTCCCCTCGGAAGGACAAGGCGAGCTCGCCTCGTTGCCCGTGGTAGTCGGTGAGGCGCCACGTCGGCGAGGTTACCGTCCGTGCCGGTCATCAGCTCTCCCTCCAGCCCGGAGTGGAGGAGTTCGTCGAAGACGGTTCCCTCGATCCGGACCCGAGCGGGGGCTGAGCGGGTGGCGTGTTCCGAAACCGTCACCCGAACGTCCAGGAGGTCAAGGACTAGAGCTTCTTCCTCGACGCTCAGGTCTCCCAGCCGCGCGTGAGCCGTCTCAGCTAGCTCCCACAACTGGCGCACCCTGTCGCTGGCCTGGGCTGTTGTACGCCTCCAGGACTCGATCTGATTGCGATGTCGATGAAGCGCCGCTAGCTCGGTCTCCAGCTGCTCTGCTGCTGCCTTGATGGCGCTCGCTGGCACTCCTGCCTTCAGAGCCTCCGCCGCGCGTTCCCCCAACGCCTTGTTCAGATTGGCGATTCGCGCGTCCACGGTCTCTAGCTGATCGTGCTCCAGTACCACCTCGGCTCCCCGGAGGCCCAGGAAGTCCTCGGCCATAGCCAGGAGTCGATTGGGCTCACCGAGAAGCCCCGTGACGGCGCCCCAGACCACCTCCTCAATGTCGTCTGCCATGAGCCGCTTGTCGACACATCTGACAGCCGCTTCTGGCCGGGAACCGCGACAGCGGTACTGACGCAGTTGCCGGTCCCGCCGGTATACGCCGTGGAAGGGACCGCCACAGATTCCGAATAGTCGACCCGACAACGGGTATACGTGCCGATTCTTCCTTGGGCCAGTGCTCGTTGACGCCAGAACCTTCTGGAGCGAAACGAATCTTGCCGGAGTCAGGATGGCCGGGATGCCGACCTCGATGGGCCCGCCCGTCTGGTATTGGCCTGACTTGGAATAACGCCACCTGCCGTCGAGCGTTTCTGACTGGAGCGTGCGTCGAAGGTTGGAGTGATCCCAGCGGGTGTCCTTCCTGGTCTTGGCGCCAAGTGCGCGTAGCGCTGCGGCGGTTTCCCAGGTGGTGCATCCTTCGTCCAGCATCAAGGAGACGGCCTTGCGAATCGTTCGCGCCTCGTCTTCGTCGATAGCCAGCCGTCGCTCCCTGCCCTCCCCGGCGATCATGAAGCCGAACGGCGGCGGGCCGCCCGGCCACCGGCCCTGCTCGGCGGTCTTTCGTAGTCCGCTGCTGGAGCGTTCGCGGATTTGCTCCCGCTCGAACTCGGCGACCCCGCCCAAGAGAGTTCTGAGCATCCGGCCAGAGGCTGTAGATGAGTCGAAGGCTTCGTGGACAGCCGCGAAGACAACCCCTAGGTCGTCCAGTTCTCCGACGGCATTTAGAAGGTGACGCGCTGACCGGCTGAAGCGGTCCAACTTGGTGACTACCACGGCCTCTATTGTTCCGGCCCGGCAGGCGGCCATCAGGCGGTCTAGTTGTGGACGAGAGTGGTGTGCTCCGGACTCACCCTCATCAACAAAGGATTCCTCGATGTTCCATCCCTTCGAGGTTATGAAGGCGCTGCATCGCTCGACCTGAGTGTCGAGGCTGGTGCCTTCCTTGGCCTGCTCCTCGGTCGAAACCCGAGCATAGATCGCAGCCCGAAGCGCAGTGCGTCCGTCACTCATTCCCAGCCTCCTCGCCACTTTCATCGTCGACTTCCCGCAGGAGTCTCTTCGCTTTCGCTGTAAGGGTTCCGCCTGCTCGACCCTTTGGAGTGCGCGTCAGGAGCTTCCGGCGCCGAGCTTCGGCAACCGTGTCGCGAATCCATTCCTGTGAGTGCCACACGTGGCCCATCTTCTGTTCTTCTTCCCACATGTCCAGGATTGGTCTGCGGCTTCTTTCGGCAGTTGCCGCGTATCGCGCTGCCCATTTCGCGTGGTGAAGCTTTCCCAGTCCAGCTCGACCAGGCCGTCGCTTAGGGGGCTGGTTCAGTGGTGCTGAGAAGCCTTGGCGAGTGAAGTCTCCAGCTTGCCCTCCATGTTGCTCCCACTCGCCAGCGATCGAGGGCCAGTGTTGCCGGAGGTCGCGTGCGGGCGTCAGGGAATGGACGATTTGAGAGGGGAGACCTCCTGCAGGAATCTTCGCATCAGAACCGAGCGAGACGGCGCTCCATTCACCTGCCTTCTGGCGCCCAACCTCATTTGGAAAGACCCGGACTTCGGCAATTGCGGGTGAACCGTCTGACGTGCGCATTAGCCTGTAGGCGGCGATCCATTCCATCCGGTCTCCAACCGGCACCTCCAGCCAGGTAGACCGTACTATCTGGCCGCCCAGGACTCGGCCATCCTTGATTTCGTAGTCCCGGAATTCCGAGTTGACTGAGAGCTGAGCCTTCCGGGTGCGTTGTCGTCGTGGTGCTGGCATGTACCGACATCGTACCCGCTTGGTTCCAATACCACAAGGGTGCTGCACAACTATAGGGATTTGCGTCGAACTCCTAATGGCCAACATCGTCACTCTGCTGTCACCTTGGACTTATGAGCAAGCTAAGGCAGGTCCTGCTGGTGGCGAGGGTGCGCCGCGAACTGCCCACTCCCTCGGATCGCCGGGCGATACGCGAGGCGTCGGGGGTGTCCCAGAGGGACATTGCTGACATTCTCGGTATCGCGCGACCCACCGTAACGCGCTGGGAAGGCGGGTCTCGGACTCCCCGAGGGGCCCTGGCTGTTCGGTATTTGCGACTGCTCGCAGAGCTAAGGCGGGCGGGGTCGTGACGCCGTCGTATGCCGCTTCGGTCGCAGGGCAGACCCTCCCAGACGTGGTGGTTGAAGTTGTCTGGCATGCCGACACTGACGAGGAGCGCTACCGGCGGCTGCTTGTGATCCTGTTCCGAGGCGGATTGTCGAGCGGGTGTCCCTCCTCCAGTCCATTGGTAACCAGCGTTGGGCGCCAGAGCGCCGGTAGCAGGTCACCACGAGTGGGGGGAACGCGAGGGTGAGACGCGAGGAGAGTCGCGCGCCCGGAACGGCGGATGCGGCGTCCATTCTGATTGAGACAACAACCTCGGCCCACAACACGCGAACCATCGGGCCGCTGGACGGCTTTGAGCGACTGACCTGCTCCCGATGCGGGTGCATCTTGACCCGCGACGTTCTAGACCCTGAACCAGGATTAGCAGTTCGGCCGTGGGGGTGGGTTTGCTCTTGCGGCCGCAGAAAGGCCCGGCGGTATGGCTCGCTTCCACTCGCTGAGAAGGCGGCACGAATGCACGTCTCAGATCGAGAAGGAGCGCGCGGACCGACGAGGAGTGAAAGACAATCTCGTGTCCCAACGGCTACGGAAGCGGGGACGCGCAAGAAAGGCATCCGAAAGGGATAGAGCGCACCAGGGGCATCTCGGTCGGGACTGTGCCGGTCAGATTGTTTGGCGAAGGCGCCGCCGGGAGTTCGGACCTGGGGAGTGGGGCTTCTCGAAACCTTCGGGACACGGGACACATATTGGTGAGTCTGGTTGGGCATCCATCTGCACAGGGATGCCCAAGGGAAAGGGCTATGGGAAGGAGGTCGGGCAATGCCAGCAAGGCAGCCAACGTTTGCGAAGTTTGGGCCCCAGAAAAGGGAGAACTACCTCCAAGTCCTTAGGGAAGGTGCACGTAGGGGAGAAGCCGCCAAGGGCGTCGGTGTATCGGCAGAGTTGGTCCGTCAGTACCGTCACCGCTTCCCAGACTTCGACGGCCAAGCCCTGGAAGCCGAAGAGATGGCCAACGAACTCGTCGAGGGTGCGTTGTTCCGTTCAGCTGTCAACGGCAACGTGGTCGCCTGCCAGGTCTGGCTCTATAACCGGAAGCCCGAGATGTGGGCCGACCGGCGAAATACCCGGCACGCCGAAGAGGCTGAGGGGCCTATCGACATCGTGAGGATGACGAGTGACGAGCAGATGGAGCTGCTGCGTGAAGCGCGCGACGAAGCCGACCGCAGGCTGAGGGTCGTCGACGGCGTTAGGTAGGTCCGCCGGTCGGGGTCCTGCGCCCTCAGGCATGCTACGGGCCCCCTCTGGGGAAGCTCTGGCTGTAGGTGATGGCGCCCTCCAGAGTCCCTGCACCGGTCATTGGCAGGGCCTAAGCTGGTGGTGGAGGAAGGTCATGAAGGCCAATATCCACTTCACCTGCGATCCCGACTTCTACACGATGGCGCTGTCGTATGAAGACCGCGACCGGTGGGAGGGGGACCTGCACGTCATGTGCGGGGGGGAGTGCGAGCCGGGCGTGCCGTGCGAGTGTCGGTGCCACACCCCCGAGGGGGAACTCATCTACGGCGAGCGGCGACGAGCGGTCAGGGCCTGGCAGGAGGCGAACAGCCGCGCCCTGGAGGCTCGTGAGACGCGGCGCGAGGCCGCGCAGAGTCAGTTTGAACGGACTTGGGAGGGGAGAAGGCTGGAGAAGGCCGGACAACCCGACGAAGCTGCGAGCCTGTATGAGTCGGTGATCGCGGAGGAGATGCTTCGTGGCTTTCCCAGGAGCCTTCCCTACACGCGCCTGGCAGTCTTCTACAGGAAAGCCGGTCGCCTTGATGACGAGGTTCGAGTTCTGAACCGCGCAGTGGAGGTGTTTAGCGCCCACCTCAATGGGCCACTCGCTGCGAATGGGGTCGTCGTCGAAGGTTGGAGGGTCAGGGCTGTCGCCGCACACTTGGCGGAGTATCAGCGTCAGCTGGCCAGGGCCACGGCTCGAATGTCGAAGCGCCGCCAGGGGGCGAGGGAGGCTGGCCAGGACGAAGGTAGCTTCCCAGCGTGAAGCGAGGTGTAGGAAGTTGCCAGCTTTATTCTGCCGGGGGCTAGGGAGTAGAGTCGACCAGGTGGCAAGAGGAGTCAGTGGGGACCCATGAAGAAGTGCCCGTTCTGCGCTGAAGAGATTCAGGACGCTGCAATTGTCTGCAAGCATTGCGGCAGAGACCTCGGGGCCATCGAAGCTGCGGCTGCTCAACCGAGCGCTCCAGCTTCAACCCCCTCGCCCGCTGTAGGTCCGGCCTTTTCGTTTGGTCACCCCGCATCGCCCGGGTCGAAGGGGCCAGCTGCGGCTTCCAGGAGCAAGTTCGCACTCGTCGCAGCGACAGTGGCGGTCGTGGTTCTTGTGGCGGTCGGATGGAAACTCGGTTCGAAGCAAGACCCAAGCACCGTGGACCTCAGCGGAGCTGGGCGGGCGTCGCTTCTTTCACCCTCCCCGAGCCAGTCGCCTTCGGCTTCTGTTGCGCCGTCGCCCTCTTTGCACACCCTCACTGGCACCTTCTCGATTACCGGAGACACCCTTACCGACAGCATGACGGTTCTTGTCCACGGCAAGTTTGTCGTCGGGAATCCATGTAGCGCCGTCGGCGGATACAGCGACGTGTCTGCTGGGGCTCAGGTGGTGATTAAAGACGGGGCGGGCGCCATCCTGCAGACGGGCGCTCTTGGACTCGGTCACCTCGTGGACTACTCGGGCCTCAACGCCACATGCGCGTTCGACTTCTCAGTTGACGGCGTGCCCGATGCCCCGTTCTATCAGGTCGAGGTCTCTAGCCGTGGAGACATCAGCTACTCGGCGGTCGAGATGGAGCAGAATGGCTGGCACGTCGAACTCTCGTTGTGACCGTACCCGCCACAGCGCCTTCCCTCGCTGCGCTCGTCCAGTCTTATTCCGAGCAACGCCCCGGGCTGGCCGCTTTCCGCCACGGACCGGTCGGCTCGGATTCGACCTCGTAGCCGGAAGCGCAAGGGCGCAGTGCAGATTGTCCTACAGGGTGCGAATCCACGGGTTCGCTGTTTCTTCCCGACCCCGACAGACATAGAGTGCCATCAGAAGAGCGTAGGAGTAGGGAGGGACGTGTCGTGAAGCGAAAGATGTTGGTCCCACTACTTGTCGCTGTGCTGCTGGCGGGGTCGGGGTGCGGCAACAAGTCCTCTTCCTCGGCGTCACCAACCCCCCCATCCACACACTCGATTGTCGTCAAGGCCAGCGGTCCGTGCTCGGGCGACACGTTCTACCACTTGTCGGCACAGGAAGTGCAGGTCCGCGACCCAGGCGACAAGCTGATCGGAGCTGGGATTATGGACGTGACCTCCCCGGTGGGCTCCACAACGTGCTCCGGGTCCGTGACGATTACGAGCGTCCCTGAGGTGTCGACTTACTACGTGAGACTTGTCGGCGCGACCACCACTCCTGCGGGGTTCAATCTCGCAGGTCTGAGGGCGGCGGACTGGACTGTTGACGTTCAGGTCATCGGCTAGTTCTCGCCCCGGCCATTCTCTGCCGGGTCCCTGGTTGGACTGCGCCTCCCCGGGGTTGGCGCAGGCACCTGAGCGACCTTACGCTACCTCGACCTCCAGCCTGAACGGAATCCCGCCTGACCGCTTGGTTACCTGGCGAACGTGGCGCTGATGCGCTGTACATGCTCCGGCACGATGCGGGGCGAGGCCTCGTGCTCTCCGCCTGGTCGCAGACGTGCCCGGCATCGTGTGTCCCCTGGTGGAGGAAGCACCTCGAACTCCAGCAAGCCGGCATGATCCCTCTGGGAGGGCACCTGTTCGTCTCGGGGCGACACGCCTACGACGGGAAGATCGGCAAGATAGTCGCATTCGCAACCGGGTGTGCGGAAGGTGACCTCGCCTGCCGGTCACCTCTTTGGCAAGCGGATACGCCGGGGCCGGCGGGGAGGATCTATGACGCCGGGACCGGAGGGGTCATGGTCACCTGGAGGACCGGTTGGGAACGGCATGTATCGCGCTTCGAGCTTGACTGCGCGACCGACGGCGGGACCTGCTCGCCGACGGGATCGGTGTCGCTCGGCGAAACGGAGGAGATGTGGCAGGACGACTACGAGGGCACGCTGTATGCCGCGGTGGATCTGCAGGTAAGCGCCGTCCGCTGCGAGCCGGGATGTTCGGTTGTCTGGAGCGGCCCCATCGACCGCCTCGCCCGGTCACTGGTTGCAGAGGAGCAGGGAGTCTTCCTGGACATCAGCGGACCGATCGTCCCGTACTCCCTGAACTGGATCGCCGCGATGGTTGCGTTCACCTAACGCCAAGTCCATCGTAGTCCCCGCCGAGGTAGGGACCCTCACCCAGGCTGTGCATGGTTCGCCAATGCCACATGAGGAAGAGGGCACGGAGTCGGTCGTCAGAATAGTCGGATCCGGGCCCAGGCAGCGGACTCATCGTCGCAGTCACCAGAGGAGCCACGTAAACCTTTCACCTGCCATTGAACTCTCTCTAGTGTGGTGCAGGTGAGGAACGATCCGAGGGAGGCTTACGACCAGCTGTTCCGCGAGTCCGGCGCGACACTGATCCGTGCGGTCTATGCCTACACGGGCGGTCGGCGCGAGATCGCAGAGGAGGCCGTGGCCGAAGCCTTCGCGAGAGCTATGGAACGAGACGGCGACATCCGTGACCGACTGGCGTGGATATATCGCGTCTCGTTCCGGATCGCGGCGCATGAGGCGAAGCGCGAGAAGAGCAAACCCGCGTCCGCAGGTATCGGGGAAGCTCCAGGCCCGGAAGAGGGCCTGGGCAGCCTCGTCGCCGCGCTGCGGAAGCTGTCTCCCGCCCAGCGGGCTGCGGTCGTTCTCCACTACGAGGCCGACCTGCCCGTCGCCGAGGTCTCCCGGCTGATGGGGATCTCCGCCGCCACGGTCAAGGTGCACCTGCACCGGGGGCGGAACAAGCTCCGAGCATTGCTTGGTGACGAGGAGGTCGAGGACGATGACTGAACGATGGCGCCGAGAGCTGGAGCACCTAGGCGAGATCCATCCGCCCGATGCCTTCTGGAAGAAGGTCACTTCGTTCGGCGAAGGCCGTTCGCTGCGGATGTCGCGGACCAGCGGGACCTTTCGTGCTGCCGGGATCGCGGTCGTCGCGGTACTGCTCTTGGCTGGCATCGCACTTCCGCTGTGGGCTCTGCTTCCCCTGGGCGACCACGACAAGCCGCGGGCAGCTGTGACCAGCGTTGAAGAGCGACTTCTGCGTACGTACACATCGAGCGCGAGGTGGAGTTGGGATTACCCCTACGCGCCGTGGTACGTGGGCGGCGGCCGGGGGATGCTGCACGACGACGGGGAGTATCACGAGTACCACTATCTCTCGAACCTCGATGTCATCGACGGCCGGGCTGCGTTCGTCAACGGCGGGGTGATCGACGACTTCGATGCGCTGAGTCCTGATTCCGTCGTTCTCGAGCTGTGGGGGTTCGGTCGTGGCGACGAGTGGGCGGACGAACCCGACACCCCCCTGCCGGTGACCGTCGATGTCGCACCCGGCGAATCTGAAACCGTGACGGTCTACGACCAGGGCAGGCGCTTCGACCTGACGCTGACCGCTAACCCGGAGGCGAGTGAGGAGGACATCGCAACCGCGACCCGGGTACTCGAATCGCTGCGCTTCACCGAAGGCGCGGGGTTCCGCGGCCAACCGTGGACCGACGAGGAGGGCATCACCTCCGCGGTCGTTCCCGTCGGCTGGGGGGTCGCTGATGAGCCACTCACTCCCCACCTCCTGGACCCCGGCGAGGTCGCTTCGTTCGGAACCTTCGATATGGCGCCCAACCGCGCCGGGCAATGCGCGCATCTTCCCGTCCAGGCCGTACTCGACATGGGACCAACGGACTCGCTCGTCATGCTCAGCGAGCGCACCATGTTCGGCGATGGGCTGGGAACGAAGCCTCCACTCGACGCTGATACCCGCCCGTCGCCGTTCAACCTCGACGTCATGGGCGGCGGTGGAGAGTGGCCTCAGTGCATAGACGACCATGTCGGTATCATGTTCCGCCACCAGAACTTCGACCAGAGCGGTCGCTCATTCCTGGTCTACGTCGCGATGGGTCAAGATGCCGCGCGCGACTCCGAGCAGCGCGCCAAGGTGGAGGCGCTGCTCGACAGCCTGGTGATCGATCCGCGGACAGCGGGTCCGTCGAAGTCTCCCGAAGCGATCGCGGCGCCAAACCCCTGCGACCTGCTGCACTCATGGGAGGTCGAGGACGAACTCGACATCAACCTCAACGAGGTTCGCCCGATGGGCGCCGACGAGTTCCTATCGCCGCCGAAGCCTTGGCCCGACGGCTTCGTCGCATGCAAGTACGGCAGCGACGGGCGCGTTGGAGACGTGGTCGTTTCCCTTCAACCCATGACCTTGGAAGGCTTCCGGAGCCAGTACGTCGAGCGAGATTGGGCCGAGCACTTGGACGGACCCGGCAAGGAAGCGGTCTTCAGTGCCTGCGCAAGTGTCTTCGCGTGGCAGGATGGCTTGACACTCCAGGTCGGCTTGCAGCGCGGCCGGTGCGAAGACAAGCGGGCGCTCGCCCGACTTGCCAGTTTCGCGTTCGACCGCACCGACGGGATCTCCCAGCCTCAGACGTAAGGATCCCGGATAGCCCGGGCGAGCCCGGGACTACGGGTTTGGGTTGGCTTGACGCAGTTCGAACCACCGCAGACCTGCTGAAACGACTTTCCATGTTGCCGACCGAGGACCTGGCTGGGCCTTGTGGAGGGAAACTCGAACGCCGAACAGTCACCGATTGAGGTCCCACATAACGTTCGGCTAGTCCGTTGGGCTTACAACAAGCCCGGATGTGACCTCGAACACGATCTCCTGACTGATGCCCGTACCCGTAAGGCGAAGCTCGTAACAGCCTGGACCTTCAACGCGAACATAGCTGGGCCAGTTGAGCCAATCGGGCTCGGACGGATCGACGCCCAGTCCAGTTCGACGCTTGAGGACGAGCCGACCTGTCGGCCGGGAACCCGCGCCGAACCGAACCTCGCCCCCGCCATCAACGACCACGGACTTGAACGCTTCGGTGTCCTTCGCGATCCAGAGCACCTTGGCGAAGTAGTAGCCACCCGCACGGCGAGCCGCGGAACCAGTGTCGCTCGGGGCCTCGATCTGCGTAAGCCCCACCGCGTACACCGGTCCCTCACCGACTTCTCGGCGGTATGGAGAGGCACCCTCGTTGGTGGATGTCTCTTGGCAGGCGATTGCTGATTCGCTTGGAGCGCGCATCGCAGTATCCGGTGACGCGCTGCAAGCCGTTATCGCGACGGCAGCGACAAGTGGCAGAGCGAGCGCCTGATGGGACCTCTTCACGTGTCGAGCCTACTTCGCTGAGGGCTCCTGAGTCAGACCTGCGGTCTCTTGCACCATCAAGGTGCATCGACCCCGACCTGCGGTGTGACGCACCGCAGGTTGGCTCAGGCCGCTGACCTGGGAGTCTGTCCCATGCGCCCGCTAAGATGTGGTCTGCCCGCAGGATCGGAAGCAGCGTTTCCGCAGGTAGATGCCGGGGTAGCTCAGTTGGTAGAGCAGCGGTTTCGTAAACCGCAGGTCGTCGGTTCGAGTCCGACCTCCGGCTCATGGAATATGCGCAGGTCAGACACCAGATCGGGGGTCTTGGCGCGGGGGTCTTCAGAGGGCTTGACCCCAACCTGACGACCACTTTGACCCCCACCCGGGGGCCAACCCTACTGACAGGTATAGACAGCCCTGATCTGGGCCCCTGCGGTTCTCCGCCACGCAGGTGGCAGCAGTGAGCGACCAGGCGCCGCCCAACATGCAGGTGATGGATCGGCGCGCATTCCTCAAGCGAGCTACCGCGGTGGGGAGTGTTTCCCTCGCCGCTTCCCTGGCACCTTTCTCGTTCGTCCGCGCAGCCACGAGGGATCGCACCGGGCTCGACCGCTATATCGAAACGCGAAGGCGCCTCGCGCACTCACCGGGACTCTCCGTCGCGGTCGTAAGCGCGAAGGGGCTCGAGTTCGCGGGAGGCTACGGTTGGGCGAACCGAGAATCGCAGGTCCGGGCCGACGCCGACACCGTCTACATGCTGGCCTCGGTATCGAAGACCGTGGCCTGTGCCGGCGTCATGTGCCTTGTCCAAGATGGCAAGCTCGACCTAGATGCGAACGTAAACGACGTCCTTCCCTTCGCCGTCGCGATCCCGGGCTATCCCGGGGCGATCACGCTTCGTCAACTCCTTACCCACACGTCGTCGATCAAGGACCGGGCCGGCACCTGGGGCCACCCGGGCCAGGCGGACACCCTCTATTCCCATGGTGATTCCACCGTCTCGCTCGGGGATTTCCTCAAGAGCTACCTCGTGCCCGGCGCGCAGCGGTACGACAAACGCGGGAACTTCTACGATCGGAAGCCCGGCAAGGGCTATGCCTATTCCAACATCGGGGTCGACCTGGCTGCGTATACGGCCGAAGTTGCAGCGGCAAAGCCCTTCTCCGAGCTCGTCGCCGATCGGATCATCAACCCCCTGGGCATGAAGCAGTCCGGTTACCACCTGTCAGACATCACGACCGAGAACCTGGCCATGCCGTATGCCTTCGACGGCAATCGACATCAGCCGCTCTATCAGTACGGCTACCCGGACTACCCGTGCGGAGCCCTGCGTTCGAGCGCCGTCGAACTCGGCATGTGGCTACGGGCATTCATGAACTTCGGCGCAGTCGACGGAACGCGCATCCTGGATGAGGCGACCGTCCGCGAGATCAGAACGAACCAGCACGTGGCTTCATGGAATCAGGGCTTGGTTTGGTGGTCGGGGTGGGGCCCCGGAACCTTTCGACACATGGGTCACACGGGCGGAGACGCTGGGGTCTCGACACGCATGTTCTTTAGGCCGGACAAGCGCATCGGGGCTATCACGCTGTCGAATGCAAGCCTGCTCGGGCCGCATTACCCGCCCTTCCACGACGTGGAGAAGCACCTTCTCAGCGTCTTCTCCTAGGTGTCCAGACCGTCGAGCCAAGCTGCGTCTGGGCCACCAACAGCGGTTCGGAGCCACCCACCTGCGGTCACGCGGACCGCTGGTCTGCGACCCTCCTTGGGCTAATGGCAAGAACGCTGCTGGGGTATAAAGGGGGCAGGCTTCGCTAGCGCCCACTAGCCGGGAGGGACCGTGTCGGAGAGTCTTCGCAAGGGTAAGCCGGCTTGGGTAGATAGCACCGTCGGCCGCGCCGAGTTCGTCCCGTTGGGAGGGCCACCTGCCCTCGCCACACATCCGCGGGTCGGCGTAGTGCTCGCAGCCGGGCGGTCCGAACGCCTCTCGGGCATGACCGGAGGCGGCTCGAAGGCTCTCGTTCGCCTGGGCGGTCTTCCTCTTGTGGAGCGAGCGGTACGAACGCTTCTCCAAGCCGGCCTTCACCGGGTGCTCGTGATCGTCGGCTATCACGCCGGGCCGGTCGCCACCGGGCTGATCCATGAGTATGAGCCGGTGGCCGCGTGATGGAACAGAGAAAACGTACCCTTCAGGGCTAGCCGCGCGAAACGATGATGATCAGCGCGGCCACGAGCAAGGATCCCAGGATGATCGCCGCTGCCGCTGCGACCTGGCGGGGGATCTTGGATCTCGCTCTGCTGCGCTTCGGCTGAGGGGCCGGCGCCGGTATGGGTTCCTCCTCGTCGGTTCCGGTGTCTGCATCCTCTTCGGTCACCGGCGCCGGCAGAAATAGGTATTCCAGAGCTGACTCGAGGGACCGGGGGTCCATCGCAATCTCCGGCTCAACCTCCTTGGCAACCTCCTTGGCAACCTCCGGCGGCAGCGCTTCAGCCGGCTGCGGCTCAGGAGTGGGCGGAGTGGCGGCCCAGAGAGCGTCTCGTGAAGCTTCGAGTTGCTTGGAGTCCTTCTGAGCCTCGTCTGCAGGAACGCGCGACTGTTGTGAACCCCAGAGAGCCTCCTCGGTCGCCTTCACGTCTCCTGGGGTTTCAGCCTTGCGACCGCGCATCCGGCGTTCGTCCTCTCGCACCTGAAGAGCCTCGGTGAATGTCGCCGCCGCCTCCTCCTCGGCCTGATAGGCACGCGATTCGATCTCGCGGACCTTCTCCCCGGCGTCCCGGGCCGTCTCCAAAGCGGCGGAACGTGACTCTTCCTCGGTTCGCTGACTCTCGGCTCTTGCGGTCTCGAGCAGGTCGGTGGCCGCGGTGAGTTGTGCCCGGGCCGCCTTCAGCCGTTCCTGGGCTCTGCGTTCCCGATCCTCGGCTGCGGCGATCCTCTCCGCGGCACTCGCCGCCGCTTCCTCCGCTTCTTGGGCGAAGATCTTGGCGGCCTCTGAGGACTTCTCGCGGACTTCGCGGGCGAGGGCCTCCGCCAACCGCGCGCGCTCCGAGACAACGATCCGCTTCTCTTCCAGTTCGCGCGCGCCGGTTCGAAGCCTTTCGAGTTGGATCTCCGTCTCGAGCGAAGAAGCCTTCGCTGCCAGGCGTGCCGCCGCCTCCTCGGTATCTGGCGAGTCCGCCTGATCCGTGTTCGCCGCAGGCTTGAACTCACTCAGAAGTTGCTGCTGGTTCTCAAAGGCGGTCTCGGTCTCGGCGGCTTCGGAAGGGTTGGTTTCGTCCATGCCGTTGAGCGCTCCTCATCACGTGTTGCCTAGTTCGATGCCGTTCCCTGACCGCTGAGAAGGTACCTGAGTTTCGCGGTTCGCGACAGGGCTCGGCCGATCTGCGCCCCCCGTTGTAGCGCGGACTCCTTGTTTACAGCCGAAGGCAGCTGTGGGAGTGTGTACCTTCCTGCGGGGAACTCCGGTCCGAGCGTCGCGCCTTGCTAGGATCGACCCCGTTGGTTCGGGAGGGTCTATTTGAAGAAGCTGATACCTATCATGACCTTCGTCGCGGTGATCGTAGGATCCGCGACCGCTTCGGCACAGCTTCCCATCGACGTTACGGCCACCCCCACCAGAGAAACGGGTGGTTGGGTCTACGGCATGGCTCAGCTGCTGACGATCTTTGGCGTCCTCATGGTGGTTCTCGTCGTAGCCGGATTCCTGCGCTGGGCTCCCAGGTGGGCGTACGCGAAGGGCAGGAGGGCGGGCTCGGATCCGTCTTCTGCCAAGAGCGCCGTTCCGAGCCTCGCTCCGCCGGTCTCCATGCCATCGCTCGCTGTCGAGGCCGCCGAAGCGTCGGCCGCTTCCATCGGTGAGAAGGCGCACGCGCCCCAGTCGGGAGCCGTTCCTGTCGTCGGAGTCTCCCTCGGGAGCACGCAGGATGGTTCGGCCACCGAGCGGACTGCGACCACCGCTGCGCCCACCGCTGCGCCCACCGCTGCGCCCCCGTCTGCTGCCTCGGACGCCTACGAGACTACCCTCAGGGAACTCCTCGATAAGGGCGTGCCACAGAAGGTCGCAGAGGCTCGAGCCAAGATGGCTGCCAAGAAGGCGGGAGGCTAGCCCCTCAGCATGGAGGCCCCAGCGGTCGATTGGAGCATGAAGGGCCGCTCGCCAGGTCTCGTCGACTGGCGTTCCGCCTCCACGGTCGGCCGCAACGTTGCCGGCGCCGGCCCTTCTTCTGATCACGTATCTCGCGAGCTCTTCCGCCAGGAGATGAGCGAAGCAGTGGCGACAGCCGAGTCGCTCGTCAGCGAGTTCACGGGTTTGTCGATGCATGGTCCGACGTCACGGGCGTGGGTGATGGGGCGTGGCGACTGGATAGATGCGAACCTCCGCAGTCTCGAACGCTCTATCGAGCCGATGCTCGTCCGCACCATCGCTGCGGCCGAGAAAGGGAGGCCCCCTGGAGGGCTGCGCACCAAAGCCCTCGGCGCGCAGATCGGCGGCCTCTTCGGATACCTATCCCGCAAGGTTCTCGGTCAGTTCGACCCATTCCTGCCACCCGACGATGAGGGTCTTATCTACTTCGTAGGACCCAACATCCTGGACGCAGAACAACGATTCGCCTTGGCTGAACACGACTTCCGGCTGTGGCTCGCGCTGCATGAAGTAACCCACCGCGTCCAGTTCTCGGAAGCGAACTGGCTGAGGGGACACGTTCTGACGATGCTCGATTCCTACCTGAAGATGACAGACCTCGACCCCAGGCGCATCGTGGAGGATCTGCGTCGGGTGGCGGAGGATGTGCGCGGAGCTTCCCAGTGGCGCACCATAGGAGTGGTGTACGCGCTCATGACGCCGCCTCAGCGAGAGCAGTTCCATCGCATGCAGGCGATGATGTCGCTGATCGAAGGCCATGCCACCTTCACCATGAACAAGGTGGCCGACGGCCGCATCGCAACGCTCGACCGTATGAGGGTTGCGCTGGCCCAGCGTCGCGGTATCGGGGGGTTCGAGCGGGTCTTCCAGCAGGCGATCGGATTCGATCACAAGATCAAGCAGTACGGCGTCGGCGAAGCATTCGTCGCTCACGTTGTCGAGCGGGCCGGCATGGAAGGGCTGAACCGCGCATGGCTCAGCCCTTCGTACCTCCCTTCGGCCGACGAGATGAGCGAGCCGGACCTCTGGCTCGCCCGCGTTCTCTGATGGCGGCCCGCCCGCAGGCGGTTGCGCGGGTACTTGAGGCCGTGACTCAGACGGTTCGCTCACACGAGATGTTCGTTCCCGGCGACGTTGTCATGGTTGCGGTTTCCGGTGGCCCTGATTCGATGTGTCTGCTCAATTCCCTCTACCTGCTGCGGCGGCTGCTGAAGGTTCACTTGGAGGTCTTCCACTTCGACCATCGCCTCCGGGCCGGCTCGGGTGACGACGCCCTCTACGTGAAGAGGACCGCGGCGAAACTGAAGCTGCCCTTCCACCTGGAGGTGGCGACTTCGGCTCCGGAGAAGGGCGGATCGGTCGAGGATTGGGCCCACAGGGCAAGGACACAGACGCTGGCGCGCGTCCTGCGCGAGACGGGCGCCACGAAGGCTGCGATCGCTCACACTCGCGATGACCAGGCCGAGACCGTCCTGCTGGCCGTGATCCGAGGCGGTGGGTTGGACTCGGCTACAGGCATCCGTCCTTGTCAGGGACCGTACGTGCGCCCGCTCATCGACAGCACGCGCAAGGAGGTCGAGGCGTTCTGCCGCGCGCTCCACCTGCGGCCCCGCATCGATCCGAGCAACGAGAACACGAACCTTCTCCGCAACGCTGTGCGCCACAAGGTGCTTCCGCAGCTTGAGCGCGCAGTGGATCGAGAGGTGAAGGCGACGCTTGCGCGCACCGCCGACAACCTCCGTTTCGATGCCGACCTACTCCAGCAACTGGCGCTGCGTCCCTTCGACGATCTCTACGAAGAGGAACCGGAAGGTTTCTCGTTCCCTGCCGCCGCACTCGTGTCGCTTCCGCAGGCGCTGGGGACGCGGGTGGTGCGAACCGCTCTGTACAAGGCCGGCCTCGCTCCGCCCAGCAGCGAACATATCGATGCCGTGCTCGACATAGCATCCGGCCGTCCGGGTCGCCGCCGGGACCTGCCCGGGGGATTGCTGGCAACGCGCGACCGGGAGTATGTTCGCGTCTCCCGGACGAGGAGCGGCGGTTGACCGGACACGAGAGGCACATAGACAAGGTCATCGTCAGCGCCGAGGACATACGGGCTTCGCTCGTGAGGCTGGGATCCGAGATAACCAGCGACTACGCGGGACGCGATCTGCTGGTCGTCGGGATCCTGAAGGGTGCGTTCGTTCTGATGGCAGATCTAGCTCGGGAGATCAAAGTCCCGATGGAATTCGACTTCATGGCGGTCTCTTCCTACGGGGTAGCGACCAAGACGTCCGGAGTTGTGCGCATCCAGAAAGACCTGGACCTCGACATCGAAGGCCGCGACGTGCTTCTGGTCGAGGACATCATCGACTCGGGTCTGACGCTCAACTACCTGCTCAAGAACCTCAGAAGCCGCAGGCCGGCGACGCTTGAGGTCTGCACCCTCATCGAGAAGGAGGGGGCCCAGCGGGTCTCGCTGGACATCAAGTACATCGGCTTCGAGATACCGGAGGTGTTCGTGGTCGGCTATGGGCTCGACTACATGCAGCGTTACCGGAACCTCCCGTACATCGCGACCCTGAAGCCCGAGGCGTACGAAGGCTGAGGTGATGGAATCCGCGGAGCGGCCGGTGCGTCAGACAGCTGTGAAGATCCTCCTTGCGGTGCTGGGCGTCATCGCGATCGCCGCGTGCGCGCGGTCCTCACCGGTTCCCGAGGGCGCAGGTTCCGGAGTGAGGGGAACGGTTCTGGCGGGCCCGGCATGCGGTGGCCCCGTGATCATGGACAGCCCCTGTCCGGACAAGCCGGTGGTCGCCGAGATATCCGTCAGCGAAGTCGGGTCGCAAGACGTCGTCGCGACGGTGCGCTCAACTTCAGACGGAAAGTTCTCGATCGAACTTCCGCCTGGGAATTACACGCTCAAACCCTCGGCGACGGGGGGTGCGATCTTCCCCGCAGGCAAGCCGAAGGATGTGACCGTAGATGCGGGCGGATTCGCGGACGTGACGCTGAACATGGACACGGGCATCCGCTAGGCGAAGGAAGGGTTCTCACGACCCTGTGCTAGCCTTGTTTCGAGGCCGGGAGGAAGTTCCCCGGCCATATCTTTCGGAGGAATCTCAGATAGATGGCCCCCAAGAAGCCTGACAGCAGTTCGGACTCTCCGGCCAAGAAGCTAGTGCGGGGTCCTCTGCCGTACGTGGTCCTCGCGATGGCGGTCCTCTGGATCCTTGTGTCCATGAACATCCGTGGCCCCGCTCCCCACAAGATGGACATGACCCAGTTCCATGATGCTGTTGCCTCGGGCGACGTCTCGGACGCGAAGTTCAACGAGGGCGTTCAGACGATCACGGGGAAGCTGAGCAACGGTGACACCTACGTGGTGTCCTACCCGGCTGAATCCGAGGACGAACTTGTCGCGGAACTGAAGGACGCGGGGGTCACCTATTCCGTGAACCCCCAGAAGGACTCTTTCTGGGGGGCGCTGCTCATCAATCTGATCCCGGTCGTTCTCATAGTTGGAGTGTTCATCTGGATCATGAACCAGGGGAACGCCGGTGGTGGCGGCCGCGTCATGCAGTTCGGCAAGTCGCGTCACAAGACGGTGAACAAGGACACGCCCAAGACGACCTTCGAAGATGTCGCCGGTGTTGAAGAAGCCAAAGAGGAACTCATGGAGGTCAAGGAGTACTTGGAGAACCCCGCCAAGTTCCAGGCGATGGGGGCGAAGATCCCCCGCGGCGTGCTGCTCGTCGGCCCGCCGGGGACAGGGAAGACGCTGTTGGCACGCGCGGTCGCAGGTGAAGCCGGCGTTCCGTTCTTCACCATCTCGGGGTCGGACTTCGTGGAGATGTTCGTCGGCGTCGGTGCCGCACGCGTTCGTGACCTGTTCGAGCAGGCCAAGACCGCCGCACCGGCGATCGTGTTCATCGATGAGATCGACGCGGTCGGCCGTCACCGTGGAGCAGGTCTCGGCGGCGGTCATGACGAGCGCGAGCAGACGCTGAACCAGTTGCTGGTTGAGATGGATGGCTTCGATCAGCGCTCGACCGTGATCATCATGGCCGCGACGAACCGGCCGGACATCCTCGACCCCGCGCTGCTTCGCCCAGGACGCTTCGACCGACAAGTCATCATCGACCGTCCCGACCTCGAGGGGCGCAAGGGCATACTCAGGGTCCACGCGAAGGGCAAGCCGCTGGACCCCACGGTGGATCTGGACATCATCGCCAAGCGCACGCCCGGTTTCACCGGGGCCGATCTTGCGAATGTGATCAACGAGGGCGCACTGCTCACGGCCCGCCGCGGAAAGCCGATGATCACCGCCGAGGAGTTGAGCGAAGCGCTCGACCGGGTCATGGCCGGTCCCGAGCGCAAGAGTCGCGTGATGAGTGAACGGGAACGGCGCATGGTGGCCTACCATGAAGCGGGCCATGCACTGGTCGCGTACGTCCTGCCGAACACCGACCCCGTTCACAAGATCACGGTGATCCCGCGCGGCCGGGCCCTCGGCTACACGCTGACCCTTCCGGAAGAGGACAAGTTCCTCATGACTCGCGAGGAGCTGACCGACGAACTGGCCATGCTGCTGGGTGGGCGTGTTGCCGAGGAGATCGTCGTCGGAGACATGACCACGGGCGCGCAGAACGATATCGAGAGAGCGACGAAGGTTGCCCGCGCGATGGTTACCGAGTACGGGATGTCCGATCGCATCGGACCGATGACGCTCGGCACCAAACAACACGAGGTGTTCCTGGGCCGCGACTTCTCCGCGAACGCCGACTACTCGCCTCAGGTTGCCTACGAGATCGACTCGGAGATCATCCGGTTGATAGATCAGGCGCATGACGAGGCGCTCGAGATCCTGAACGAGCACAGGGCGAAGCTCGACAACATCGCAGATGTTCTGCTGGAGCGCGAGACGATCGACAAGGAAGAGCTTGTGAAGATGCTCGAGGGTGTGGAGAAGCGGCCGGAGCGCGATCCGAACAGGGGTGTCGGCATGGCCGTCGCTAGGCGCAGCCTGGACACGCGTCGGCAGGACTACGGTCGTTCCCAGCCCGGCGCGGTCGACTAGAGTCCAACGCCATGGACTACGAATACGAGCCGGTCGGCTACAACGCCTCGAAGATCGAAGAGGGGGTCCGCCTGATCCTCGAAGGCGTCGGTGAGGACCCCGAGCGCGGTGGCCTGCAGGAAACACCCGGTCGCGTCGCGCACATGTACAAGGAGATCCTCGGTGGAACGGGCCGCGATGCGGTCGAACTGGTCACCGTCGTGAAGGGCGCGGGCCACGATGAGATGATCATGATCAAAGACATCCCGTTGTTCTCCACCTGTGAGCACCACCTCGTTCCTTTCATCGGCAAGGCGCACGTCGCCTACATCCCCGACAGGGAAGGCCGAATCACGGGCCTGTCGAAGGTGGCGCGCGCAGTGGACCTGCTTTCGAAGCGGCTTCAGGTGCAGGAGAGGCTCACGACACAGATAGCGGAAACGCTTGAGGCCGCGCTTCACCCCCGCGGCGTGTTCGTCGTCATCGAGGCCGAGCATCTGTGCATGACGATGCGTGGCATCAAGAAGCCAGGATCGGTCACGGTGACCTCTGCTGTGCGCGGATTGTTCCGCAACGACGCCAAGACCCGCTCTGAGGCCTTCGCGCTGATAGGCCGCATGGTCTAGCTGCTGCTTCGACGGCTCACGGCTCACGGCCTCACGGCTTGCGCGGCACCCAGGCACAGGGATAGGCTTCACGGCAACGTCTATCAGCGGGGTGAAGCATGTTGCAGCGTCGGGTTCTCCTTCCTTTCGTTCTGTTCCTGCTCTCGGGGGTGTTCCTGCTTGCGGGAACCGCGACCGCCCAGATCACCGGGCCGTGCACGGCGATCATCGCCGGCGTGGATGCCGACAGTGCGGCTACTCCGCAGACCGCCGTTGAGGTGGACAAGGACCAATCCATCGCGATAGAGGTCACCGGCCCCGAGAAGTTCACCGGCCACAAGGTCATGCTCGAGTTCGCCGGCGTCCAGTGGACCGTGAACGAGCAGTCCGACGACGGGAAGTCGTGGTCGGACAGCGTGGATGTCGCCAAGTATGCCAAGTACGGCGTAGGCCTCTACAAGGTGATAGGTGTCAGCACGGGCAACCCCTGTACTGGCACCGCCTACGTGAACGTCAAGGGCAGTCCGTTGGGCACAGCTGCCGGCGCGGCCGCGGCGGCGATGACGATAGTGGGAGGAGTCTTGGTTGCCGTCTCCGCGGTCCGGGCAGCGGGCCGGCCGGCCAAGGAGATGACAGAACTGCAGCTCCAACAGCAGGAGGCCAAGACACTGGAGATGGAAGAGGAGCTGATGAGGAGCGGCGGTCGCACGACGAAGATCGGCCCCTTCTACTGCCTCGTTGCAGCGCCTTGGGCGCTCGCCCAGACCCTGGCCCTCATGGTGTCCGGGGCGGGAGCCCCGGGAGCCCCGGCGGTCGGTCGCCGTGTCGGCTTCACACCGGCGATCTCGATCTCAGGGGTGGCCGGTGCGATCCTCGCTGGACTGGGGACCCTCGTGCTGGCTCAGCAGTTCGGGATCGTCTATCCGACCAGAACGGTGACGCTCATCTGGATGGTGGCGGCGATCGTCATCGAGGTTCTCCTGACGACGGTGATGCAGCGTTCCGGTGCCAAGAAGGCCCTGAGCATGCCGGCGCCGGCAGCGGCGGAGCAGTCGCCCGCGCAACCGGAGGCGGAGGCGTGAGTCAGGCGTCCGTCCACGACAGGTTCTCGCCCACGTCGCGGTTCGCGGTGCGGTTCATCGCGATCTATCGCGCGAACGTTTCACACAGGGTCCGAACAGCCTGCAGGTTCGAGCCGTCGTGCTCGGCCTACGGGCTGGAGGCCTACCAGGCCTACGGCTTCTTCACGGCCACGGCGAAGACGTTGCGGCGCTTGATGCGCTGCCGACCCGGATACGAGGGGCCGCTGTTCGACCCTCCGTAGCCACCGCGGCTACGATGTGTCCATGCAACGCGACCCCTTGATCTGGCGCGTAGGCGAGCGCGATATCGACTGTTCCGAGCGGACCCTGGTTATGGGCATCCTCAATGTCACACCGGACTCCTTCTCAGATGGGGGCCAGCTGGCTAACACGGATGCCGCGGTGGCCCGCGGCGTGCAGATGCTGGCCGACGGCGCGGACATCCTCGATGTCGGAGGTGAATCCACCCGCCCCGGCTCGGATCCCGTTACGGCGGAAGAGGAGATGGCCAGGACCCTTCCGGTGATCGAACGATTGGTCGCCGAGGCGCCAGGCGTCCCTGTATCGATCGACACCCGCAAGGCCGAAGTGGCGGCGGCGGCGATCTCGTCGGGCGCGAGCATCGTCAACGACGTCTCTGCGGGCGCTGACCCGTCCATGTTCGCGACCGCGGCCGAAACTAACGCCGCCATGGTCCTCATGCACATGCAGGGCGACCCCAAAACCATGCAGTCCGATCCGCACTACGAGGATGTGGTTGGCGACGTTGCCGCGTTCCTGACCGCACGGCTCGACGCGGCGGTCGCTGCCGGGCTGGAACGAGATTCACTGGTAATCGATCCCGGCATCGGGTTCGGAAAGACCCTCGAACACAACCTCGCCCTGATGAAGAACATCGACGCGTTCTCTGCGCTGGGGCGACCGATCCTGATCGGGCCGTCGCGCAAGCGCTTCATCGGGACACTATTGGGCACTGAGGTTGACGACCGGTTGGAGGGAACCGCCGCTGCGGTCGCCTGGCTTGCCGGCTCGGGAGCGCATATCGTTCGGGTTCACGACGTCAAGGAGATGGTTCGGGTGGTTCGGGTGGTCGACGCGATAGTGAGGTCATGACGTGGGCGATAAGACCGTGCTGCTGCTCGGGGCCTTCATGGATACGTGGAAGCACGTGACTCACTACCTCACGGGCATGGATGTCGTGATCGACGGGGAAGGGAAGGATCAGGCTCTCGGATACGCCGTCGTGGGTCACGGCATCGGAGGGCGCGAGGCGCAGTCGCTCGCACTGGATGGGGGCGCCCGGGCGCTGGTTCTTATCAACTGCGAGATACTTTCGGGCCGCGAAGGGGATCTTGGTGCCCTCACGATCCCGGTGTTCCTTCTCTGGGGAGAGGACGACTCGACGAACACGATCGAGACGGCATATCTCCTCAACGAACTGATGCCCACCTCTACGCTCGCGATCGTTCCCGGGTGCGGGAGTCAGGTGCCCCTGGAGGCGCCCGATGTAGTCGGACCGCTCATCGCCGACTTCTTGCGCACGCGCTGGCTCGGACTCGCGCGGGAGCACGCACACGACCACGACCACGCGCAGGGGCGATCGTCCGGCGAGCCGGTTCAGGTGGATATCGAACGCGAACCACCGCAGGGCGTATGAGCAACTGCCGCGTGGGCATCTCAGGTATCTCGGCTCAGGGGCGCCACGGCGCGAACCCCGGGGAACAGGACTTCGCGCAGGAGTTCACCGTTGACCTCGAGGTAACGGTGGATGTGGAAGACGACGTCATCGAGGCGACCGCCGACTACTCGGCTCTGGCAGACGAGGTGAGGAGGGTCGTAGCGGAGGAGTCGCACATCTTGCTGGAGACCCTGGCGGACTCCGTCGCCCGAGCGGTCTTCGAGTTTCAGAACGTCGTTCAAGTCGTTGCGACGGTGCACAAACCGGGTGCGGCGCAGTCTCTGGGTGTCGATGACATCTGGGCCGAGGCGATCGTTTCCTGATGAAGGCCTACCTGGGTCTCGGCTCTAACCTGGGGGACCGTCTCGCGAATCTGAGGAAGGCCGTTGCGTTGCTTGATGCGGTCGATGGCGTAGATGTGACGCGCTCGTCCCGCGTATACGAATCAGACCCAGTCGGTGGCCCCGAAGATCAACCTGAGTTCTTGAACGTCGTCGTCGAGGTAGATGTGACGTCGGATGTGCGCGCTCTCCTGGGGGTATGTATCGATGTCGAACGCGAGATGGGCCGAGTGCGGGATCAGCGTTGGGGGCCCCGGAACATCGACGTTGACATACTCACCTTCGGGAGCGAGCGAGTCGACGAGGAAGATCTGACGGTGCCTCATCCCCGCATGCATGAGCGGCTCTTCGTCCTGGCGCCACTGCTGGAGTTGGACGCGGATCCACCGTTGCCCGGCGGGCGCCACGCGCTGACGATGTCCCTGAACAGGGTCGATGTGTCGACCGCAAGGCCCTTCGCTCCTCCGCTCGCATGAAGATCGCCATCGTAGGGGCCGGCCGGGTTGCCACCGCGCTGGCGGTCGCTTGGCTGGCCGATGGCCACGAGATCACGGTGGCCTCCCACGGGCGGGTCACGAAGGACAGGCACGACGCATTCTTCCCCGACACACCGCTCGTCCCCGCGTACGAGGCCGCGCATGCAGCTGACGTAGTCGTCATCGGGGTTCCGGATGCGTCGATCGAAGGGGTGTGCGCGTCATTGGCCGCAGAGCGTGTCTTCCACGAAGGTCAGGTCGTCCTACACCTTTCGGGCGCCATGGGCCTCGAGGTGCTCGAGGCTGCGCGTTCCAAAGGCGCTCGGCAGCTCGCGGTGCATCCGCTGCAAACCTTCCCGACGGTCGAGTCCGCGATCGCGCGACTTACCGGCACGCCGATGGCCGTCACCGCGGAAGACGAGGAGACGGCCTTGACGGGCGAACGTCTTGCCAGAGATGCGGACGGGGAGCCATTCCGCCTGGATCCCGAATCGCGACCGCTCTATCACGCTGCCGCGGTGTTCGCTTCTAACTACTTGGTGGCGGTTACCGCGCAGGCGGAGTCGTTGTTTCGCGCCGCGGGTCTTCCGGACCCGGTCGGGGTATTCATGCCGCTGGCCCGCGCATCGTTGGAGAACGTCGCCACACTCGGCCCGGAGGCCGCGCTCACCGGGCCGGTGGCCCGCGGCGACGCCGTAACCGTTCGCAGTAACCTCGAGGCGCTGGCCGAACGGAGCCCGGATACCGTGGCTTCGTACGTGGCTCTCGCCGATATCGCCTTGCGTCTTTCCGTCAGTTCCGGTCGTCTGTCGGAAGAGGGAAGGGCAGCCGTCGAGAAGGTGCTGGCCGAGTGGAGATAGTAGAGACCACGGCCACCTTTCGCGCGGCCTGCGGCCAGGCCCGCGCCGCCGGACTCCAGGTGGGATTCGTTCCCACCATGGGAGCCTTGCACGATGGCCACTTCTCCCTGATACGGCGGGCTCGGGAGGAGAATGACAACGTCGCGTGCTCGATCTTCGTCAATCCTCTTCAGTTCGGCGAGACCGAGGAACTGGAGGAGTATCCCCGGGACATAGAGAAGGATTCGGCGGCAGCGGAGGCCGAGGGTGTGGATACCCTGTTCGTCCCGAGCGTCGAACAGATGTATCCGGACGGCTATCCACCGCCGGTGTCGGTGGATCCCGGCCCTCTCGGCGACCGTCTGGAAGGTGCCTCGAGGCCGGGCCATTTCCGCGGAGTGCTCACGGTCGTCGCGAGGTTGTTGGATCTTGCGGGAGAGTCCCGAACCTATCTCGGTGAGAAGGATGCCCAGCAACTGTTCTTGGTCACACGGATGGTGCGCGAACTGGGCATGCCTACAGAGGTAGTCCCGTGCGGGACTGTGCGGGAGCCGGACGGACTCGCCCTCTCATCGCGGAATCTGCGCCTGTCCGCCGCGGAGCGAGAGGCAGCGGTGTGCTTGTACCGCGCATTGAAGGCCGCGCAGGGGGTGTATGCGATGGGCGAACGCGATGTGCTTCGTATCCAAGCCGAGATGGCGAGATGTATCGGAGCCGAATCTCTGGCCACGATCGACTACGCCGAGGTGGTAGACGCGTCGACCTTCGAGTCGCCGGACGGTGAGGTCCCAGGAAGCGGGGCACTGGCTCTGGTCGCCGCCAACATCGGCCGCGTGAGGCTCATCGACAGCCTGCTTCTCGCCAGCGGCTAGGATAGGTGCTGGCAAGCGACCCTCGATAGATAGGCGGTTGACCATGCTTCTCGCGATCGACGTGGGCAACACGGAGACGGTGCTGGGCCTGTTCGATGAGGACGAACTTGTCTGGCACTGGCGCATCTCCACGGTACTGAACCGCACCGCGGACGAATTGGCGGTCCTCTTCGCGGGATTCCTCGCGCAACAGTCGCTCTCGTTCGACCGAGACGTGACGGGTGTGGCCATCTGCTCGGGGGTCCCGAGCCTCACCGAAGAGCTGCGGCGGATGGTCGAGAGGTATCTCCACTTCCCACCGTTGATCGTCGAGCCGGGCGTAAAGACGGGTATCTCCGTACTCACCGACAACCCGCGAGAGGTGGGCGCGGACCGGATCGTGAACGCGCTGGCGGTCCACGCTCGCTTCGGCGGGCCCTGCGTCGTCGTCGATTTCGGAACGGCGACCACCTATGACGCGGTGTCGGACAAGGGTGACTATCTCGGAGGAGCCATCGCGCCGGGTATGCGGATCTCCGAGGAGAGCCTCACATCTCATGCCGCCCGCCTCCCGGATGTCGAGATCGCGAGCCCGAAATCGATCATCGGGAAGAACACCGTCGAGGCCATGCAGTCGGGTCTGCTGTGGGGTACCGTGGCAGAACTTGAGGGCATGGTGGAGCGGATGGAGGCCGAACTCGGTGGTGAGGTCACCGTCGTGGCGACAGGGGGTCTCGCCGAAGACGTGGTTCGGTACACGGACTGTATCGATCACTATGAACCGTGGCTGACATTGGAGGGACTGCGGTTGATATTCGATAGGAACGCCGGATGAGCGGCGACGCTGATAGCGGAGAACCCGTCGAGTCACGAGGTCGCGAGGTCGAGATCCTGAAGGGACGGCGCGCGAGCTTGGACAAGCTGCGCGCCGGTGGCATCGAGCCTTTCGCCCTGACCTTCGATCCCGATGCGCACACCGCCGATGTGCGTTCGGAGTTCGGAGAGATCGAGGACGGCGCGGAAACCGGACAACGTCGCAAGCTGGCGGGACGGGTGGTCCTGGCGCGTCGTCAAGGCAAGCTCGCCTTCCTGGTCCTGCGCGACAGGACCGGCGACCTGCAGTTGTTCTGCCAGCAGAACGCGATGGGAGACAACTTCGATCTCCTCGACGACGTGGATCTGGGCGACATCGTCGGCGCCGAAGGTGAGGTGATGAAGACCAAGCGCGGCGAGCTGTCGTTGAAGGCGGAACGCTTGACGATGCTCACCAAAGCTCTGCGACCGCTCCCCGAGAAGTGGCACGGCCTCAAGGATCCCGACCTGCAGCAGCGTCGTCGCTACGTGCATCTCATAGTGGACGACCAACCGCGGCGGTACGTCGTTGCCCGCTCGGAGGCCTTGAAGACGATCCGCAGGGTTCTCGATGAGCGCGACTATGTCGAGTTCGAAGGCCCGATGCTTCAGAGCGTCGCGGGTGGCGCGAATGCGCGCCCCTTCACCACGTATCACAACATCCTCGATGTGGAGATGAAGCTGCGCATCTCGCTGGAGCTGTTCCTGAAGAGGATGCTGGTCGGCGGCCTCGAACGCGTCTACGAGATCGGGCGCAACTTCCGCAACGAGGGCATCGACCGCGACCACAATCCCGAGTTCACGATGCTCGAGGCGTACCAGGCCTACGGTGACTACAACACCATGATGCGTCTGACAGAAGACCTCATCGTCGATTGCGCCAGGGCGGTCAACGCGGTGATGGGGCGCGATTCCGAGCGTCTCCTGGTTCCCTATCGCGACGCGCAGATCGACCTAACCCCACCCTTCCGCCAGATCACGATCTTGGGTTCGGTTTCACAGGCGATAGGGGAGGAGGTGACGCTCGACCGTCCCGATCTGGAGCGACTGGCGGGTCGGCATGACGTGCCCCTCGATCCGGCCTGGGGACCAGGCAAGATCATCCAGGAGATGTTCGAGAAGATCGTCGAAGGCGGGATCGTCGAGCCGACGTTCGTCTGCGATTTCCCGCGCGAGGTTTCGCCGCTGGCTCGTCCGCATCGAGAGAACCCCGGACTCACCGAGCACTTCGATCTCATCATAGGCGGCCTCGAATTGGTCACAGCGTTCTCCGAACTCACGGACCCCGACGAGCAGCGAGCCAAGTTCGGGGACCAGCTTCGACTGAAGGAGGCGGGCGACGAAGAAGCCCACCCACTCGACGAAGATTTCCTGCGCGCGCTGGAACACGGGATGCCGCCGGCCGGTGGCATGGGCATGGGCATAGATCGCCTGCTGATGGTTCTGACCGATGCTCCGAGTTTGCGGGATCTGATCATGTTCCCGAGCCATCGGCCGGAGGAACGGTAGGACGGTTTCAGCCGGGCCGGTGCTAGGCGGAACCGATCTGGTCCTCGACCTGAGGTTGCACCACTTCGAGGATCGAACCCACGAGTTCCCAAAGGCCGCCGCCCTTGGCGATGAAGCGAGCCGCTCCTGCTGCGAGCGCCTCCCGCTCGAGCGCCTCGTCTGCGTGAGCGGTAAGGATGATCACGGGCACCGAAGGCTCGCGCCTGTGGATGCGGCGCATGGAGTCGACTCCCGAGATGCCCGGCATCGACATGTCCATCAACACCGCATCCGGCTTCAGCGCCAGAACCGTCTCGCACCCCTTCTCGCCGTCGCCGGCTTCGCCGGCCACTTCTAGGTTGTTGACGAGGGACAAGGACGCGACCAGGGCACGGCGGAACCCTGCGTGGTCGTCCACGACCACCACGCGGACCGGGCCTGCGGCGTCGAACGGGGACATCAGATGACCTCTCTTCCTGCTGTGGGATTATCTCACGCGGCAGACACCTGCCTAGTCCTTTGCAGCCATCGATCCTTCACCCGTGATGGCGGGATGTTCCCCCGAGCGAGTATCAATATGGGGGGAGGCTCACATCTGTTCCCAGTGACACCGCGAATAGCGAAGTGGAGCAGGGTGTTGGGTAGGGGTGTGAAACGGAAAACGCGAGATAGGCGGGATGAAAGCAACTCACGGCTATAATCAGGGTCCGATGAAGCTCGTCAAGAGCGATTCGGCTGCCCCGGGGGTAGGACGGAGTCCGCTGATCCTTTGGGAAGACAAGCGAACGGGCTGATCAGGGCCCGGAGGGTCGGAGATGTTCGAACGATTCACGGATCGGGCAAGACGGGTCGTGGTTCTCGCGCAGGAAGAGGCGCGGATGTTGAACCACAACTACATCGGTACCGAGCACATCCTGCTCGGTCTCATCCACGAGGGCGAAGGCGTCGCTGCCAAGGCGCTCGAATCGCTCAACATCTCACTGGAAGCTGTGCGGCAGCAGGTCGAGGAGATCATCGGCCAAGGCCAGGCGGCGCCGACCGGCCACATACCTTTCACTCCGCGCGCGAAGAAAGTGCTTGAGCTCTCGCTTCGCGAGGCGCTCCAGCTAGGACATAACTACATCGGTACCGAGCACATCCTTCTCGGTCTCATCCGGGAGGGTGAGGGTGTCGCGGCGCAGGTCCTCCAGAAGCTGGGAGCAGACCTGAACCGTGTGCGCCAGCAGGTCATCCAACTTCTATCGGGTTACACGGGAGGTCGGGAGACCTCTTCGATGGCGGGTGAGCAGACGCAGCAGGGCGGCTCGACCGTTCTGGATCAGTTCGGACGCAACCTCACCGCTCTCGCGCGCGACGGCAAGCTCGACCCTGTCATCGGCCGCGAGAAGGAGATAGAGCGGGTCATGCAGGTGCTCTCTCGCCGAACCAAGAACAACCCGGTACTCATAGGCGATCCCGGCGTAGGCAAGACAGCGGTCGTCGAGGGTCTCGCCCAGGACATCACCAGGGGCGAGGTTCCCGAAACGCTGAAGGATCGCCAGATCTACACGCTTGACCTGGGCGCGCTGGTGGCCGGCTCTCGATACCGCGGTGATTTCGAAGAGCGCCTGAAGAAGGTCCTGAAGGAGATCAAGGCGCGCGGCGACATCATCCTGTTCATAGACGAGCTTCACACCCTTGTCGGCGCCGGTGCGGCGGAAGGTGCGATAGACGCGGCTTCCATCCTCAAGCCGATGCTGGCCCGCGGTGAACTGCAGACGATAGGTGCCACCACTCGCGACGAGTACCGCAAGTACTTGGAGAAGGACGCCGCGTTGGAGCGCCGCTTCCAGCCGATCGACGTGAAGGAACCGAGCGTGGCTCACACGATCGACATCCTGAAGGGGCTACGCGACCGCTACGAGGCCCACCACCGCGTGTCCTACACGGACGAGGCGTTGGTTGCGGCCGCCAACCTAGCCGACCGCTATATCTCAGACCGATTCCTTCCGGACAAGGCCATCGACCTCATCGACGAAGCCGGCTCGCGCATGCGCATCCGTCGCATGACCGCGCCGCCGGATGTGCGCGAGGTCGACGAGAAGATCGCCGAGATCCGTATGAAGAAGGAAAGCGCGATCGACTCGCAGGACTTCGAGGCGGCCGCTCGCATGCGCGATGAAGAGCGCCAAGCCGTCGAGGAACGTACGAAGCGGGAGCACGAGTGGAAGTCAGGCGAACTCGACATCCTCACCGAGATCGACGAGGAGGAGATAGCCGAAGTTCTGTCCAACTGGACCGGCATCCCCGTCTTCAAGCTGACGGAAGAGGAGACAGAGAAGCTCATCCGCATGGAAGACGAACTGCACAAGCGCATCGTTGACCAGTCGGATGCGGTCATCGCGGTGTCCAAGGCGATCCGCCGTACGCGTGCCGGCTTGAAGGACCCTAAGCGCCCCAGCGGTTCATTCATCTTCCTGGGCCCGAGCGGTGTCGGGAAGACCGAGCTTTCGAAGGCGCTCGCCGAGTTCCTGTTCGGTGACGAGGACTCGTTGATCCAGCTCGACATGTCGGAGTACATGGAGAAGCACACCGTCTCACGTCTGGTGGGCTCGCCCCCCGGATACGTCGGCTACGAAGAGGGAGGGCAGCTCACGGAAGCCGTGCGCCGCAAGCCTTTCAGCGTGGTTCTGTTCGACGAGATCGAGAAGGCCCACCCCGACGTGTTCAACACGCTTCTACAGATCCTCGAGGACGGGCATCTAACCGACAGCCAGGGCAAGACGGTGGACTTCAAGAACACGCTCATCATCATGACCTCGAACCTCGGTACACGTGACATCCAGAAGGGTATCGGTGTGGGGTTCTCGGCGCACGTTGGCGAGGGCTACGACTACGACCGCATGCGCGAGAAGGTTCTCGAGGAGATGAAGAAGGACTTCCGTCCGGAGTTCCTCAACCGTATCGACGAGATCATCGTGTTCCACGCGCTGACGCGCGAGGCCGTGAAGAAGATCGTGTCGTTGATGATGGTGCGCATTCGTGACCAGCTGAAGTCAAAGGATCTCGACATCGAGCTGTCCGAGCAGGCCAAGGAGTTGCTGGCCGAGAAGGGCTACGATCCGGGCCTGGGCGCGAGGCCGTTGCGGCGCACTATCCAAAGGCTGGTCGAGGATCCGCTGTCTGAGGCGCTTCTGCACAGGGAGTTCCGCGCGGGACAAACCATCATCGTGGATGCTCGCGATGGCGAGATCGTCTTCGAGGCCACCGAGCCCACCCCAGATGTTCCGCCCGTCGAATTGGCGGGGACCCAGGAAAGCTAGCTCCCGCTCGCGCAGCCAGGGAGACTGCATGATCGACCACGAAGCCCTGCTCGCGCTGAAGGACGAGGAGGACTCTCGCTTCGTCGCGGCTCGGCCGAAGACC
>Ga0315281_10001685_pt1 | contig 32762 bp, 30 predicted proteins | sample YL17G07_0_MG_FD_204540 | JGI IMG/M metagenome (GOLD analysis project Ga0315281, IMG submission 204540) | Sediment microbial communities from Yellowstone Lake, YNP, Wyoming, USA - YL17G07_0 | ecosystem: Environmental > Aquatic > Freshwater > Lake > Sediment | place: USA: Wyoming | collected...
CCTTGAGCCAGCGCGCGTCTCGAACCCCTTGACGCAGATGTTGTCCTTGACGCTGAAAGGAAGGCCCTGCAGCGGGCTTCCCTTGCCCGCCTCCGGCTCGATGGTCATGTTGGAGAAAAGGTTGAACCGCTCCGCCTGCGCGGGCAGCTTGCACATCAGGTTCCTAAGATATTTCGCGGGGTCGATCTCCCCTCTCTTCGCCCCATCGATGTACTCAAGAGCCCCTGGCGTCATTGCATCCTCGGCCCCTTGACGAACCGCTGGTGGGTCTCCATGCTTTCGATCATCTCGTCCGGCGGGATGCTCATCCCCGCTTCGTCCTCTCTCAGATAATTCCTGATCTCGATCGGATGGAACGCGGGGTCGCAGTCCGCCTCGACCTCATCCAGCATGGAGAACGCGGAAAGGATCTCCTTGAAGTCCGAGAGCAGCCGCTCCTCCTCCTCTTGGGTCAGGCGGAGCCTGCTTATCTTGGCGACCCGCTCGATCTTCTCCCTGTCGATGTCGAACCCCATGCCTGGTGTCTCCCTTTTACCCAGATGCTCGGATTGGCAGGTTAATATTCAATCCTTTCGACATCGTGCGCCTCGCCCGGCCAATCCGACATTATGTTATACATACTGCCTGCTCGATTGTAAGATGCTAACATGATTGCGAACGCAAAACCGTCGCTCGATTTCGGTGCGCCCGTTCACAGCTTCACCATCTCCACCGAGACCGCGAAGAGCAACCTGATCAACTTCCCGAAGTTCCTCACGGACAACTCGGATTCTGGCAGATTGGGGACCATCGCCGCCGGCGACTTCAGGCATATCGCCGGGGAGCACGGCAAGTTCTTCGTATTCAGCGCGACCAGGTATCACGACAGGTACTCGGCCACGGTGCGGATTAAGCTCGACTCCCCGCTAGTCGTCGACATCTTCTCCGCGGATTCGGCCATCAACGCGGAGTTCAACAAGAGACTCGAGGACTACCTCCTCCTTACCCTGCAGTTCTTCGAGGAGTCGCTCCGGAGGGAGACCATCTACATGGGCTTCGTCCCAGGCTCCAAGGCGACCTCCAAGCTCGCTGGCAAGTCAAGGATCACCGAGAAGCTCTTCCGCGGGAACATGCTGAACCTGTTCCTGCTGTCGCTCGTCCTGGGTTCAGTGCTCCTCCTCATACTGTACGGCATAGGGCTCGACTGGATGGCCCCTGCGATACTCATCACGATCATGCTGATCGCCGTGCTGAGCGCGGGCAAACTCATCGCGATAACCAGCGACTGGAGGATAACTCAGGATTACTCGGATGTGGTCATAGTCGAGATCCGCCCGGACGGGGAGACGATCCCCGAGGTGCTCGGCAAGAGGAGGGATGCCCTCTCCGCCGTCAAGGGTGAGTTATACAGCCTAATGACGGACTGGAAGCGCTCGCTGAGCAACGCCGAGGTCGCCGCGATCTTCCAGAAGGCCGGCATCAACGTTCAGCCGGAGCAGATTATCGTCAAGAGGATCAACGTCTACGATATCGTGAAGAGGGCCGCGCAGCGGTTCAACATGCCCATCCCTGCGGTCGTAGTGACGAAGAACCACAAGCCCAACGCTGCGGCGATGGGGTTCACCAGGGGGCTCGCGACCATGATGATAACGTTCGGCCTCCTCGTCCAGCTCGAGAAGAAGGAGATCGAGCTGGTCGTCGGGCACGAGCTCAGCCATCTGAGGTTCGGAGACCCGGCCGTACTGTTCTCGATTGTGACAGCGGAGTATCTGTTCCGAGTGTATGTCCTCGTGCCGAACGTGGCGTTCTTCAGCTACGGCACATTCCCGATACTGTATATCTTGTTCATATTCTGGCTGATATTCTTCTTCGCGAAGTTCCTGGAGGCCAGGGCCGACCTTGAATCGGCATACATCCTCAAGGACCCGCAGACGATGGCGACATCGCTCAAGAAGATCGGCTTCAGGCGTCTCATCCTCAATGCGAGGTTCATAGAGGGGAAGCAGTCGACCTTCGGCGAATGGCTCGCGTTCGACCCGCACCCGCCGATCGGATTCAGGATACGGAGGCTGGAGTCGCTCGACATGAACGACGTTCCCAAGCACACATTCCTGCGCTCCGTGCGCGATGTTTTCGCCGGGATATCCCGCTCGATGAAGAAGGAATGATCAAACGGATAGCACGATGACGCCGAACACGCCCGCTGCAATGGCGAGATACTGCAGCCATTCCAGCTTCTCTTTCAGTAATATCCTTGCCAGGAGCACGGTGAAGAGCGGGTATATCGATGTCAGCGGGGTCACCAGCGACACCTGGCCGTTGCTTATCGCGAGGAACAGGCAGACAGTCCCTACTGAAGCGAGCGTGCCCGCCGTCCCGGAATAGCTGAGCTTCTTCAGGCTCCTGTTCATGCGCCCCTTGTCCATGATGAGCCATAACGGGACCCATGTCAGCACCATTGTAATGCCGTCTATCAGGATGTAATCCGATTCCCCGATCTGTTCCATAGCGACCTTCGACGGTATGGCCCATAGCCCCCAGAAAACAAGGGACAGTATCGCCCAGACCAGCCATCTCTTCGACTTCGGGGCGGTCCCGTCGCTGCTCTCTTTCCTGTCCACCTTCGTCGGAAGGGAGAGGAGCACTATCGCGGAGACAATGAGAAGTATGCCGGCCGTCTCCCCGACGGACAGCACCTCGCTCAAGAGCAGTATCGCTAGAACGACGGAGACCGCAGGGTATCCCGCGGTTATCACCGAGACGATCGAAACCTTCCCGCTCTTCAGCGCGAAGATGTAGAACACGAATCCGAGCGCCCCGAGGAACCCGGCGAAAATCGACAGGATTATCCCGCCCAGGTCATTGGGCACGGAATCGGGGAAAAGTAGCCAGTACAAAGTCTGTATCGAGACGGAAGCCACCGCGTATAGTATCCCCGTTTGATAGGAGCCGATGAACTGCACGCCCTTCTTAGAGAACTGCTGCGCTGTGCCGTAGCATAGGATCGTTCCTATCGCGAACAAGAGCCAGAGTTCTATCGTGCTGCTCACCTCCGTGTTTCAATCGCCGTTAGCGTCTCAGGCCGAGAGAAAAGCTCTATTCATATTATTCTTGCCACAGTTTTCATGAGAGGCTCTCGCCAATCAAAGGTTATTCGTATCTCCTTTGGCAATTCGTGGTCGGATGTCAGCGAGGAAGAAGGCATGCGAAGTCCCCGAGGAAGGCGGGAAGTGCGATGTCATAATTATCGGCGCAGGTCCGGCAGGCTTGGCGGCAGGGATATATGGCGCCAGGAGCGGGCTCAAGTGCTTCATAATAGAGAAGGGCAGCGCCGGCGGGCAGGCGATGACAAGTCCCTGGATAGAGAACTACCCAGGCTTCCCACGCATCGAGGGCATGAAGCTGATGGAGACAATGGCCGCCCACGCCAGGGAATATATCGAGATCAAGGAGGGCGTGGAGGTCGTTGGGATCGAGCCTTCCGGCCAGGATTTCAAGCTGACAACATCCGGCGGGACATTCTATTCAAAGGGAATCATACTGGCCACAGGCGCTTACCACAGGAAACTGCTCGTGCCGGGTGAGGATGAATACTTCGGCAAAGGGGTGAGCTACTGCTCGACCTGCGACGGCTTCTTCTTCCGCAAGAGGAAAGTGGTGGTGGTCGGAGGCGGCAACACAGCTGTTACCGATGCGCTGTACCTGCATTCTATCGGTTGCGATGTCACGCTGATCCATAGGAGGGAGTCGCTGCGCGCAGACCTCCAGCTCCAGGGGACCGCGGCTGAAAAGGGGCTGAAGATGATCATGAACTCGACGCTCGCGAGCATCTACGGCGACGGCGAGAAGGTGACAGGCGTCGAGATGGTGAACAGCGCGAACGGGAAGAAGGAGAAACTTGCAACCGACGGCGTTTTCATCGCTGTAGGGACAGTGCCTAGCTCGGCCCTGGCCAAATCATTATGCGTAGAGATGGGCGAAGGCGGATTCGTCAAGGTCGACATCAACTACAGGACGAACATGCCTTTCGTATATGCGGCCGGAGACCTCGTGGGAGGCATCCTCCAGGTTGTTGCAGCAGTTCACGGAGGTGCGGTCGCGGCCCTTTCGGCTTTCGAGGATCTTTCCAATCCGTATTACACACGCACAAGGGGCGGAAGATCCTGCCCCGGACCAAAATCTTGATGCGACTCACGCCGTAGATACTAACACTATCCCTACGACAACGCACGCCACAAGCATCCACTCCTTTCGTGATAGGCGCTCTTTGAGGAAAGCGTATGCGAGCAGTATAACAACGACTGGCGAGGAGGCTATGAGCGGGAATACGACCGGCGCCGGTCCGTTGTCTACCGCTGTTATCTCAAGGAAGTATGCGGTGTTGCCTACCAGGCTCGATACGATCGCTATCTTGACGGCCGTCCCCCACTTAGGCCAAATGGATCTCAGCTTCACTTTGGTGATCTTGTAGTATGCGAGGGTGACCGGAGGTATCACGAATGTGTATATTCCCAGGAAGGCGAAGTTGGACATCCCTTGGTCGCCTGCCATCGCGAACTTCGCGAATATCGCCCAGAACGCCCACATGAGCATTGTCAGTATGCATATTGCAATGTATTTGCCGGTCGTCTTCGACCTGCTGTCCTCCGTCTTTCCGTGGAAGTAAGAGAGTGTGACTACGCTCGAAGTCACTATGATGACCCCGATGGCCTGGAACAGCGTCGGTACCTCGGATAGGAAAATGACCGCGACTATCGCGACCATCACGGGGTAGGTCGCCGTCAGGCTGCTTACGATAGATATCGGCCCGCGCTTCACCGCTTCGACATACGTATAGTAGCCGACCTGACCGAACGTCGCTCCGAGTATTCCGTAAAGCCAGTGCTCAGGCGTTATCGTCCATACCTCGCCAGTCATTATAATCATCACAAGCACGACGCCGAACATCGGGAGGGCTATCAGCAGCGAGAAGAGGATCATCGATGCAACGGACATCCCGTTCATTGCGACCTTCTGCGTCGCCTGGGAGGAGCCATACATCATTATGGCTGTGAGTGCAAGAATTAGCCAAAGTTCGATGATTTCACCTCCGTCAGGCAGTCAACGAGCGTATCTCCTTGTGTCTACATCATCGCTGATAATCACTCCCACGATTAACCTTTGCATATATGATTGAAAATCAGATAAGTGGGCCCGATCGGATTTGAACCGATGACCAACTGGTTATGAGCCAATCGCTCCGCCGGTCTAAGCTACGGGCCCTGTGCGCGCCCACTGGTGCTGGGCGGATGTAGACATACCGGACTCTTCTAATTAACGCTTTCCAAAATATCGGCCGATAAGAAGAATGGCGCCGTTGATCGGACTCGAACCGACGACCATCCGGTTAACAGCCGGATGCTCTTTGCTGGGGAATCAGACGTATCTGAATCCCTGCCAACTGAGCTACAACGGCGCGGTGCGGAATCTCCTTATCGATAGCGCGTAGATAAGACTTTTGGAGAACTGGACTGCTTACTACTCCAATTGCTCCCTTAGCTCCTGGACAGTTGAATTCAGCGCTTCCAGGCTCTTCTTCAGGTTGTCCAAGAAATCCTGCAGCTTCGCGGTCGTTATCGCTCCATCGGGGGAAGGCTCTATCAGCCCCTCCTGCTCCAATATCCTGAGCGAGTAACGAACCTTGTGCTGGGGGAACGCGAGCATCTCAGAGAGCCGGATTATGCCGATCGGCTCGTTGTCCATTATGGCCTTGAGCAGAGCCACATGCCTCTGCAGTAGGTCTATCTCCGTCTCGATCCTGCTAGTCAGGGTATTCTTTGTGCGGTCTTTCATCTCAATCCCTGCTGTGTAACACTCCTTGACATGGTGCGTGATAGCAATTGTATTATTTTAACCGATTCGAGCAACATCGCATCGTATGTGACCAAGGTTGAAATAGGGTGTCCAGCAATGCTTGATATCATGTCCGTCGTCACCGCAAGGGGGCTGTCGAAACGCTTCGGTCAGAAGCAGGCTCTGGACGGCATCTCCTTCGAGGTCCAGCCCGGCGACCTCTTCGGGCTCTTCGGGCCGAACGGGGCGGGCAAGACCACGCTTCTCAGGATATTGACAGGGCAGCTCGAGCAGGACTCCGGCGACGCTACCGTCCTCGGCATCGATGTCAAGAAGGACCCGATGGAGGTTAAGCGGAAGATCGGCATCGTGCCAGAGGTCGAATCCCCGCCGACATATCTTACCGCATACGAGTACCTGTATTTCGTCTCCCGCGTCAGGCAGATCCCCGACGCGGAGGCGAGGATCAACGGTTGGTTCGACTTCTTCGACCTGAAGGAGTCCAGGGACGTCATCTGCAGGGACCTCAGCAAGGGGATGCGGCAGAAGATAATGCTCGCCAGCGCATTCATCCACGAGCCGAAACTGCTCTTCCTGGACGAGCCCTTCATCAACCTCGACCCGATATTCCAGCGCAAGCTTAGGGAGTACCTGCTTGAGTACGTCGCGAAGGGAGGGACCGTGTTCATGTGCTCGCACATCCTCGAGATCGCCGAGAGGCTCTGCAGCCGGGCGGCCATCATCTCCGACGGGCGCATCATCAAGTTGGGCGACATGTCAGAGCTGGTCAAGGGAGGGGCTCGCCTCGAAGAGGTGTTCCTCAATCTGGTCGGCAAAGGGAGGTGAGCTCGGATGAGGACCCTTCTGTGGCTCATGCTCAAGGAGGAGCTGAGGACCCACACGACCTACTCCGGGAAGCGGCGCTTCTTCACTTTCCCGATCATGGTCTTCATCTTCGCGTTCATCTTCGCGCTGTCCATGCAGCGCCTCCTGCAGGGGACCTCCCTCGAGCAGCTGGCCCTGGTCACCCAGGGTGGCGCATTCATCTACGGCATCGGGGTCGGGAGTTTCGGCTTCATGGGCAAGCAGTACATCGAGCGCGGCTATGGGTCCAAGAACTACCTCGTCGCGATGCCCGCGCTACTCCCCCTCACCTACCGGAAGACCTTCCTCGGGCTCTACCTCCGCGACTCGATCTTCTACATCGGGCTCGTCCTGCTGCCCGCGACCTTCGGTCTCTTGGCAGGCGCGCCTTTCGTGGGCTTCAAGGTCACCAGCATCCTGCTCTTCTTCGTCGCAGCAGTGCTTAGCTTCCAGATCGGGACCAGCCTAAGCTTCCTCGGCTCGGTTCTCTATACGAGGAGTGCGCCGGCGTTCGCAATATTCACCTCCGGTATAATCGCGCTCGTTTTCCTTGGAGGCGCGGCGCTGCTGTTCGACGTCAGGCTGCTCGTACCCTCGATCGGCTTCCAGCTATCGGTCCCGCCGTTCGGCAACGACATCGGCTCCGCATTGCTGCTCGCGGCCGTGTCGATGTTAATGATAGCTGTCACTACCCTGCTAGCGCTGGCCCTGGTGAGGTTCCGATACGTCTCTCGAGACGCCCATCACAGCACGCTGCTCCCGAGATACATTGACCGGTTCCGCATATCCGGAGCTTACAAGGATGTCGTCGCAAAGGAGTTCGTCGACATCCGCAGGAGCGGGACGATAGGCAAGATGTTCTTCTCCTTCGTTCTCCCGCTGGTCTTTCTCTCCTTCACCTCATGGTTCGTGAACACAGGCCTCGGCCTGCCGATCGGCTTCAACACGGTTTTCTACGGCTCGATGGTCGGCTTCATGGGAATACTCCTCTACAGCTGGCTCAACAACGTCGACAGCACCGACTACTACTCCTTCCTCCCGATCACCGTGCCGCACGTCGTGAGGGCGCGCGTGTTGATATTCCTCTTTCTGACCACCGGGATTAGCACCGTGTTCGTCGTCATAATATCGGCAGTGGAGAACGAGCTCGACATACTCTGGCTATCGCTGATGGTCATGTTCGTGACCTCGTTCTACATGGTCGTGATGACCGCCTACCTGACGGGCATCAGGACGAACACTTTCCTGTTCGACATGAGCGTGATGAGCAAGTTCGCGGTAATGTCATTCCTGCCCGACGTCGGTCTTACCATACTCTCATTCAGCATCCGGACGAATTGGGTGTTCTCGCTCACAGGAATCGCGCTAGTGCTCGTCTCTCTCCTAGGCAGCACGGCGATCCTATACCGCGGTATCGAGAGGAAATGGATAGGCACCGGATTCGACGTTTAGCCGCCCCCGCTTCCATGAAAAGCGACATTTTTCCTGAACAAATACCCTTGGTTCATATGAAATACGATATTTAAATCTGGCATCGTTGCTTTGTTTATATACTCATTTTAATTTCAACCTGTCGTCTTTATATTTACACAGACGTATAGTGTAAGCAGATGAGTAGGATCAAGGTCATCACCGACCCTTCTGATCTTGTGCCAATGTTCAGGGCGGTGGACACCAAGGTCAAAAGAGAAGTCTTGAAGCTGATAACGCTCGAATGGCACACATCTAAAGAGATCGAGCAGCTGTTTGGCTCAGAGGGACGCGAAGCGCTGGTCTTTTTCGAGAAGATGAAGCTGGTCGAGACGAGGTGGCAGTCCTCCGCGGAGCAGCAGCCCGAGAAGGGTTACCACACTTACTACACATCTTTCCATATCAATGCATCCTGGCCGGTCTACGAGATATCCGACGTCCTCGCCGCTGCGGTCATGGACGAGAAGGAGTTCAAGAAGATCGAGAAGAAGATCGTCGACCTCGCCGGGGACACGGGGAAGTTCGCCGGGGACGTCGCTGAGACCCTCGGGGTCACGTTCACCATGCTCAAGAGCATCGTGAAGAGGAGCGCGAGGCTCGACTACCGCGGCCACAGGATAGAGAGCAGGAATGATATCGAGTGATCGGCGCCCCAGGAGTTGATTCTACATGTTGAAGGTTCTGAGGATAGGCCACCGCCCCGCGCGGGACAAACGAGTCACCACGCATGTCGCGCTGGTCTCCAGGGCGCTCGGGGCCGACGCGGTCATGATATCGGGGAAGGACGAGGAGATCGAGAAGACGATCAAGTCCGTAGTCTCTAGGTTCGGAGGGAAGTTCGAGATATCCTCAGGGGCGAACTGGAGGGGCGAGCTCAATTCTTGGAAAGGGATCAAGGTACACCTCACGATGTACGGCCTGCCGCTCGATGACATCATGCCGAAGATAAGAGGCAAAGACGTTATGGTCATCGTAGGCGCGGAGAAGGTGCCGGGAGAGGTCTACCAGAAGGCGGACTTCAACGTCGCCGTCAGCAACCAGCCGCACTCAGAGGTCGCCGCGCTAGCACTTTTCCTCGACAGGTATTTCGAGGGGACCGAGCTCAAGGGCAGCTTCAAAGGTTCCAGGCTCACTATCGTTCCGAACGCAAGGGGGAAGACCGTTGTCGACTCAGGCAAAGGTAAGCAATGCTGAACCGAGCAAATACCCTGACCGAGAGGCGGCGCTCATACTTCTGAAAGACGCGGGGGCGGACGACGCTGTCATCGCTCACTGCAAGGCAGTCAGCGAGCTGGCGTTGAAGATCGCCGACAAAAGCAAGGAGCCAGTCGATAAGAACCTCGTGGAGATCGGAGGGCTCCTGCACGACATCGGAAGATCCGTGACTCATGGCATCACCCACGCAGTCGAGGGGGTCAAGATTGCTAAGAAGCTCGGCCTGCCAACGGAGATTGTCAACATAATCGAGAGGCACATCGGCGCCGGTCTAACCGAGGAGGACGCAGTCAGGCTCGGTCTGCCTAAGAAGAGCTATCTCCCGGTGACGCTCGAGGAGAAGATGATCGCGCACGCGGACAACCTTCTCAGCGGCGCGAAGAGGATCCCCGTTTCGCAGACGATTTCAAAACTCGTAAGGCAGCGGGAGATGGATGGAGCCAAACGAATGCTCGAACTTCACAAGGAGCTCAGTGAGCTATGCGGCATCGACCTCGACCAGATCTGATCAGATCCTGCCCCTTTTTCCAGATAGATAATCGTCTCTAAGCTGATGGTACGCAATGGCGTTCGCCTTCGCTTTCTCTCTGATGTCAGGGTCTCCGGACTTGATGATCTTGCCAGGCACGCCGAGGACCAGGCTCATCTCCGGAACCTTCATGCCGCCAGGAACGACGGCGCCGGCGCCGACAATCGAGCCGCTACCTATCTCCGCGCCTTCCAGGACCACTGAGTTAATGCCAACGATGACATCATCGCCGATGGTGGCTCCGTGGACTATCGCCCCATGCCCCACGGTGACGTTCCTCCCGATCACGACTTTGTAACCAGCATCGCAGTGAAGGACGCAGCAGTCCTGTATGCTAGACCCCTCGCCGATGGTGATCGGCCCTCTGTCGCCCCTTATGCTGGCGAACGGCCAGACGCTGCAACCCTTGTTTATCGTGACCTCTCCGACTATGGACGCCTTGTCAGAAATCAGCGAGGGCTGTTTAATCTCGACCGCCAAATGATCACCTGTGCCCGTAAGCATTCGGTAACGAGAAAAAGGTTTGCGGTCCAATTATCAGACCGACTCTATCTCAGACTTCAAGTCCTTGTCCTTCTTCGCGGGGCTGCTCTTCTTCATCGCTACCTTCCGCGGGAAGTACTTCAGCAGGACTATGTCGCCGACGGAGCCGATCCATCTGTACGGGACGTTGACCGCCTTAGAGCTCTCCACCAGGAGCGGATTCGTCTCGTTTATGAAAAGTCCCTGGATCTTCGATTCATCTAAGTCTACCACTAGGTTGTTGACCGTGCCGAGGTAGATCGCTTTGTTCGTGTATACCTGGAGTCCGATGAGTTCAGAAGCCTCTTCGAGCATGTTGCATCCCGCACGCGATATCCCTATGTTGTTTTAAATAGTTTCTGCAACGGCGCTTTGGAGGCACCTTCGATATTCTGTCGACAGATTATGAATACAATGCTGGGCACACTACACTGGGAGGCAGGTTCTCCTATCCGGAAAGCTGTTAAATATGGAGGAAGAACCTGAGGTTCTCTGCGAAAAACAATGAGGGGTTTGAATGACAAGTACCGATCCAATGTCCGGCGAGCCGATAGAAGTGACCGATGCCAGTTTCGATTCGATTCTAAAGAATCACAACATACTCGTGATCGACTGCTGGGCACCCTGGTGCGGGCCATGCAGGATGATCGCACCGACCATCGAGGCGCTCGCCAAGGATTACAAGGGCAAGGTCGTTTTCGGCAAGGTGAACACCGACGAGAACATGCAACTCTCGATGAAGTTCGGTATAATGAGCATCCCGACCCTGCTCTTCTTCAAGAGCGGCCAGCTGGTCGACAAGTCCGTCGGCGCGTTGCCGCGGTCGCAGATCGAGGAGCGGCTGAAGAAGCTTCTCTGACGGATGCCGGATATTTTCGATTGGGTCGGGATGATGGAATGGAAAAGTTCACATCTAAAGTTCATTCGAGCATGTCCTGGCCAGCAAAGCTCGAGACCCAGAACGGACTGACACTCGACTTCTCAAAGCCGCCGGAGTACCGTGGCATGACTGGCACTATGACCCCTGAGGACGCTTTCGTCGGGGCAGTAATAACATGTCTCGCCTGCACCTTCGATTCCTACGCAAGCAAGATGCGGTTGAAGGTCACCGGATACGAATCCGAGGGCACCGGCGTCGTCGACAGGAAGGACGGCGTGCAGATGTTCACCGAACTCACGGTCCGGGTCAAGATAACCATCCCGCCGGAGACTCTGAAGGAGAGCGTGCAGAAGGCCATCGACTCGGCAAGGCAGAACTGCCTCGTCGCCGCATCTTTAAAGACTCCCGTGAAATACGAGATAGAAATCGTGAGCCAGTGATCTCTACAGGCTCGCCTTCTTAGCCCCTATCCTTATCGCTTCAAGGACGCTGTCCTTCGGCGCTATCGTGACTATCGGGACCCGCACGACCCGCTCGACCGTCGAGCTGACAATCGGCGCACAGACGACCGCCTTCGCGCCCTCGTCCTCCGCCCTTATCGACGCAACTATTGCATCCTCTATGGTCGCTGCCGGGTATTCCCTGACCTGGATCTTTCTGCCCTCTATCACGACCGTCCTCTCTTCTATATCGTCAAGAACAGAACGAGCAGCGATGACGGCAACGAACTCGCCTCTCACCTTGCCTTCGATCTCATCTATGCACTGCACTATCGCCCTTAGCGTGCGGAGGTTCGGTGCCCTGCCCTCGGACACTATCTTGTACAATGTGCTGGAGGCTATGCCCGCACGCTTTGCGAACTTCTGGAGGTCTATGTCAAGGTCCTCCTTGATTATCCGCCTTAATGTACCTGAGAAGTCCCCGCTCTTGTCGGTAAGGGATCTGAGTAGCTGATCCGATAGCCTCTTGTGCATTTTCTCAATTCGGATAATGTTATGACGTTATTAATACATTTAGGTTAAAACTATCATCAATATGGCAAAAAGTGGATATCCCTCCTGCGTAATCATAATGTTGGAATTAGCAAGACCGAGGTGTGAGTCATGGACAAGAAGATAATCGCAATCGTGCTCGTGATAGTGCTCGTCGCCGCGGCCCTCGCCGCCGGAATCGTGCTCATGTCGTCTAGCGGCGCGCCGAGCGCTCCGTCGAACATAAGAGTCGGATATATCGCCGGCGACATACACCACCTTCCGTTCGCGATCGCGAACAACGTGACAGTCGGCGGGACCGAGTCGATCTACGCTGCAAACGATCTCAATGTGACTGCCAATGGATACGCCAACGGCGGAGCCATCATGGATACCGGCTTCGCCCAGGACGCGATCGACATAGCCTACGTCGGTTCTGCTCCGGCCATCTCGAAGCACCTCAACCTCGGCAAGTCGATGCTCAACACATCGATAATTGCGCAGGTCAACGAGGAAGGCTCGCTGATAGTCGCCGACTTGGCTACGAGCAACGCGAGCGACCTGGTCGGCAAGAAGGTTGCATCGCCCAGCAAAGCCTCAATCCAGTATCTCATCCTTCTCAAGTGGCTCGAAAACAACGGCCTCAACATCACTGGTGATTTGAAGCCCTACAACGGCACCGTAACATACATCGGTTCCGTGAACTACACAGATGCGGCCGCCGGGACACTGAAGACGCTCATGACGAAGCCTTCGACCGATGTGGATCATATTGCTGCATTCATCTGTTGGGAGCCGTTCGGCAGCGACGTGATAGACGGCGGGATCGGGCACCTGCTCGCAAGCTCGCACGATGTATGGCCCAACCACCCTTGCTGCGTGATCGTCGTGAGCAATGTCTTCGCGGCAACCCACCCAGAGGCGGTCAAGAGGTTCATCGCCGCGCACAAGCAGGCGATAAACTGGACGAACACGGCGAAGAATACCAACGCCACCGCTAACTACATGCTGCTGGTGGAAATAACCTCGTCGTTCACGGCGAAGAACGCGACTGTAGCCGCGGACGCCCTCGCGGAGATGAAGTACAGCTACGACATATCCGCATCGACGATTGACATGCTCGAGGAGTTCACGCAGAAGATGATGGACTTCAACCTGATCGCAGCGTCGAAGCTGACCGCGGGCGGGAACACCTACGCGAGCGTCTCTGACTTCATAGCGAACTATGTGAAGACGGACTACATATGAGCCCGCAACTCTGCGCAACGATAGGCGCGGGGGGAACGCTCATAGTCACGGACGGCCTTCTCGGGAGCGGGATGCATGATGCAAGCCGAAGATAGCGGCATTCTCGATCGCATCAAGGACAGCGAGTTCGCTGGCCGGATCATCCTCGGCATCATCGGAGCAATAGCATTCATCCTGTTCTGGGAGTACGGGATAGACCCGATCGCGGTCTCGATATCCGGCAACCACTTCCCGACATTCTCGGAGTCGCTCAGCGCGCTTCTGGATTCATTCACGCACCGCGAACTCTGGAACCCGAACTACATGGGTGAGCATCTCGGCTTCAGCCTGGTCAGGGTGCTCATGGGGTTCGGCATAGCGGCGTTCGTAGCGATCCCGCTCGCGCTGCTTATGGGCTGGATGCGCAACTTCGAGAGCCTCCTCTTCCCAATCAACGAGATCGCGAGGCCGATCCCGCCGCTCGCCTGGATACCGGTGGCGGTCATACTGATGTCGGGCGAGCTCAAGGTCGTCTTCATCTGCTTCCTCGGAGCCTACTTCCCGATACTGATCAACACACTGCAAGGGGTCAAGAGCATCGACCCGCTGCTGTTCGACGCGGCGAAGACCCTCGGCGCCAGCCGCAGGGACATATTCCTCAAGGTGGTCGTGCCCGCGACGAGCAGCCACATGATGACCGGCCTGAAGGTCGGCCTCGGCGTGGCATGGATGACGATAGTCGCCGCGGAGATGATTGGCGCGACGAACGGCGTCGGATGGTACATCTACTTCTCAGCTGTCCAGCAAGGCATCTACGTCCAGGCCCTTGGCGGAATGATACTGATAGGTTTCGTGGGATACGCGATATTCATGGTGATGGATATAATCGAAAGGAGGTCCCTGAAATGGATGGGAATGCGCTGATCTCGATCAAGGATCTCAAGGTCTCGTTCAAGAAGGGCCGGAAGGTCGTCGACGCGATCGATAACTTCTCCTTCGACGTCATGGACAGCGAGTTCGTCTGCGTGCTGGGCCCGTCCGGCTGCGGGAAGACGACACTTCTCAGGGTGCTCTCGAACCTCCAGGAGGCGACTTCCGGAAAGGTCGAGGTCACGCGCAAAGTCGACGGCGGCAAGCCGGTCTTCACCCAGGTGTTCCAGGACTTCGCGCTCTTCCCCTGGAGGACGGTCAGGAAGAACATCGAGTTCCCACTTGAGGTGAGGGGCGTATCCGCGGGAGAGAAGGAGAGATCATCGTCCCAGCTCATCGACCTCGTCAACCTAGACGGGTTCGAGGACGCCCATCCAAAGGAGCTGTCCGGCGGGATGAAGCAGAGAGTCGCGATTGCCAGAGCGCTTGCGACCGAGGCGTCGGTACTGCTGATGGACGAGCCGTTCGGCTCGCTTGATGCTCAGACGAGGAACCTGATGCAGAAGGAGCTCCTCGACATCTGGCAGAAGACCAAGAAGACGATCATCTTTGTGACACACTCCGTTGACGAGGCGGTCTTCCTCTCCGACAGGATACTTGTGATGACCTCAAGGCCAGGGGCGGTGAAGAAGGTGTTCGAAGTTGACATTCCAAGACCCCGCGAGAGGACTTCGAAGGAGTTCATCTACATCCGGGGCGCAGTGCTGGCGGAGCTTCAGGCGGAGTTCGACAAGGCGCAGGCCGTAGAGCATACCCGTGATAAGGAAAGGTCGAAGCGATAATACCCTCGGAAGAAGCATTAATTATCCCGCTTGGAGTTATCGTAATCATGAGCTTCGAACTGAGCGTCGTCAGCAACACTCCGCTGACCCCATTGACCGAGATCGACGAGGTCGCGCTGATACTTCTGAACCAGATCGGCTACTTCCCGAAGGGATACGAGCCGCACACCGATGCCGAGACGATAAGGGAGAGCATCCCGTACCGCCTTTTCGTGGGGTGCTTCCTGGCCAGGCTCGACAAGGGCTGGCTCGTGGAGGACCTCGCTACCGAACTCGACACCACCAAAGCAACCGTCTACCGGCACATCAACAAGCTCAAAGGGTTCGACATCATCGAGGACGTAGCGGTCGAGACCAAAGAGGGGAAGAAGAAAGGCTACCGGATCAGATACGGGGACCTTTCGAAGGCATGGAATTTCACAGAAGCACACGTGGAGATGGCGATGAAGAGCTACAGGCAGACCGTCGACCACCTGCAGTCGCTCGCATCGAAGAAGCATGCGAAGAAGAAGTGATACAATGATGCCAAGCAACAAGAAGAAGGACGAGAGCTTCGCGATGACCGTAGGATCATCCTACCTTGTGCGAAGTGCAGATGCAAGGGATAAGCCTCTCGAGACGAGGGGCAAGCTAAGGGGATATGCCAGCATAGGGCAGGAAACGGCGCTCGCGATGGAGCTCGACGAATCCTACGGGGAGCAGAAGGGCAAGCTCCGGTTCATCCCGCTCAACGTGATAATGTCGGTCGATGTCCTGAAAACCGTGGACAAGCCCGATGACAAGGGCAAGGAGCCCGAGTCGGTATATTTCGGCTGAACATCCGAAAAGGATTATAGCCTGTTTGCGCTCAGAAGGCGCGTGAGCTTCTCGTCGGATGTAGTGGATGCGATAGTCTCAGGCAAGGTCAGCGATCGCGATTCGCTGCAGAGGCTAAAGTCCGAGTTGTGCGAGAAGTATTCTCTTGACAGGATGCCGTCGAACCCCGAGATCCTCGCAGAGGTTCCAGATGAGATTCGCGCGAGGGTGGAGCCGATTCTGCGGTTGAAGCCCGTGCGCTCGCTGAGCGGCGTGGCCGTTGTCGCAGTCATGGCGAGCCCCGCCCCATGTCCTCATGGAAAGTGTGTCTACTGCCCAGGCGGCCCGGACGCCGGAACGGCCCAATCATATACGGGGCAGGAACCAGCCGCCAGGCGCGCTGCGATGAACGACTTCGATCCGTACAGGCAGGTCAGGTCGCGGCTCGAACAGCTCCATCAGATCGGGCACCCAATCGACAAGATAGATATGATCGTCATGGGGGGTACCTTCCCCGCGAGGGAGCGCGCCTACCAGGAGCAGTTCATCCTTAGGGCGTTCGACGCGATGAACGGTTCAGATTCCTCGACGATCGAGGAGGCCCTCGCAAAGAATGAATCCGCCACTTCAAGATGCATCGGACTCACATTCGAGACAAGGCCGGACCAGTTCAGCCAGGAGCAGATGTCATATTTGCTGTCGAGGGGGATGACGCGCGTCGAGCTCGGCGTGCAGACGGTCTTCGAAGAGCACCTCTCCCGCCTAGAGCGCGGGCACACCGTCGCGACTTCCATCGAAGCGACCGAGAGGGCGAAGTGCGCCGGCCTGAAGGTCTGCTACCACCTGATGCCAGGGTTGCCGGGGGCAACTATTCGATCCGATGTCGAGATGTTCAAGAAGGTCTTCGAGGAGCAGGAGTTCAGGCCAGACATGCTGAAGATATACCCTACTCTCGTGATCAAGGGGACCAAGTTGTACGATGCGTGGAAACGCGGGGAGTACGAGCCGCCAGACACGCAGTACATCGTGGATCTGATGGTCGAGGTCAAGAAGTCAGTCCCGGAATGGATCCGCATTCAGCGCGTCCAGAGGGACATTCCGATCCCACTCATCGACGCTGGCGCGAGGAAGAGCAACGCCCGGCAGCTCATCGCCCAGAGGATGCGCGAGGAGGGGACGGCGTGCAGGTGCATACGATGCAGGGAGATCGGGCATCTTCCCGCAGGCGAGCTCCCGCTGTCGGCGGCGATCCGGGAGAGCGAATACGCCGCCTCTAACAGTATCGAGCACTTCATCCAGCTGGTGGACGAGGGGACAGACGCGCTCATCGGGTTCGCAAGGCTCAGGATCGACGGCGGAAGCCCCGCTAACGCATCCCTGAGGGAGATCAGGGTCTACGGCCAGCAGGTGCCCATAGATGATCTGCTTCCAGAGGGGCTGCAGCACCGCGGATACGGCCGGCAGCTGCTCTCCAGGTGCGAGGAGATCGCGCTCCAAAAGGGGGCGGACCGGCTCCGTGTCACGAGCGGCGTCGGCGCTAGGGGATACTACCGCAGATTCGGGTACGCGCCAGACGGCACCTACATGGTGAAGAAAATCACTTCCAGACAGTGAATATACGGTCGGTAGATTTTTACATAATAAGCATGATACTGCAGAAGGGTTACGGCTTGTCTTGTATTAGATGCGGTGATGAGACTGAGGAGTCAGCCTACCTTTGCGAGGTCTGCGCTGAGACACTGTATCAGGATCCCATTTTCTTCTTCCCGCCGAGCATAATCGGCGAGGGGGTCGTCGGCAGGCTGAGGCGGCAGTCCGCGGCGCTGATCCATATGGGCCCGACCGTCGGCGGAGACATCGAGCGCGTCAGCGGCCAGTCGTTCTTCGACACAGTAAGCACCTTCAATGTCAAGAAAGCCTCCGAGGAGGAGGTCCAGGAGTACTACAAGATCGCGGATTTCGTCCTCGGGCAGTTCGGCATACCTCTCTATTCTGATCAGCCCAAGCTCATTCTCACTGAAGAAGCATCCAAAGTCATCGCCGCCATCGCGCAGAAAGTGAACGCGCTGGCATCCCAACACCCGAACATGGTTATGAGCGACACCTTCCTGCGGATGGGGCTGATATACTGGGGCGCCTCGAGGAGCGTGCTGCTCAGGGCCGGCCCGGTCAAGTGGTGTCGCGATAAGCGCAAGTATACGCTCTCGAAAGCGCTCGAATACCTGGGGAAGATACCGAAGGCAGACGACCTGAGCTCGATCTCGATGAAGATGGCCGGGCTCGTGCTGCTTGATATGGGCGCGTATCCCGAAGCGGAGGAGAAGCTTTCGGGTGCGAGGAAGAGCTTCCCTGATGACATAGGTCTAGTGAAGGCGCTGGCAAAAGCGCACTTCTACCTAGGCAACCTCGACGAGGCGATCAGCATGATCGACCACGCCATCGCCGTCGAGGAGACGGCAGACATCTGGTTCGAGAAGGGCGAGTTCCTCAAGAAGGGGGACAGGAACGATGAGGCGGTCGCCGCCTTCGAAGAGGCGATATCCATCGACCGCAACAACATCCAGGCCTACAAGGCGCTGATATTCCTTCTTAGGGAGATGGGCAAGGAGGACGAGGCGCTGCGCAGGGAGGCGGACCTCAAGGTCGCACTGGATCCTGGCGCGGCGGCCAAGCTCGAGGAGATGCTGCAGGCGGAGAACCTTCTGCCGACGGAGGAGCCGAGCGCACGCGCTAGGCGCGAGCCCCTGGTCGGCCACAAGTCCAAGGCGAAGAAGGATGAAATTAAGGACTACATGAAGTCGGCGAACCATGCGCTGAAGTCCGGCGACTTCGACCTGGCGATCGACATCCTCAAGATGCACATCGCGGAGAAAGGCATCAGTGACCCAGGCGCCCTGGTGCTCCTCACCCGTGCTTTCCTATACAACGGACAGTTCGACAAGGCCACCAAAGTCGTGAACGAGCTGCTCAAGAGGGAGAAGGACAGCGCCTCCGGCTGGTACTGGAAGGCGAAGATAGAGTTCGCCGAGGGGAGGTGGGGTGCATCGATACAGCACCTGGAGAAGGCGACGAAGATGCTGCCATCATTCGTCGACGCCCACGCTGAGAAAGGGCTCATCTACCTAGCGAACCAGCGCTATCAGGACGCCGAGGAGGCGTTCAGCAAGGCGATCGAGTTCGACAAGAAGGACGCCCGCTCCTACATCGGGAAGGCCAAGGCCCTGTCGAAGATGGACAGGTGGGGCGCAGCGATACAGGCCATAAACGGATTCTTGGAGATCATACCGGACAGCAGGGAGGGCTGGTTCATGAAGGCCGAGCTCCTGCTGGACAAGGGGAGGCACCAGGAGGCCGAGCGGGCCTTCGCGAAGTACCTCGAGATGGAACCCCTCGACCCGAAGGGCTGGTGCGAGCGCGGCATCGCGCTGCAATCGCTCGGTCTGAAACAGGACGCGATCAACTGCTTCAGCAAGTGCACGGAGCTCGACCCGAAGAACCAGCAGGCTCTGAAGTGGCTCAACCAGATCATGGGAGGCGGTCAGGACGGCTGACCTCAAAGACCGGATGGAGAGGGACGCCGACGCTCTCCTGCTCCGGGAGCTTCTGCACCTCGCGGACGAGCAGTTCGACGAGGTCATCAGGCAGCTCATGCTGGAGCTCGAGGTCGAGCCCAGGAAGATCCGGAACAAGCCGACTTACTACTTCGCAGAAGTCGTCTCCATGAAAGACCAGAACCGGGAGACCCTGTTCGTCAACAAGGGGACTGGGGTCATCGGCACGGTCGACGTCGAAAAGCTCGCGATGTACTCCGAAAAGGTGCGCGCCCCGCGCAGCCTGCTCATCACGCTGGGGGAGGTCTCCCGCGAGGCGGAGAAGGAGGGGCGCAGGAAGAACGTCAAGCTCATTAGCGGCAAGGATCTTGCCGCGCTGATCCGGAAGAGCTCTCTGGAGGACATGATACTCAAGGAGTTCGCGCACGAGGACGCCGTAGCTCCGCCGCCGTCCGACATTGGAGCCGCGCAGGATTCCGCAGCTATGGGCATGGAATCGCTGCAGTCGGGGAACCCGACCCAGGCGTTGGAGCACCTCGAGAGGGCCATAGCCGTCGACCCCGAGTCCGACGCGGTCTGGAGGTTGAAGGGCAACGCGCTCGACATGCTCGGGCAGCACGAGCGCGCCCTGGAGTGCTACGCTAGGGCCATGGAGATCAACCCGAAGAGCGCGGAACTCTGGTACATGATAGGCGCGTCGATGTATCACCTCGGCCGCTACGACGACGAGTTGTCCGCATACGACAAGGCGCTGCAGCTGGACCCGCGGCTCGAGGGCGCAATGCTGAACAAGGGCTCCACCCTGCTCAAGCTCCACCGCTACCAGGATGCCCTGGAAGCCTTCAACCGCCTGCTCAAGCTCAACCCGCGCATAGTCAGGGCGCACAGCGACAAAGGGATCGCCCTCGTCCACCTTAAGAAACTGGATGACGCGCTCAATGCGTTCGAGAGCGCCCTCGCCCTCAACCCCGAATTCTCCGAAGCATGGCTGAACAGAGGTTCGATACTTATCCAGCTCGGCAGGTTCGAGGAGGCGTTGGCCTGCTTCGACAACCTATCTGTCCTGAGGCCCTACTCCGCAAAGGCGTGGAGGGCAAAAGGGCAGCTGGAGGGCGGCCTTGGTCGCTCGCATGACGCGATCGCGAGCTTCGAGAAGGTCCTTGAGATTGAGCCGACCGACATAGAGACGAAGAAGATGCTCGATGCTGCGAAGGCGCGGATGCACGCCGAGCGCGCCGACCTTCACGGCAAGATAGCCGAGCTGTTCTTCGCCGCCGGCATGGAGGTCCAGCCGGAGCCGACGTTGGAAGAGCCAGCGCCACAGGCTCCGAGCACCAAGAAGGTCGTCATCGAGGCAAAGGCCGCCGAATCTGAGCCGGCCGATGAGGGGCAGGAACCTCCAGAGGTCGGGGAGATGATACAGCAGACGGTGATCCCGGACGATCTGCTTTCACTCGAGCAGGAATCCTACACGGAGTCGCCCATGGACGTTGCCGAGGAGGTTTTCGGAGACTCAGCGGACCTCATGCTCCTCATGAAGCGCCCGGAGCTCGCGCTGGACGAGGCCGAGAAAGGGCTGAGGCTGGAACCGATGTCGGTAAGGATGCTCCTATCGAAAGGGTCTTCCCTGTTCGCCACGGGGCAGCGGGAGGAAGCCCTCAAAGCGTTCTCCAGGGCCGCGGAGCTTGAGCCCGGCAGGAAGGAAGCCGTCCTATCGATCGAATACCTGCTTAGCTCGTTGGGCAAGTACAGCGAGGCCGAGGAGGCGATCGAGCCCCTGCTCGACGGCAAGGAATGGATGCCGGAGATACTCGCGGCGATGGACAGCTTCCAGGCCGGCAAGATAAAGGAGGTCAGGGAGCACATGGAGGCAGCGATCTCTCTCTCTCCTTCCGCGATGGTCTGGAACTACCGGGGGCTCCTCGAGCTGGACCAGGGGGACTTCGAGAGGGCCATCGAGACCTTTGGCCACGCGAGGGAGATGGAGCAGGTCTTCTCCGACCCGAGCAACAACACCGGAGTGGCGCACGCCAAGCTGGGATCCCAAGACGATGCGAGCAACTGGTACGACATAGCCATCAGCGCCCAGCCGAGGAACCACGTGGCGTGGAGCAACCGCGGCGTGCTCCTGTCGCAACTCAAGAGATACAAGGAGGCGCTCGCATGCTTCGATCAGTCCCTGCTGCTCCAGAACGACCCGCTAGTCGTCATCAACAAAGGTTTCACACAGCTCAAAATGGACACGCTCGAAGAAGCTTTAGCCTCCTTCGAGACCTCGATTTCGATCAAGGAGACCGCTGAAGGTTTCAACAACAAAGGCATAGTGCTAGTGAGGATGAAGCGGATGAACGACGCCATCCGTTCCTTCAGGAAATCCCTCGAGCTCGCCCCGGACTTCCAGGACGCCAAGAAGAACCTGGAGCTGTATGCGAAGCAGGAGACTCCCGAGCCCAAGCGGGCGGCAAAGGCGCCGGAGCATGTGTCGGTGCCTCCGAAGGACGCCGACGCCGCGTGGAGGTTGCTCGAACCCTACGACGATGCAACACTCAACAAGATGAGGAGGAGCGAGTTGGATGAGATGTGCGACGCGCTCGGCCTATCTAACGAGGGCTCGAAGAAAGAGGTCGTCGAAAGGATATCGATCGCCCGCCGGAAGCATATGCCGTGATATTCCGTACGGTATTATCGTAACTCCTGTCAAGATCTCTTGAAGGACGCATTTTTTCCATGCATATTTAAAAGAATAGCTTTTTGACGCTTTCCTGGCATACTGCACGCGCCCCGCAAGCGTATCGTAGGAATCCTTTTTAATCCGGACAGGAATCGACGGTCAATCATGGAAATAAAGGCGGACATCCGAGCTAAGGCAGAGAGGGATTCATATGATGCAAGCGGAGAGCGAAGCATCGAAAGTCATGAAGTGGGCGCTTTGCCCGATGGATCAGCTCTGCTCAGAGCTAGGCACCACTCCCGCCGGCCTGACCTCTGCCGAAGCTGAGCGGAAAATCCATCAGCACGGGCTCAATGTCCTGCCAGAGGCTCGGAAGACATCCCTTTCTAAGAAGGCCGCTGTTCAGCTGAAGAACCTTTTCAACGTCCTGCTCATCTACGCCGCCGCCCTGTCGTTCATCACCGGGTGGCTAATGAACGACTTTGGCTCCTACGAGATGGGATTAATCATCATCATGGTGGTGGTGATCAGCGTACTTTTCAGTCTTTTCCAAGAGTATCGTGCTGAGCGTGCGATCGAGGCTCTGCACAAGCTCGTGCCGAAGGACATCAAGGTCCGGCGCGACGGCCGCGTCATGCAGTTGCCGACATCTCGCATAGTCCCTGGCGACGTCATCGAACTTGAGGAGGGGGACAAGATTCCGGCGGATGCGCGCATCTCCGTTGCCTTCAATCTCTCGATAGACAACTCGATCCTCACCGGCGAGTCTGAGCCCCAGGAACGCTTGAGCGAGACCGACGCCGGTTCAAAAGACAGTAGTGTCACCGACCTCAAGAACCTCATCTTCGCGGGATCCACGGTCTCCTCCGGCTCAGGAACGGCTATCGTCTTGGCAACAGGCGGGGACACGCTCTTCGGACAGGTCGTCGGGATGTCCCATCAGGTCGAGGAGCCGCTCAGCCCGCTGCAGCGAGAGATCGACCATGCCGCCAAGCTCAATTTCATCGTTGCAATCTGCATCAGCTTCCTGTTCTGCATTATCGCCCTCACCGTCCTTCATCTTTCAATCATGGATAGCCTGCTGTTCATGATCGGGGTCATGGTGTGCCTGGTGCCAGAAGGGCTTCAGGTGACGCTCACACTGGCACTCGCCCTAAGCAGTCTAGCTCTTTCAAAACGGAACGTCGTCGTGAAGAGGCTCTCGGCCGTTGAGACGCTCGGATCCACAACTGTAATCTGCACGGACAAGACCGGCACGATCACCGAGGGTCAAATGACCGTCAGAAAGGTCTGGAGCGGCGGCCAGACGTTCGACGTCACCGGAGAAGGCTACGAACCTACCGGCCGCATATTCCTGAGCGGCAAGGATTTGAAGGCCATTGACCGGAAGGACCTATCAACGATCTGCGATATCGCCGCCCTTGACAACCGGGCCACCCTCGTCCCACCGATGGCTCTCGACCAGAGGAAATACAGATGGACTGCGGTAGGAGATTCGACAGATGCCGCGCTGCTCGTGCTTGCTGCGAAGGGCAACGTCGATCCAAAGAAGATGCTGGATGAGAGGCCCCGCCTCGGCATGATCCCGTTCGATTCGAACCGCAAGATGATGACGAGCATCCACAGGTGCCCCGACGGTTCTGTAACCGCCTACATCAAGGGCGCAGGCGGCGAGATACTGACCAGGTGCAAGGAAGCGCTCTGGGGGGACCAGGTGGTCAAGATGACCCCAAAGCTGTCAGGGGAGATCCGCGCTCAGATCGACTCCTTCGCGAAGGACGCGTACCGCGTAATCGCCTTGGCCGTTAGGGATATGCCTAGCAAGGTCGGAAAGGCCGAGAAATGGGAATCCGCCTCGGTGGAGACGTCGATGACGTTCGTCGGCTTGGTCGCGATACTCGACCCTCCGAGGCGCGACGCCGCTCAAGCCGTCTCTGATGCAAGGAGCGCTGGCATAAAAATTGTTATGATGACCGGGGACCACGAGTTCACAGCCAGCGCCATCGCCAAGAAGGTCGGGATAATCACATCCGATGATTCTGTCATAATGTCCTGCGAGCGGCTGGCGGAGAAGACGGACGAGGAGGTCGCCCGCATCCTTGAGACGCAGGAGGTCGTCTTCGCGCGCATAACGCCGGAGCAGAAGCTCAGGATAGTCAAGGTGCTCCAGTCGAAGGGAGAGATCGTCGCAGTTACCGGCGACGGCGTCAACGACACACCCGCCCTGCTCGAGGCGGATATCGGCATCGCAATGGGCATTACCGGCACGGATGTCGCCCGGGAATCGGCGGACATGGTGCTGCTAGATGACAACTTCGCATCTATAGTCCACGGTATAGAGATAGGCCGATCGGTCTTCGACAACCTGAAAAAGTTCATAGTCTACGTGTTCGGCCACAACTGGGCCGAACTGCTCGCATTCATCGTTTTCATACTGCTTCAGACCCCCCTGCCGCTTACGGTCATCGGCGTGCTGGCCATCGACCTGGTGCTGGAGATCGCCCCTTCGATATCGCTCACGATGGAGCCGCCGGAGCCCGGGATAATGGACCTGCCGCCGAGGTCGAGGAAGAGCCGGCTGTTCGATCTCTCCACCATGGTGCGTTCGGGTTACATAGGGACGATCATCGGGCTTGTCGCGGTCTTCTGGTGCTTCAGCGTCTGGTCGGGAGCCGGCTGGTCGCTGGGCCAAAATACAATGACGGACCAGGCGACATACGTGAAGGGCACTACCGTCGTGCTGGTCGGGATCATGGCCGGCCAGCTGGGCAACCTCTTCGCTACGCGGACAAGAACGCGTTCCGCGCTCACGCTCAGCCTGAAGACCAACAAGTGGCTCCTGCCGAGCATAGCTATAGAGCTTGTCGCGCTGCTAGCGATCGTTTACGTGCCGTTCATACAGCCCCTGTTCGGAACCGGGACCATCGACCCCATCTATTGGGTCTACCTGTTTGCGATAGCCCCGGTCATACTTCTGCTAGAGGAGGCTAGGAAGTATGTCATAAGGGCCAGGGCCGCGCCCGCGCCTATCAAAGTGCCGCCCCCAGTTCCGCTCGCCCCATCGAGGGAGATGGTATTCGCCACCGGCGGTGCCAAGCGGCGCACGCCTACCGCATCAGTGAGTCCGCCGCTGCTCATGATGGGCTTCTCTGAGTTTGAATTGATCCACGCCCTGCCAGCTGCCATCAGCATCGCCGAACGGTCCTACTCCAGGCTACTCATCGCCTCCTCCCGTGAATCGCTCAAGTCGATAGCTGAGATGCTCACGATAGATTCCGACGTTCCAATCGACTACATCGACCTGGGCATGCCCAGGAGCACGAAGGAGAAGCAGGCAGCGGCCAAGTCCATGAGGAAGTCTGCGGAGAAGATGAAGATCGACATGGTCGCGATACCCGCAGAGCGCAGGGTGTTCACTCTCCACAGAGGTCGTAGGGTGGCGGGCTGGATTCGTGAGTTCTCAGGAACGAAGGTCTTGCTGATAAGCGCTGCGCCTAAGTCTGTATACACCGGCGAGCGCCCGCGCCGCCTGCTGCTCCCCGTGTTCGAAGAGCTGCATCCCGAGGTATTCCTCATTGCAGACGCGCTGACATCATCTTCCGCCATCCCCGATGTCAACGTCGTCGCATCGAAGATCATGATGATGCCTGCGGATATCCCTCTCTATTCGATCTATCGCCCGGAATCGCTGGTCGATGCCGAGAAGGAGGCGTCGTTCGCTAAGGGCGGAAAGGTCCTGCACGCCCACAACCTGGGCAAAGGACTCATCGAATTCGCGGGCGAGAGGCAGACCGACATGATCATACTCCGCGGGGACTGGGCGGCAAGCGACAGGGGATTCCTGAACAAGAGGGACAGGAAGATCGTCTCCAAGGCGCCGTGCAGCGCGGCAGTGCTGCTGCCATCAAAGAATCAGAAAACGAAATGATCCGCCCCCTCGGCCTAGCTGGGGGCGGCTATCAGAAAAGATTCACTCGACGCTCATGATGACGACATCTTTTACGGCCTTCATCTCGCTGAAGGGAAGTATGAGCCGCCCCTGCGGGTCGGTCTTGTACATCCTGGCGTCGACTTCCTCGGCGGGGATCACCAGCACGTGTTCCAGATCGCCGGTCGACGTCTCCATGATGAAGTTCTCGATGACGCCCAGAATCTGGCCGTCGTTGGTCATGACTGTCTTTCCCTTGAGCTCGCTTATAAATTTCTTCACGTTTCCCATCTCCTTGACAAGGGCTTATTACCTGTAATATCCCAACAGTAAATCTTCCTTCCTCCTCTTTACCGTTGCGGTCGACAGCTCCTTGGCCATCTTCTCGTAGTATTTCACCGTGCTGTCGTCGGTCGACGGTCTCACCGTGGTCAGCGCTTCCTCGAAGTGCTCCTGCGTGACCGTTTTCGACTTCTTGTTCTGCCTCAGCGAGACCATCGCGGCCTCCCTGCAGAGGTTCTCCACGTCGGCGCCGACGAAACCGTCGAGGCGCTTCGCCAGCTGCTCGAGATTGACATCGACGATGGGCATCTTCTTCGTGTGCACCTGGAGTATCTTGAGCCTAGCCTGCTCGTCAGGAGCCGGCACGAGAAGTATCCTGTCGAACCTGCCCGGCCTCAGCAGGGCCGGGTCGAGGATGTCAGGGCGGTTGGTGGCGCCGATGATTATCACGTTCTCCATCCCCTCCAGCCCGTCCATCGATGTCAGCAGCTGGTTGACCAGCCTTTCGGACGCGCCGGAGTCAGAATACAATCCTCTCCTTGGGGCGATGGAATCGATCTCATCAAGGAATATGATCGCGGGGGCGACCTGCTTCGCCTTCTTGAATATCATCCTTATGGCCTTCTCGCTCTCGCCGACCCACTTCGACATGACCTCCGGGCCCTTGATGGATATAAAGTTCGCATCCGATTCGTTGGCGACCGCTTTGGCGATGAGCGTCTTCCCTGTGCCGGGCGCTCCGAAGAGGAGCACGCCGCGCGGCGGCCTGATGCCCATCCTCTCGAATGACTCCGGGTCGTCCAGCGGCATCTCTACGACCTCCTTGAGCAGGCGCTTGACCTCCTCCAGTCCGCCGATGTCCTCCCAGTTGACTGTCGGGATCTCTATCAGTACCTCCCTCATCGCGGAGGGCTCTATCTCCCTCAGCGCTCCCTGGAAGTCAGCCGGTATAACTCTCATCTTCTCTAGTATCGACGCGGGGATGGCCCTGTCCAGCTCGATCTCCGGAAGGTATCTCCTGAGCGCCTTCATCGCTGCCTCCCTGGCCAGCGCGGCGAGGTCCGCTCCCGCGAAACCGTGCGTTATGCTCGCCAGGTGATTCAAATTCACATCTTCCATCGGCATCCCCCTGGTGTGGATCTGAAGGATCTCCTCGCGCCCCTCCTTCGCCGGGACGCCTATCTCTATCTCGCGGTCGAACCTCCCCGGGCGCCTGAGCGCCGGGTCTATCGCCTCGACGCGGTTCGTAGCAGCTATGACTATGACATTGCCCCTGCCGCTCATCCCGTCCATGAGCGTGAGCAGCTGGGCCACGACCCTTCGCTCGACCTCGCCCTGGACCTCGTCCCTGCGCGGGGCTATCGAGTCAAGCTCGTCAAGGAATATCACCGACGGGGCGTTCTTCTCCGCCTCCGCGAAGATGTCCCTGAGCTTCTCCTCGCTCTGGCCGTAGAACTTTGACATGATCTCCGGCCCTTGAATGGAATAGAAGTTCGCGCCCGCCTCGTTGGCCACCGCCCTCGCAATGAGCGTCTTGCCGGTCCCCGGCGGTCCGTGCAGAAGAACTCCCTTCGGCGGGTCTATCCCCAGCCTCTCGAAGAGCTCCGGGTGCTTCAGCGGCAGCTCGATCATCTCCCTGACGCGCTGCAGCTCCTCAGTCAGCCCGCCGATGTCCTCGTAAGTCACGGAAGGCCGCAGTATCTCTGACATCTCGACAGGCTCGGTCTTCACCGAAAGCTGCGTGACCTCGTTTATCTGGACTATCCCCTGCGGGGTCGTGGAAACCACTATGAATGGGAGGAATCCCCCCATGAGCGCGATGTTCGGTATGATGATCTCGTCGCCCTTCATAACCGCCCTGTTTAGGAGCCCCCTCTTGAACAGCTCCTCAACCCCCTGGCCGAACTTGACTTTCTTCCCCTCGGGGATCTTCGGAGCAACTATGAGCTTCGATGCGGAGGAGACCTCCGCCTTCCTGATGATGACCTTCTCCCCTATCGATACGCCCGCGTTCCCGCGGATCATGCCATCTATCCTGATTATCCCCTTGCCGTCGTCCTCGGAAGATGCGCGGAAGACCTTGGCAGCAGTCCTCTTTGAGCCGGAAATCTCTATTATGTCTCCGACTTCGACCCCGAGCTTCTTCCTAGTCTCGCTGTCAATCCTAGCTCTGCCCAGACCGACCTCGGTCTGATGGTGCGCCCTCGCTACCTTGAGCTCGAGATCGCCATTTCCTTTCTTCTCTCCGTTGTCCTTCTCAGCGGGCAAGATTTCCACCTCCAGACGGCCCGATGCTAGGCGCCGGCCTAGCGTCAGCTCCTTCCAAACTTTCGCACTGGGATTAGTCCAGCGGCAGATAAACCTTGAGCCTCGCCTCTTAGGGGTGATTATCTCGGCTGCGAACGACTCCTTTGTTTATCGCCTTCTGCACGATATCAGAATGACGGAACCCGATTATCGACAATCAATAAAGACGAGTTTCGATTTCTGCCACAGCGTCGCCCCTGACTATGATTGTTTAAGTTACTAGGAAAGGCTTAATTGCATTCATTCTATCAATCTGCCGACCCAATGTCCAGTGTGGGATGTTAATGCACGAAGTGAGGTTCCACGGAAGAGGCGGGCAGGGCGCCGTCATGGCCGCCCAGGCGCTCGCGAGCGCGGCATTCGAGGAGGGGGGATACGCTGTTGCGTTCCCGTTTTTCGGTTCAGAGAGGCGCGGTGCGCCGGTACTCGCCTTCACGAGGATCGACAAGAAGCCGATACGCGTGAAGACGCAGGTCTACGAACCGGATTTCATCGTGATACTCGATGAAGGACTCATCAGCACGGTCGACGTCGCTGCCGGCCTTAAGAAGGGCGGCATGGCGATAGTAAACACTGCAAGGAAGCCGGAGGAGATCGACCTCGGCGTGGACCTGACGATCGCTACGGTGGACGCCACGGCTGTCGCCATGGAGATACTCAAGAGGCCTACAACCAACAGCGCGATACTCGGCGCTATCGCGAAGGCGACTGGCATCGTCTCGATGAAAGGGATCGAGAAAGGCATCATCAACATCTTCGGAGGCAGGCTCGGAGAGAAGGTCGGCCTGATAAATGCAAAAGCTGCGCAGGCAGCCTACGACAGGACGATCATCGGGGAATCGAAGGGAAAAGTCAAGGGCAAGAGCACCCCGAAGTGGCTGCCGACAGTCCATGAGATGCTGCCAGGCGCCGCGATAGGCGCGCACGATACGCCTGCCGGAAAAGTCGGCATGGGATCAATGTCCGAGAACAAGACCGGCTCCTGGAAGATTACCCAGCCTAAGTACGACAAGGAGGCCTGTACGATGTGCCTTACCTGCTGGTGGGCATGCCCGGAGGGTTGCATAAACAGGGCGAAGGAGAAACTCGAGTTCGACATGAGTTACTGCAAGGGGTGCGGCATCTGCGCGAACGAGTGCCCTGTCGAGGCGATAGAGATGGTCCGGGGTGACGAGCAATGACGAAGCGCGTCGTGACAGGTAATTATGCGGCCGCATGGGCAGCGATGGCTTCCAAGGTGCAGGTCGTCGCAGCGTACCCGATAACGCCTCAGACATTCATCGTCGAGCACATCTCCGAGTTCGTCAACGACGGCATGATGGACGCGCAGTTCATCGAGGTCGAGAGCGAGCACTCGGCTATGAGCGCGACGGTATCAGCCAGCGCAGCTGGAGCGAGGGCATTCACAGCGACTTCGTCGCAAGGCCTCGCCCTTATGCACGAGATACTTTTCACAGCAAGCGGCCTCAGACTCCCGCCAGTCATGGCGATTGTCAACAGGACGCTCTCCTCGCCGCTGAACATCTGGTGCGAGCACAGCGACATCATGGCGTCGAGGGACTGCGGCTGGCTCATAGTTTTCTGCGAGAACAACCAGGAGGTCCACGACATGGTCATCCAGGGATTCAAGGTCGCGGAGGACGAGCGCGTGCAGCTGCCTTTCTCCGTCAACCTCGACGCGTTCATCCTTTCGCACTCGGTTGAACCAGTGGATCTCGCCGACACAGAGAAAGTCAGCGGTTATCTCGGCAAGTATGTTCCAAAGACCGCCGTGCTCGATCCGAACAACCCGATGGCCATCGGCCATGCAGCCCCGCCGGACTACATGTCCGAGACGAGATGGCAGCTGAACGAGGCGCTGGCGAATTCTAGGGAGGTCGTCCTCGAGGTCAACAGATCCTTCGCGAAGGAGTTCGGCAGGGACTACCACGGGCTCATCGAGGAGTATAGGACCGATGACGCTGAAGCGGTGTTGATGACCGTCGGCACCGTCACTGGCACGGCTAGGGACGTCGTCGATGCGTACCGCGAGCAGGGGAAGAAGGTCGGGCTGATCAAGCTCAGGTTCCTGAGGCCGTATCCTAAGGAGGAGCTGAGGAAGGCGGTCTCGAAGTTCAAGGCGTTCGGCGTCTACGACCGCGCGGTCGCGTTCGGAATAAGCGGCCCGCAGTTCATAGAGGCGAGGAATGCGCTCTACGGGCTCAACACCCCTGTTGTCAATTTCATAGCAGGCCTCGGAGGCAGGGATGTGACGACCAAGGACGTCGAGAAGATGTTCGACGCCCTGCTCGACGTTGCGAAGTGCGGAAAGGCCAAGAAAGAGGTAGTCTGGATAGGCACAAGGGGGGTGGCGGAATGGTGAGGATCAAGGACCTCCCTGACGAGGCGCTGATGACGTCCGGGCACACGGCGTGCGCCGGCTGCGCAGCAGCGACGGCGATAAGGAACATGATGAAGGTTCTCGGCAAGAACACCGTCGTCTACAACCCTGCGTGCTGCCTGATGATATTCACCGCGATGTACCCGAACATCGGGTTCAAGGTGCCCTACCACCACGTCGCGTTCGAGAACAGCGCCGCCTGCGTGACGGGAGTCAAGAGGGCGTTCAAAGCGCTCGGCAAGGACGATATCCAGGTGGTCGCGATCGCCGGTGACGGCGGTACGGCGGACATCGGCATCCAGGCGCTGTCCGGGGCGGCGGAGAGGAACGAGGATGTCCTGTACGTGATGTACGACAACGAGGCGTACATGAACACCGGGATACAGAGGAGCGGCTGCACCCCCAAGGGCGCTTGGACGACGACCACGCCGGTCGGCAAGGCCAAGGCTGGCAAAACTGAGCACAAGAAGGACATGCCGATGATCATGATGGCTCACAACGTCCCGTACGTGGCGACCGCATCGGTCGGCTACATGCAGGACTTCCTCAACAAGGTCGAGAAGGCGAAGTCTATCAAAGGTTTCAGGTACATCCAGGTATTCACCCCGTGCCCGACTGGCTGGCGCAGCGACACCGCGAAGAGCATAGAGCTCGCGAAGCAGGCGGTCGACTGCGGCATGTACACGCTTTTCGAGGCGGAGAACGGCAGGATGGTCATCACCAAGAAGCCGAAGATGGCCCCGGTGAAGGACTACCTCATGGCGCAGGGCAGGTTCAGGCACTTCACGGACGCCCAGGTCGAAGAGCACCAGAAATGGGTCAACGACAAGTGGAAACGGGACGAAGGCCTCGCGAAGTTCTACCAGGAGCTGTACCCCAAGCCGGTCACCGAGAAGCCCGCCTCGGCCGGGGATTAGGCATGGCACTGCGACGAAACTTATTTCCAGAATGAGCAGGATTCGCTCTCCGGTGAGCTATGGATATAGCGGTCCTCGTCTACATCCTACTGATAATAGCTTCAGCTAAGATACTCGGCGAGGTCGTCACCAGGTTCAATCAGCCGCAGATCGTCGGCGAACTTCTAGCCGGAATAGTCCTCGGCCCGTTCGCAATCGGGGCGATAATCCCGCAGTTGCAGGGGATGTACGGTGACGAGATAGTGAAGGGGTTGGCGGACCTCGGTATACTCTTCCTCATGCTCATAGTCGGGCTGGAGTTCAGCCCGAGGTCGCTGCTCAAATCATCGACGTCAAGCATGGCGATTTCTGCCGGCGGCATGATACTCCCGATGCTGCTCGGGGTCCTGGTCGGCATTGCGTTCGGGCTAACCGGCCCGGCCATGATATTCCTCGCACTGGCGTTGTCAGTCACCGCGCTGCCGGTGACCATACGCGTGCTGAAGGACATGGAGGTCATCAATACCTGCACCGCCCGAAAGATCGTCATGTCTGCGATATTCACCGACATCTCGCTCCTGTTCGCGCTCGCTCTGGTCCTGAGGGAGGGGGGCCTTTCCGGCACACAGCTTATGGAGAACCTCTTCAACTTGGCAATCGGATACGTGCTGTTCTTCACGATAGCGATCCTGGTGGGACGCTACATGATCCCGCACCTGTTCAAGATACTGAGGTGGATGAGGAGCGGAGA
>Ga0315281_10001687_pt1 | contig 32743 bp, 27 predicted proteins | sample YL17G07_0_MG_FD_204540 | JGI IMG/M metagenome (GOLD analysis project Ga0315281, IMG submission 204540) | Sediment microbial communities from Yellowstone Lake, YNP, Wyoming, USA - YL17G07_0 | ecosystem: Environmental > Aquatic > Freshwater > Lake > Sediment | place: USA: Wyoming | collected...
TCTGATGCGAACTCGTAATAGTCGCCGGAAGGAACCCATTTGAAGAACTCATTGGTTATAGGCTTATCGGTCTTCATGTCCATGCCCAGTATCTCCACCACTTCCTTGACCCTCCTTACATCAACGCCCTTGACCCGGCTGTTGGTCATAACTAGGATCAGGTTCAAGTGCTGCAGAAGGCCTGTTGAGAGAGAGATGGGGGCGGTAATCAGCCTGTTAACGACTGCCTCAGTAGACTCCGCGTGTATCGTTGCCATACCTGCGTGGCCTGTTGCCATCGCCTGGAACAGGACGTAAGCCTCCTTGCCTCTGACTTCTCCGACAATCAGCTCGTCAGGTCTTTCTCTCAACGCGGCCCTAAGGAGGTCGAACATAGAGATCTCCCCCCTCTTCCTTCCCTCGGCCAGATCAGGACCATAGCCGGTCCTGGCTATCTTCGCGACCCAGTGCTCGTGCGGCAAAACTAGTTCTGGAGTGTCCTCTATGCTGAGTATCTTTGTTTCAGGGTGCAGGAACAGGCATAGCGTGTTCAGGCAGGAGGTCTTACCAGTGGCAGTCCCTCCGGCGATAAGGACGGAGTTCCTAAACTCAATCGCGAGCCAGAGATAGGCGGCCATAGTTGCGGGAACAGTTCCGAAGGTCATCAAATCTATGATGGTCAGGGGGTCTTTCGTGAACTTACGGATAGTAAATGTCGACCCTTTCGTGGCTATGTCCCCGCCGGAAGAGTATGTGGCCTGTAGCCTGCTTCCGTCAGGCAGCGCCCCGTCTACTAGAGGATCGGCCACGCTGATGTGCTTGCCGCATCTCTGAGCTAATTTGACTATAAACTTGTTGAGCTCTTCTTCATCGTTGAAGGTGACATTGGCCTTCGTCGAGCCGTACTTACGATGGAAGATGAAGATAGGGACGCTGACGCCGTCGCAGGAGATGTCTTCTATCTCTGCGTCCTGCATCATCGGCTCTATGACGCCCAGGCCAAGGAAGTTTCTCTCCATATAGTACATGATTTTGTCATACTCCGGCTTGCTCATGTCAAATCCATAGTCTTCAATCAGCGCGTCTATCTTCTCCCTAAGGTATTTCTTAACCGCCCCCATCTCCGTGACATTCATCAGGTTGATATCTAGTAAATCAACAACCATCTCCATGAGCTTCTTGAGCATGTTATTCTCCTTGTCAGTGAGTGGCGGCTCTATGAGGGTATAGATGACCTCTTGCGTCTTCTCGTTCCAGCGTATGTTAGCGTAAGCGTACGGTTCTATAAGCGGGTACCTCAGGTTTATTGTGCTAGAGACAGCGGGCTCCCATTCAGAGGATATCTTCCTGGTCTTCTCAGCTTTAGGCAACGCGAACATGGTAGGTATTCCCCTCACGTCCCCGACGGATTTCTGGCCGAAGGTTATCACGCCGGATGACTTCAGGTCTTCAGCAACCCTCGGGAACTCGAAGATGACCGGCGTTGTGACCGGCTCTCCAGTCTGCGTTACAAAAGTTATCCCTCCGCTCGGTTTTGATTGGAGCCTGTCGACAGCGTTCTCTATCCTGCTTATCTTATCCCCCATGTCCAGAACCTGCTGCTTCTTGCTTATCTGGCTTGTAGCCGCAGCAATAGTCTCTAATTTACTCTGGAGGTCTTCGCTCATCTTCTGCATCATGGCCAGCTGCTCGGCGCTGGTCTGGGCAGTTGCTCCTTCTGGGACCTTTATGCCGGATATAGACCTCTGGAGCTCGTCCATCCTCTTCTGCATCCTCTCTAGCTCGTCCTGCTTGACTTCTGGCGCCTTCCTAATCCTAAGCGGAGGCTGTTCGCCATATTCCTCCCTTTCCGGATAGAGGCGTCTTAGTCTCTTCTTCGGCTCTTCGTACTCCTCTTCTTCCTCCGACTCGGGCCCCCTTCTTCGCTTCTTTGGGGCCTCTTCCTCCTCTTCTTCGCCCCTGCCTCTGCCCTTTATCACTATCTTGTACTTCGGCCCTTTCTCCCCCCCGCTCTCTTCAACTTTTTCCACATCTTTCTTGATAATCTCTACCAACTTATGCAAAGTCCTTTTGAGTGCCAGTTTAGATTGAGCCACAGTCGTTCACCAGCATTATATTTATGGATGTCCCTACTCGATTTGCGTATATGCACCTTTCTCCGCCAGGCAGAAAGGAGCCGGATAAGTTCATATTGCTACAATTAATATAATCTTTAATAATAAAGTTTATCCCCCGGATAGGGTTGGTGGCGCTTATGTAGAGATAATCGCCAGTAGCACAGCCGATAGAGGCGGCATAGTACTCGCCAAAGTCGGGCAGGTAGACTTTTTCCTTCATATAGCTGTATTCCACGTTCTGCAGCAGCTTGAGCGAGTAAAGGACTTTGGCATCTACGTATTCTGCCACATCCTGCATCTTGTTCGTCATCTCTATGCTCTTCAGAGTGCTAACATAACTGTTCAGGCTTATCCAAACGCTTATCAGGATGATTATGGATATCGCTGTCTTTATCGCCAAAGTTATGCTTGCAAATCCTTTACCCATTTACTCCCCTAACAGACATCTATAGACACTTGCGGGGTCGTGCCTATGACTCCCTCTTTCTTGATGTTCAAAGCCGCAAAGGGGCCGTTCTTCCCCCTCAAACACACAGTACCCGCGGTCACGTTGATATTCGTATAGCATATCGATATCTCCGCCTGGCCCGGCCCGCTAGCCTGCGCACCCACGAAGACGTTGTCTATCGTCGTATACCTGTACATCTTTATGTGTGTCGAGGCGTCATAACTATAGTTGGCATCGCAGCCGGTTGTTGTGGCCACACTGCCGGTATAGCCCAAGACAACTGATTTTTGGTTTATCATTAGGACAGGCATCAGGCTGCCATTTAAGCTGGTTGTCATGTTCCTGAGCTCGAAATAGCCATCAGGATAGTAAAGCTCGAACCTGGTCGTGAAGTTTATGTCGCCATGCGCTGTTGACTTTATCACAGAATCCAGCGATATCATCTGATTTATGAGGTTCTTTATCCTGCCCGGCTCGTTAAGCGAGGGGATACTGGAACTTGCCCAGATGTAGGCGGACATAGTGGCTGTTACCATTATCGCTAGTACTAGGACAAAGGATACTACTTCCGAGACGCCTTTGCGCATAAAGGACCCCCTATATAGTAAAGAATAAAAACACTATTGAGTTTAATATAGCTATCTATGTTTGTATATGGAAGCTGATTTTATGCTACGGTCTCTGGCAATAACCCCCGACGGGAACAGAAGGTATGCGAAAAAGTACGGTTTGTCTCTCGAAGAGTCCTACCGAAAGGGGTTTGAGAAGGCGGAAGAGGTCTTTGACTGGTGCCTGGAAGTACCAACACTCAAGAGCGCAACAATGTATGCGCTATCTTCCGAGAACTTTCGAAGGAATAAAGATGAGCTCGACCTCCTATATTTCCTTTTCGATTACTATTTCAAGCAGCTCGCCAAGAACAGGAAGATACATGACAATGAGGTTCGGGTGAGGATCATAGGCAGAACGGAGGATCTAGAGCCCATCAGAGACGCGATAGACGAGCTCCACGCAGCCACAGAGGACCACAACAGATATACCCTCAATATAGCGTTGGGTTATGGCGGCAGGGCGGAGATAATAGACGCAATCAAGAAAGCTGCGAACAACGGCGGAATAGACAGCCTGACTGAAAATAACTTTTCCCAATACCTATACCAGCCAACGGACATAGACCTGATGATTAGAACGGGGGCTAGCCACAGATTGTCCAATTTCCTGATCTGGCAAGCATCATACGCTGAGCTGTACTTCTTAGACAAACTATGGCCGGAATTCAAGAAAGAGGACTTCCAGCAGGCTATCGACTTCTACAATCAGACGAAGAGAAACTTCGGCAAATAGGGCCATAATCCGGGCTTCATCAAGAGCCGCTTTACCAATCCTCTTGGGTGGTCCATGTCTCCATACTCTTCAATCAGCTCATCAACTCTATTCTCGCCAATCTTCAAAAACAGCTCGTTATAGTCTATTTTATCCAAGAACCTCCTCAGCTTCAGATGCATCTTAAGGTCTCTCCCATACTGCCTTCTCCAGTCTTTTTCATAATATGCCAAATCCCGTTTATCGATAGCCTCAGCCAGTATCTCAGCGCATTTACAGCCGAAGATGATTCCCCCTCCTGTCGTGGCTTTCACCTGTCCGGCTGAGTCTCCTACGAGCGCTTTGTTGCCAGACACTGTCTTCTGCCCAGGATCAAATATTGGAATGAGCGCCGACTGGATTGATTTTATTCTCCTGATTTGGAACCTTTTTGAAAAGGCGTCGAAATTCTGCTTCGGATTGCCACTAGAGACACCGAGTCCTATCTCTACGTTTCTATCGTCAAACGGTATCAGCCAGCCGAAGAAGCCGGGAGCGAAATCTCCGAAATATAGTTGAACAAAATCCGGGTTAATCTTTTTCTTCAATTGTGCCTTTACTTGGTATGCGAGTATATGCCTGTGCCTGACGCCGATAGACCGGGCGACAGCAGAGAGCGCGCCGTCCGCCCCTATAACGAAGTCGTCTTTCTGGCCGCTCCAAGCCTTCCGGTACTTTATCCTGCATCCCTTCTCCTCCGCCTCTCTCACCAGCTCTTTCTGCAGCTCTAGCCTATCGAGCACCAAGGCCTGGCTAATCTTTTTCTCGATTTTGAACTCCTGGTTGTCTGAAAAGAACTCCGCCCCCTTGACCTCGTTCAGCGCGCAGTCATCATAATCGATATCCAAAGTAGCGAGGCCAGTTTTAGATAGCAGGGAAGAGCACGGCTTCTCGACGATGGTGTTGTTCCTCTCCCAAATCTCCTGTTTACCCAGTATCCTGCCCAGATAGCACCCGACTATGCCCGCGCCCACAATCATGCATAAATTTATATAGCTTATCCTTTAAATTCTATTGAGCGATTTTTAAGAAAATTATGCGTGATTCTATATGCAGATAAGAGTTCAGGTTGGAGACTTCCCAATAGGAGATACTGAAAAGAAAGCGATAATGGAAGTGCTAGACTCCGGAAGAATCTCTGAAGGAAAGAAGGTAAGGGAGTTCGAGCAGAAATTCGCACAGTTCATAGGGACAAAATACTGCGTAGCGACCAGTTCCGGAGCAGGCGCAATGATAACCGGACTCTCAGTTCTAAAATACTACGACAAACTCGATATAAGGGCGGGAGCTAAAGCAATAACCACGCCCCTGACCTATATAGCCACCTCCAACTCTCTCGTCATGGCTGGATTCGAACCGGTTTACGTTGATGTTGACCCCAAGATGTTGGTCATAACCCCTGAGAACATAAAGGCGCATTTAGAGACAGTAGACGACACCTCTGCTTATAAGATAATGCTTCCCGTCCATCTAATGGGATACCCTGCCGAGATAGACAAGATAAACAAAATCGCTAAGGACCACGGTATGGTAGTGATGGAGGATTCTGCCCAGGCGCACGGAACGCTCTATAAAGGCAAGAGACTGGGTTCTTGGTCGCTGATGTCCGATTTCTCGTTCTACATAGCTCATAACATACAGGCGGGCGAGATGGGCGCCCTGGTGACAGACGACCCGGAGATAGCTCGTCTGGCAAAGAAGTTCAAAGCCCAGGGAAGGATGTGCGACTGCCTCGTCTGTACGCGAATGCAAGGCGTCTGTCCAAAAATGGGTAAGGGGGAAGAGGATATAGACCCGAGATTTACTCACGACATCTTCGGAGCGAACTTCAAGACAATGGAATTCCAGGCAGCGCTCGGCGTGACCCAGTTGGAGAAAGTGGACTGGATCATAAAGAAGAGGGCTGAGAACGTCAAATACCTGAACGAAGGCCTTCAGAAGTTCTCGGATGTCTTTGAGCTGCCTTTCTATTCAAAAGACTACAGTTATCTGGCCTACCCAGTGATAATAAAGGACCCGAAGAAAATCAGCAGAAAAAGGATCAGAGAAGAACTAGAGAAAAGGGGTATAGAGACTAGGCCCCTCTTCGGAAGCATACCGACGCAACAGCCAGCCTATAAAGAGTATAAGCCAAAATACGAGGGAAAGCTGCCCAACGCAGACTATCTTGGCCTGAACGCGTTCTATTTTGGAGTGCATCAATACCTAAAACAGGAAGACCTCGATTATGTGATAAAGGCGTTTTCAGAAATAGTGAAATAATCAGCGCGATTCTAAGATTCTTTTCAGGCCTTCCTCCATGCTAACTTTTGGTTGCCAGCCTAAAACACTCTTAGCCTTTCGAATGTCAGCTACCTCTTCATCCGCTTCCACGGTCTTCGAGCTTTCGTTTACCTCTACGTTCAGCTTCTTGCCAACTAGTTTTGAAATGATGTCCAATATCTCTTTTACAGAATAGCTCTTTCCGGATCCAAAGTTGAAAACATCATTAACGCCTTTCTCTAAGCATGTATTCAGAGCGGAAATCACGTCATCCACATAGATATAGTCCCGCTTCGAACTCAGGTTCCTCAGCATTATCTTGTCCTTATCGAGCTGGGAGAGGACTGTTGGAATGAAAAGGTTTGAAGACTGGTTTGGACCGTATATGTTCGCAAGGCGCGCTATGGTTATCGACAGACTATAGGCACTACCGTAGGACCTGCAGAACTCCTCAGCTGCAAGTTTCGAATATCCATAAGGAGAGATAGGTACAGTTGGATGTTTCTCGTCATACGGAAGATAGGCCGGCTTTCCATAGACCTTGACGCTGGAAGTGAGTAGTATTCGTTTGACATCATTCACTCTAGCTGCCTCCAGTACATTCAGCGTTCCGACCGAGTTGACATAAAAGTATTCCATCGGTCTTTCGAATGACTGTTTTGTATCTATGAGAGCAGCAAGGTGAAAGACCATGTCGAATCCTTTCACCGCTTTCTTGAGCTCAGCAAAATTAGATATGTCGACATTTAGTTTAGCCTTCTTGTCGTTAGATAGGGTAGACACTTCGTGCTTTTGCTTTCTGAGAAAATCAGCCAGTCTTGTTCCTAAGTATCCAGAACCACCCGTTATAAGAATTCTCACTCGATCTCCTCAGTGCGCTTCTATGTCCAAGAGAAATTGATTGTTCTTGAAATATTCTATGTTGTCAAGAAGTGCTTTCGTGAGCGGAATCCTCGGCCTGTAGCCCAGTTCTTTCTTCGCTTTTGAATAGTCGCAGATGAGCACTTCGACCTCTGCTGGTCTGAACCTGGATTTGTCTATCTTGGTCTCGACCTTGACGTTGGCTACGTGCGCAGCCAGTTTTATGAGCCCGCCTATGCTTATTCCCATACCATGGCCGAGGTTATAAGGCTCGGCGTCTTTGGCCTTTTCTACAGCAAGCAGATAGCCTTGACAAATATCTCTAACGTCAGTAAAGTCTCTTATCGGGTGTGGGTTGCCTATAGTAACCTCATTCGTACCTCTGATCAGGGCCCTTGCGATTTGCCTGCAGACTATCGAAGTAACGAACTGTAGGCCTCTTCTAGGACCGGTGTGGTTGAATGTCCTGGTTATCTTGACCGGAGTGCCATACGCTTTGTGGTGGACCTGCCCCATCATTTCTCCGGCGACCTTAGAAACAGCATAAGGCGACTGTGGTCTAAGTGGGTTGGTCTCCTTGATAGGAACTTCGTTAGGGTAGACCATACCATACTCCTCGCTGGAACAGGCGAGCTGTACTGTCTTGATGGTCTTGTCCATTTTCCTGGCTGCCTCAAGGATATTAGCAGTCCCTATTATGTTTGTTTCATAAGTCTCGATTGGACATCTGAAGGAAGTCACAACGAAACTCTGCGCTCCCAGATGGAAAATGACTTCGGGCTCTATCTCCTTGAACGCGGTCATAATTGAGTCGATATCGGTAAGATTTCCCTCGACCAGCTTCATCTTGTTTATTATGTGGTTGATGTTCCTGTACTCTGGCACGGAATGCCTTCGGACAAAACCATAAACCTTCGCATCCACCGAGATTAGCGTTTCGGCCAGATGACTGCCGGCGAAACCACTTATCCCGCTTATGAAAACTCGCTTGTCTTTCCAGTGGTTGGCATTAAAGAGGTTCTCGTTCATCTCCTCTTCGTAGTTCTTAAAGTTCTTCAGGTAGACATCTAAATTGTCTGGATCAATCAGAAGGCCTTTCTTGCTAATTTCAGTTGTGTCTATCATTTCAATCACCAAATCAGTAAACGTTTATATATCAACTAAGGTATATTTAATGGGAAAAGATATTTAACTCTTTGTGATGATAAGTGATTTTTAATGAGAATTAGGAAAAGGGATATTCTTCCTTTCTTGATTAGCCTTGGAATATTAGGAGTACTCTTGTACAATACTGATCTCCAACAAGTAGTGGAGACTATCCAGAATGCCAATTCAATGCTTATTCTCGCAGCGCTTGTGATGACCTTTCTCGTGATGATTTTTAGAATACTCAGGTGGAGGCTTTTCTTGGACGCGTACAAGCTGAAGATCAAGCTCATCGACGTAGCTTCTTCTTTTCTTGCCTCACAATTCCTCGCGAATTTCACTCCAGCGAGAGTCGGAGAGGCGTCCAGACCATACTTCTTAAAAAAGAAATACAAAGTCTCATTTTTCAACCTCCTCCCGCCAGTCATAGTGGAAAGATTCCTCGACTTGATTACGTTATTGATACTCTCGGTACTGTTTTTCATCTTCTACTCAAGATTCGTCTCAGGGATTCTGCAGGCTGTGCTTTTGCTCACATTTATCCTACTGATTATTCTTATCCTGATAGTGCTTAAGAAATCAGTCGCAATGAGGTTTATAAGCCTGTTCTTCCGACTGTTCTCGTTCATCAAGGCCCTGAGGAAAATGAAACCAAAAATCAGCAAGATGGTCTCAAACTTCTTCTTAGGCGTCCAGACTCTTAAGTTCGCAAGGCTAGGACCCATAACACTCATAACTTTCCTAACATGGATTTTCGAGTCGGCCATATTGTATTTCAGCGTATTGGCCCTCATACCGGGCTATGACTTCAACTTTATGTATGCTATAGGGTTCATTAGTCTATCAATGCTCGGCGGAGTGATTAGCTCATTACCGGGTGGCATAGGGTCGGTAGAGGCCATTCTGTTCGCCTTCTTCCTGCTAATCCATTTTTCAGCACCGTTAAGTCTATCCATAGTCCTATTATACCGGTTCATATCATTCTTTATATCGACGATTTTCTTCACATTTTTCTTTGCCAGAGAGATGAAACTATGAAGCTAGACCTAAGTGTTGTGATAGCAACGTTCAACGAAAGAGAAAACATTGGGAAACTGATAAAGACAATCGATACCATCTGTAAGAAGAATGGCATAAAAGAGGAGATACTAGTAGCGGATGATTCTAGTCCGGACAAGACCTATGTAGTGGTGAGAAAGCTCGAGAAGAAGTACCCGAATCTAAAACTGATACTGCGCAAAAAAAGGGAGGGGTTAGGAGCCGCTCTATTGGACGGATACCTGAAATCCAACGCTCCTATCGTAATGAGCATGGACGCCGATTTCTCTCATGACCCGAAGGAAATTCCCAAGATGTACCATAAGATAAAGAAAGGATTTGATGTCGTTCAGTGTTCCAGATATATGAAGGGAGGTGAGGTCGTAGGAAAGCCGTTCCACAAGATAATAGTCAGCAAAGGGGCAGCATTTGTCGCATCTCTTATTCTTGGCATGAGAATGAGCGACTATACAAACAACTTCAGGATGTTCGAGAGAAAAGCCCTGCCGAAGAGATTCAACTCCAAGGGGAATGTTTTCTTAGCCGAGTTTTTATATAACGCGCACAAGAAAGGTCTCAAGATAACAGAGATACCTATAACTTTTGTAGAAAGGAAGGAAGGGAAGTCAAAGACCCGGCTCTTGAGAGAGATATCACTATTTATGCTCGGAGTAATAAAACTTAGATTAGGCATCTGGTGATTATTTGAAAAACCCGCAGTACTTGGTGCTAGGACTAGGGATAATAATATTCTTAGCCCTCTGCAGCCATTATTGGGGTTGGAAGTATGACGACGCATACGAAGAGAACGTCTATGCCGCGTATTTTGCTGGAGGAAAGGGATTCGTCTTCAACATAGGTGGAGAGCACATAGAAGGATATGCCTGTTTCCTCTGGGAGTTAGCTCTTGCAGCTCTGATCCTACTTAACTTTGAGGTAAGTATCGCTGGACCGGCACTGGGGGTCATATGCGGTGTCCTAAGCCTGCTCATGCTCTACAAGCTGAGCTCTATAGTATCTGACAAAAGAAAATTTGCTGCCTTTCCCTCACTTTTCATGGGCTCTGTACCGGCATTCGCGATCTGGGCAACCTCTGGCGTTGAGACGTCTCTATTTACCCTGCTCTTGATAACTTCGATTTACCTGTTTCTAAAGGAGGAAAGAGGGAACAGCGGATTCTACTATTCTTCAATCGCATTTCTCCTACTCTCCCTTACGAGACACGAAGGGCTAATAGTTTTTTTCATGTCCCTTCTTTTTAGGGGGTTGAAGAACAAGAAGCTCATAACCGCAAACAGGGACTATCAAAAGAAATTCTTGGTTTGGCTATTCGTTCTGGTAATACCTTACGGCCTCTATACTGTATGGAGGTTATCCTATTTCGGCGATCTATTCCCCAATCCATTCTACGCAAAATCTTCCCTAATCTCTTGGTACGGCAACATTTCTGCGATGTTACTAGTGCTAACCTATCTCGCGCCGTTTATTGTTCTTGGGGCGCTTGGTGTGGTCAGCAGAAAGCTCACCAGTGCGCAAAAATATGTATTATTAATCGCTGCAACTTTGCTAGTCATCATATGGAGACTCGGCGGTTGGCACTGGGCTTACAGATACGCGATACCAGTCATACCGCTCATCTTGGTGTTCTCCCAAAGCGAGATTGAGCGGCTTTTCACATCTATAAAGAACCAGAACATCCTAAAGAGGCTTATCGCTCTCTTGATTCCTCTATTTTTGGTGCTCTATCTAGTCTATCCGGTGGCTGAATTCGACAGAAACTTCGCAGCAAGCTCCAACGGCGAGCCCCACATAAAGTTTGCCGAATGGTTCAACAAGTACTATCCGAACGCGACTCTGGCATTCGGCGACATAGGGCTGATCAGGTATTACTCGAACATAACAATCATAGACGTTGCCGGCCTCAACAATCGATATATAGCGCACCATGGTTTCTCGGTCGACTATATTCTCCAGCAGAACCCGGAGTTCGTCATGCTGATATCCCAAGGTGAGGATAGTTTCATCTCCTTAAACGATCCAAAGAACGAATTCATCCTTCTCTATAACAGTCCGGCCTTCCACCAAAACTACACTCTGATATTCAAGACGAAGATAGCTCAAGCGTACTACTATTGGACATATGCCAGGAAGGAGTTGACTGTCTCGCCAGAAGCACTCGCGAATCATCCTTGAACCGTGAGCATTATGCCGTCCAAAAAAAAGCCTTTCATGATAGACTATCTGAGCCGCTTGGAGACTATTGACTCTAGTCTCATGAATGCCAGAAAGAATCTAGTGCTGGACATGCTTGAAGGAAAGAAGATACTAGACATAGGCTGCGGCACCGGGTTTATTGCGAATTCCATAGCAAAGAAAGGCTATGACGTCACAGGTATAGACATCGAACCAGAAGGCATCAAGCTGGCCAAGAAAGGCATGAGCAAAAAGCACAAAGCGAATTTTTTGGTCGGAGATTTTTTCGATTTTAATTTCAAAAAAGAGACTTTTGACTGTGTTCTGCTCACAGACGTCCTGGAGCACATAAAAGAGGATGACAAACTACTGCGCGGTATATACAGAGTCCTCAAGAAAAGAGGGATTCTAATAATACTGGTCCCGGCCCTCCAGTTTTTCTTTGGCTACCACGACAGAGAGATAGGGCACCAGAGGAGGTACTCGAAGAAAAACCTGAAAAAACAGCTCGACCACGCAAGATTTTCGATAGAGAAGATGCGTTACTGGAACATGATTACGATACCAATGCTACTTCTGTTCAGCAAAATACTCAACCGACCCTATCCCCACTCAGGTAAATCAACCAACAAAATCCTTTCTGCCTATTTCGACCACATTGAAAGAAGAATAAGCATGCCTATCGGGGTCTCATTGGTTGTAAAGGCGAGAAAGCGTGGCTAGATCTCAACAGGCAGCCCAAGCCTCCACTTCAAAAACATCTTTACTACTATTCTCCCGTGAATCTTGATATCACTAAGTATCCTCTTTAATGAGGCTGAATGCGCAGCACCCCGCTTCTCGTTCCAAACGACTGGAAACTCTTTGAAGCTATAGCCCTTTTTGATTGCGTGAACAAGAATCGCTGCATCCCATGCCCAGGTGCTCTCCTTCACCTTGTTTATCTCTTTTCTAATAAATCTCTTAGAAAAAGCCTTGAATCCGCATTGAGTATCATATATTTTTACTCCGACCAGCACCCTGATCAGCCAGTTGTACACTTTTGAAACAAATTCTCTTAGTGGAGGTCTTTTCTGCTTCGCGCCGGCGATATATCTAGAACCAGTCACCACATCATATTTTTTTGAGTATTTTACAAGATCTTTGAGAAAATCGACTTTTGTTGCCAAATCAACATCTATAAAACCTACGCTGTCACCTCTGGCTAGTTTGGATGCCATCGAAAATGCTTTCCCTCTACCGAGTTTCTTGTCATGATGGACATAAGTGATATTCTTGTATTTCTTGACCAAACTAACGGCTATCCTATCTGTCCCGTCAGTAGAACCGTCTTCAGCTATAATTATCTCGTAATTTACCCCGTTTTTCTCAAAGGTCTCTCTTACTCTTTTAACACAATTCTCTAGTGTCTTGGCTTCGTTATAAACCGGCAGTATTAGTGAAAACAACATCTTTTGACCTCATAATCCCTGCTTAAAGAACATGAACTTTAATTACTCGGCATATTTATAAATATTTAGTGTATAATCTATTGCCGTTGTAATTAATAAAGATGTGTCATATGTTTCCGAAAAAAATTTCAAAAAAGAGGATAGTACTTATTGTACTGCTTTTTTGCATACTGGCAAGATTTTACATTTTTCCTTCCCCATTTGACGAGAATCTGCCCCTTGGCACGAATCAAGGGAACTATCTGCATTACATAGATGCCTTAAAGACTAAAAACATAGGCGATTGGGATTACTCGTGGTCGGCAGGGTTTCCGCTTTTAACCTTTTACCAACCATTTAGCATAATAATCGCATCAGTGCTAACTCCATTCTTGAGTACCATAACCGCATTCAAGCTGGTCTTTTCCCTCTTTTTCGCGTTAACGCCGCTGGCCTTTTACTTCCTCTCAAACGAGTTCAAACTAACCATAAAAGAAAAGATAATCGCGTTGCTCATATTCTCATTCACCTTTTACTACAATGCGATAGTTGCTGTCGGCATGCAGTTTGCACTCATAGTCTCGACTCTATTCGGCATTCTTTTCTTCAAGTTCTTCATCAGCTCAATCAAAAACTACAATGTAAAAAATCTTGTCTTGGCCTCATTTTTCTTGGGTTTGACTATGGTCTCCCATCTTCTAATAACCGTAACATTCGGCCTTCTTTCATTGTTCTATCTCATCTCTTCACTTTACGTTAAATACAGCGCATCAAAACTTAAACGCGCACTTTTCATATACTTTGCTGGTTTTCTCATTTCCGCATTCTGGACCGTGCCCCTTCTTCTCCAGAATAGCCAGAATGGGTTTGTTGAGCTGCCCAGAGCAGACATAACCGCTATACCCTTCGTGGATATCCCAATACTATATGGCTACTACGTAAACTTTGCCTCAGTCACTATAGGAGGTTTGGCTATACTGCTTTTACTTTGGTGCCTGAAGAAAGAATTTGAGATACCGATGAAGAAAAATATCGATTCGAGCTTCCTGAAAATTGCGATAGTTTCGAGTTTTGTTGTATTTACCCTTATCTATCTTATATTCCCCCAGCACTTTCCAATAAAGGCGGACCGTTTCATTAACATATGGATAATCCCCTTTGCAATTCTGTTCGCGAGAGGGATAAATGGAAAGGTGACCAAATACCTGGTTATGATTTTTGCCTTAAGCCAGATAGTGCTTTTCATAGGCACCCCAATTCAGACTACCAACAGCTATTCAAAATATTATGAAGTTTTCGATTCACTCAAAGGAACTGACGGCAGGGTGACATTTGAACCGGCGGCTAGCGGTATAGATTTATTAATTCTTTATTTAGCACCAGAGCAGAACCTCAGCCTTACTATGGGAGATATCGGACCAACTATATCGCCAAAGAGATCTGTTTTGTTGGGCAATAACATAACGATGTTCGACTGTGCGAGTAGGAGAAATATGATGAGTCAACTCTTCTCTCTGGACATATTCTCAAGGAAATCAGTCGTCTATGTAGATAAATGCAAACTTGTTCTGCCTGATTACAAGAAGATTTTTGATTTGCAGCATACCACGCGCGTCGTCGCGGACAAAGCGTTCCCGGAAGTTGTAGATGTTTTTTCAAATGATTCAGACTTTAGTCGCTTGAAAGAGACGGACCATTTTGTAATTTTTTCCTACGACAAATCGAGATATATAGATACAGACCAAGATGTTGATTACTCCGTGTTAAAAGAGAAAAACAGGATAACTCTGACACTTAGTTCGGCAGTTAAAAAGACAGGCCTCAAGGTAAGAATGAGCGAAGGGTGGTATCCGTTCTGGTCTTCAAAGGATGTGAGTATCACGGAAGATGATTATGGTTACATTTCATTTGTTGTTCCTGAACTCCAAGGTGAAAAGAAGATAGTGTTAGACTATACCAAACCGCTGTACTACCCAATAACCGGATTAATTTCAATAATCTCCCTAGTTGCAATTTTTGCTTTCTATGTTTATGATAGCTTTTTAAATAAAAAATATTAAACTATTAGAAGTTGATTTTCATGAAAAAATCTTTTTATCCCAAGCTATTAAAGAGAGTGCTAGCTGTAAAATCCTTTAAGGCATTTGGATTTCCGGAGACTGTGCCATACAAGCTCACATTCGTTATAACCAACAAATGCAACTCTCACTGCAAAATGTGCTTTGTCTGGAAATTCTACAAAGATCATCCAGAGAAAGCGAAAAATGAGCTAAAGCCGAGTGAGATAAAGAAAATAATTGACAGCGTTAAAGATGACATATACTGGTTAAACTTCACGGGAGGCGAACCCACCCTCAGGATTGATTTGCCTGAGATAGTGGAATATGCAGCGAAAAAGTGTAAGAACCTAGGGATGATAAACTTCCCATGTAACGGACTTATGCCTGAAAGAGTCTATTCTGTCTATAAAGAGATAGCAGAGAAAGCCCCTAAAAATATCGAGGTGTATGTCACGCTGAGCCTTGACGGACCAGAGAAAGTGCACGATTATATGCGCGGCACTCCCGGAGCCTATAAAAACGTAATGAAAGCATTTAGATTGCTTAAACCGTTAGAGAAAAAACATAAGAATTTTCACGTCAACTTCCAGGCGACCATAACAAGATACAACATCAATCAGTTCAAAAAACACTTCGATTTCATACAGTCTCTCAGCGACTTCAATATAATCACCTTCGAGCATGAGGCAGAGCTTTTCAAGAATATTGGTAAGGATTTTTCCAAGGCATCAAAGAAGGAGTATAACAAGAAGCTCATAGATAATCTGCAGTATGTAATAAGAAAAATAAAAGTGAGTTCGCCGCAGAGAGTGATACAATCTATTTACCTAAAACTGGCTATAACGTATGTAAAAACAAAGAAGCTGCCGATACCCTGCGCTTCCTCCTTCGCATCCATAACGGTCGATTCATTCGGTGACGTAATTCCTTGTGCTTTCGTTGGTAAACCCGCTGGAAATGTCAGAAAATACAAATATGATATGAAGAAGATACTCTCAGGCAAACTAGCAAAAGAAATGCAGGCAAAGATAAAAGCAGGAGAATGCCCGACATGCTGGATGAACTGTGAAGCCTATCCGAGTATTTTCGAATCCTTCCCGACTGCTTTTTTGAAGTCTTTAAAATAAGAAATAGAAAAAAGCGAATAGACCAAAATTAACAGCACAGAAACTATGCTTATGTATTTAGATATATCAACATACCAAGGCGTTTCCAACTCTATTCTAATCTCTTTTTCACCGTTTACTCCCGGAACCGTAAAGGAAATGAAGCCATTCTCATCAGGCTTTATTTGTACATCCTTCGATTTCCAATAAGGATACCAGCTCTCACTCAGGCGCACAGGCACGTTTGTTAGTAGTTGGTCACTATACAGCCTAACTGTTATGCTGTTAGTATCCTTAACAAAACTACTTTTCAAACCAGAATCAACGTAAGAGATATTCTGGTTGAAGCTGTAGATTGAATAAGAATCGCCCTCTTTTACTTTTGAAAAATCGGGATTGTTTTCAAAAATGGAGCTCACTTCTGCATGCTTTTTATTGACTACCACATATTTGACATATTCTAGCTTGAAGAAGTTCTTATAGTCGTCATTATAGAGCTTGCATGGAACTGCCGCCTGGTACTGTCTAGAAAATACGTCTAATGAAAAGATTTTTGATGAAAGGGGTATTGCCTCAAAGCACTTAAAGAGCCTATTTTTTTCTATAAAACTGGCTCTGCTAGATGTGAGTCCCATATCGAGATTGCCGTAAGCCTCCTCAAAACCGTTTAATGCAGGAACATAATTCGATACTATGTACAGTAGCTCCTCCGGCTGGATGGTCACCCTACCCGCATTCTCAAGGCCCGATAAGCTGTCCTTATAGTCAACCCAACTACTACTCATCGGCATCGGTGTGCCGAAGAATAGCACTAACTGGGTGATGAGTAACGCTAAAATCAACCATTTGAATATTCCTTGGTTCCAAAGTTTTGCTATTATTATGGAAAACGGAATCGGCCACAAGACTATGAACCTAGTTGGATCAAAAACGAACAATGATGCGAAGAAATATACAACAAAATAAGCGGCGAGAAAAAGGAAGGTGCTTAAAAATAGAAAAAGTGATTCGACATCTTTTTTGAAGTTCTTTATCAAAGCAAAGAGAAGCAACACTGAAGCCAAAACCGCTATGAGTATAGATATGAAGTTTATTGATAAGCCAGCATATAGCCTCAATATCCCCGTGAACGGAATGCTACCTAGGAGTCCTGCATACGTCGGAGAACCGCTTTCGAAAAAGGAATAGCTCCTCTCGAGTAAGAACGGCAAACTCCAAAAAGCAGAAACTAAGAAGCCGGCTACATAGGGTATGGCGCTCTTCAATAGCTTCTTTTTATCCCTTTTGATATAGTAAAAGCTTAGCAGATAAACTAATGACAAGAAGACAATCATTATCGTCGCGAGTTCATGCGTCAGAGCAGTTAAACCGAGGAAAAGCCCGGATACTAAGAGATCCAGATACCCCTTATTTCGGATTCCTCTGATGAAAAATTTCAGGAAGAGGATAGAGAAGAATACAGAAACTATTGTGGGATACTGACCGAAGAAGACGGCGCTGTTATAGTACATAGTGAATGAAAACAGCAGGAGAGCAATGACCCTCTGTTTAAGCGAGAGCTTGAACTCTTTTAGCAGATAATAAAATACGACTGGCGTTAGAGCGAAAAACAAAATAAAAGCGGTGAGATACGCATCTATCTCATTGAATGGTATTAAGCTGGCAATGTAAAAAGAGAGCGGAGGATAGAATCTGGTCAGGGGCGTTCCAGCATACCAAAACGGATCCCAAAAGATATCTCCATAAGTTTTAATTATCTGTATTTTATGTATATGCGCACCATGGTCATTTCCAGTTATGAGGTTATTCGTGAACGGCATTGGAAATACTATCAAACGCCCAAAAATTGTCACTAACAGGAGCATAAGTATTAAATGCTTTTTATCCATAGTAATCACAAGCATAAATATTGGAAAATACCATTATTGTATGCATCATTTGAATTTATATTCATGGTAGGTATGAAACTGCAAAAACGTTATTTGGTCTCTTTCGGTGTCAGCGTTCTAATACTGCTATTTCTTTTGACTAGTGTTGACATTCAGCAAGTCGTGAGTATTCTGGAAAATGCAAATATGCCCTACGTAATTTTCGGCATGTTTCTTACTTTGATGAGCATAAGCTGTAAAGTAATAAGATGGAAGTTTTTTCTTGATGCATACAAACTCAAAATTAAATGGTCTGACGTGTGGTCCATTTTCCTAGCGGCCCATTTTCTAGCGAACACCACGCCAGCGAGAGTCGGAGAGGCGTCCCGGCCATATTTTCTCAAGCGAAGGTATAAGACATCCTACTTCCATTTGCTGCCGACCATTATACTAGAAAGGGTGCTCGATGTTCTGATTCTTTTGGTATACTCCCTCGTATTCTTGTTATTCTTCTACCTTTTTGCCTCATTTTTTATCCAAATGGCTCTTTTAGTAATAACTTTGATTTTGTTGTTCGTCATTCTAGTGTTCTTCAAAAGATCCATTGCAAACTATGCCCTCTCTATCTTCTTTAGAATGTTCGGTTTTATCAGATTTATATCGAAATTGAAGCCGAGAGCGAAGAGGTTCATATACAATTTCTATGAGGGCGTTACAAAAGTAAAATCAGCAAGTTTTGTTAAAATAATTTTCTTCACCGCGCTTCCCTGGCTAATCGAGTCTTTCACGTTTTTTATTGCGGCACTCTCTCTTGGAGTGAACCTGCCGATGATATACTGCGTAGGATTCATCTCCCTGGCAGTCTTAGGAGGGACGCTATCTTCACTGCCCGGCGGTCTTGGTTCCACGGAACTGATTTTGTTCGGATTTTTAGTGTTCACTGGACTGTCCCAACCAATGAGCCTCTCAATAACCTTACTCTACAGGCTTATGACATTTTGGACAGGGGCTTTACTAAGTGCATTCTTTTTCCTGAAAGAAATAAACCTTAAGTGACTATTTTTTCCTGAAAACTAGTGGAGCGAACGAGACAATTAAACCGAATGCACTAACAACCGCGAAATAATCGTAATAGCTTGGATTTTTAAATTCAAGCATTATGCTCTTCTGGCCATTTATTTCCGGAACATTGAAAGTTATAAATCCATTCTTGTCTGAGACCAATTTTATTGAGGAGTCGTTAGCTCTCCAGTATGGATACCAGCTCTCACTTATCCATACACTGATATTCTCTCTCCTGGTATCGCTGCTTAGGTCTATCTTTATAGCGCCGCCCATTACTGAATAGGAAGAGTCGACCTCGGTTTTTATGAAGTTTGCGTTTTTGAACTTGTAGAGAAAGAAGCTACCAAAGTCCTTAATTTTCTCGAAGACGGGGTCATTATCAAAGATTGGGTAAACGCCGGGTCGATTGTCAGCTATCACATATTGCACATCAAGCAGCCTAAAGTACTCCTCATAATCGCTATGGATTAGCTCACACTTTTGCTGTACTATGATTGATTCCCGTTGGAAGACGCCATCGAGAGAGAAAAGCCTCTGAAGCAGCGGTCTCTGGCCCCAACAGTTGATAATCAGCTTTCTACCATTAAGGAAGCTAAAGTGCTCTTTCGGAGTCGAGTAGTCGTATTCCCCATTGCCGACCTCGAGACCTGCCTTAGGTGCAGTATATATTATGTTGTTAAACTCGGGCTCCAGAACGGCTCTCCCTGTTCCGTTAATCAATGAAAAGGCGCTCGTGTAATTCAGATAAGTGCTATCAGTTTGTACAGGCGTAAGCAGGAAATAGGCCACTTCTACCGCTACGAAAACAAACATGAGGTATTTCAATCTGTTAAAGTTGATGTTTTTCGCGATTAAAATGGCAAACGGCACTGAAAACAGGATTAAGGATCTGTTTATTGGTATTAGAGAGCCGGTGAAACCAGTGTACAGATAGATTGCCAATGATGCTATCGTTGTCCAAATCAAGAAGCGTGATGTTGCATCCTTGTTTCTAACCAGACTGATAAAACCAGTCAATATTAACACAGCCGCTGCTCCGCCTAAAAATGTGGACACCCCGTTTACATAAAATCCGAACAGTCTATAGACTATGGTAAAGGGCATTAACAGCAAAGATAGATTCTCCTCAGGTATTTTGCCGAGGCCAAAATACGGATTTTCTACAACAAACGGGAATATCCATACCGAAGAGATTAGTACCCCGCAGATTAATACGAACAGGGACTGACTAATTTTCATTCTATCTGGCTTGGAGAAGTATGTAACCGCTAGATACACAGCTGCGAATAGTCCGAACATAAGTGCTATAATGTTATGTGCCAATAGGTTTATGCCCCAAAAAACAGATGAAATGGCTGCATATTTCATATCGCTTGTCTTTAAGAGTCTAATAAAGTATTTGAGGAAAATTAAGCCGAAGGGAAGCGCAACCGAGCTAGGGAAGGACCCCATGTCGAATAAGTAGCTGAAGTGCATTGTGAAGGAAAAGATAATCGTTGAAAGCAAAAGTTCCTTATTTGACAGCTTGAGCTCCTTGGCGAACAAGTAGAAGGCCATTGGCGTTATTAGAAAGAACGCCAAAAAGGAAAGCTTAAACGAAACCACATCGCTGAAGGGCAGGGCAGCAGCTATTGCATAGGTCATAGGGGGATAGAACCTCAGGAATGTCTGGCCGGCGTTCCAAAAGCGGTCCCACCCAATCGGTCCGTAATCTTTCACCATTTGAATTATATGGGTATGCGCTTGGGAATCTCCTCCGCGGATTATCTTCTCGTCGAATGGGTATGGTGAGATGAATAGCCTTCCCAGGACGCACACCAAAAGTACTAAGATCACTAGTCTGTTTCTTTTGAGATAGCTCACAAAATTCATCTGTTCACGCTCATTTCGTAAGTAGTATTATTATAGCCCCTGTATATTAAATAAAATAACGCTTACTTATCGTGATTGAGATGGCCAAACTATCGGTCAATGTGCTGGTGAAGCAGAACATGTTCGGGTTCATACAGAGCCTGGTCGGTTTCTGCTCGAACTTCGTGCTGGCGGTAATCCTGCCTATCATAATGGGCGCCTTCCTTTTCGGTCAGTTCTCGATACTCGTAGGGCTGGCCTATTTTCTGGGAGGCCTCTTTGATTCCGGCTTCAACATGACCGCAATCAGGTATATCTCCCAGTATTCTACGACCAAGAACTATGACAAACTCAAGGCCACGTTCCTCCACCTGCTGAAATGCAAGATGATTATAGCCGTCATCTTCGCAGTTGGGTTGGGTCTGCTCTCGAAGCAGGTAGTTGATGCCTACTCTCTCGGCAACCAGATTCCGACAATCATGCTGGTTTCTGCCTTGATAATAGTCTATGCTCTGGTCACGCTTCTGAGCGCCGTCTTCGTGGGTCTGAACAAGAACCAGTACTCCCTCATCGGAAACAGCCTAAACAGCGCCTTCCTCATACTCCTTCCAATCGCTTTCTTCTATCTGAGAGGCAGTCTGTTATGGATAGTCTCGGGCGTCCTAATTTCATTCATAATCGCCGCTTTCTATCTCACGGGCCAGCTCCTCACGAAATTCAAGCAGCTTTTCCCAAAACGCTCAGGACAAGTGGAGAAGAGGGAGCTGAACACGAGCGTCGTCAACTTCACGATCATCTCGCTGTTCAACCTATTCCTGTTCTGGGGCCTGATTCTAATGTTGGGACTGTTCGTAACCGCCGATAGGGTGGCGTTCTTCAAAATCGCCGTCAGCTGGTTCGCGGCAGCTGGCCTTCTGATTCCTATTTCGACGCAGGTGCTGTTCTCTTCTGTGATAAGCTTCAAAGCCAGCGAGGACGTCAAGAGGCTGGAGAAATACCTCAACACGATACTCAGGTACAGCTCGATAATTATTATTCCGATGACTGTCGGGGCATTCTTCTTCAGCGAATTAGTCATCGGCTGGGTCTACGGCGCGGAGTTTGTTGAAGCTGGACTGGCACTCAAGCTCATAATCCTGGGGCTATTCTTCCAATTCATCTCGAACATCTTCTCGAGCGCTTTGGTGGCCTATGGCAGGATAAACCGCATGGCAAAAGCATATCTCGTCAACGTGGTATTCGCGACTGTCCTGGCTTTCGCCGCAATACCATCCTTCGGACTGGTCGGAGCCGGTGCATGCTTTGTGGTAACTAATGTCTCAATCGCGCTCATGCTAATCCTCATGTCTGGTTTCATGAAGTTCAGGATTTTGCAGGCGGTCGCAAAGCCGGTTCTGGTCTCGGCCCTAATGGCTGTTCTATTGTTCCACCTAATGCCCTACGCGACATCAGCAGCCGCGGCAATCTTAATAATCCTGGCTACGATAGTCTTCTACTTCGCAGTGCTGTGCGTTCTGAAAGGCATAACAAAAAGCGACCTTAGACTGATAAGACATCTAAAGTGATTTCCATGAAGCTCTCGATAATAATCCCGGTCTATAACGAGCAAGAAAGAGTCAAGGACTGTATCAAGTACATGGAGAGCCAGACAGTCAAGCCAGAAGTGATTTTCGTTGACGGCGGCTCCAGAGACAGCACAGTCGCAGTCATCAGGAAAGCGATGAAAAAGAACAAAAACTTTAGGCTATTGTTTGAGAAAGGTGCTGTCAGGAGCGTGGCCAATGCCTCTAACACCGGCTGGAAGGCCGCCGCAGGAGAGGCCATGATAATAACTGGCGTTGATACACTGATAGAGCCTGATTTCACAAAAAAGGTCTTGCGCGAGTTTGAGAAGCATCCAGAGTCTAACGTTATAAGGTTCATCTCAAAGCCGATGCCGCCGGAGAGGTTCAAAAACCACCTCGAGAAGGCCATGTTCTACAAGGATGAGAGGGGCGGAGGCAGGCTAATAATATTCAGGAGAAAGGTATCAAAGACAACGGGCATGTACGACCCGAAGCTTGGCTTTGGTGATGACAAGAACTTCTGGAAGAAACTGCTGTCTAAGGAGAAGGTGCTTGACGTTAAGACAGAGGTCAAGTTCTCAAAATCAGCTACTCTGGGCCTGAAAGGAATAGCCCAGAGATATCTTTGGTACGGCCGAACTATTCCTCTATATCTCAGCAAGAACAAGGATAATAGGACGCTATTCAGGACAATACTCTCCTGCAGTTTCGTCGTGCTCGCGTTCACGTGGTGGCTCCACATCTATCTGGGGGCCCTCTTCCTACTATTGCTGCTTTTGCCATTAGCGAGAGGCTTCGGTTTCGGCATTAACCTCTGGAAAAGATTTAGAGTGAAGTCGCCGATGTTTATTCTGCCATTCACCGAGGTGCTTGGCTTCTTCTTCGTAGGGCTTGGCGTTTTCAAGAGACTAATAGGAGATAAGGCGATAGGGCGCTAGTCTCTTCCCCTCTCTCTTCTAAAAAGCGATTCTATTAGACCGTAGGCGAAAGGGAAGCTCATGAATACATCTATCGGCAAAAGGCAGAGTCCCCATATCTTCCCCCTAATCAAAGCCATCGCCGTCCTGTACAGAGAAACCAAAACGAACGGGAGCGAAAGTACGGCGACAGGCAGCCAGAGCTCCGGCTTAAACAAAGCCATCAGGATTGCAACGGGCACGAGAATGTAAAATACCTTCAGGAGTGGCAGATACTCTTTGGCGCCCTTGCCTTTCTTCAGATAATGCTTGATAGTCCTGCCATACCATCTCTGTTGAGCACTTAGTTCGCTCAGGGTATGAGGTAAATGTATTACCGCGGCCGGACCGTTTGTTCTAAGCGCCTTACCTTTGTGCTTTTCATTGTATCTCAGAATGTTGTTGTTCAGGTCCCTGTCTTCACCATAGCCCAAAGAGGCATCCCAACTGCCCATCTTCTGGATAAAGCCGCGTCTAGTAAAAATAGGGTATACGTGCACTATACCTGTGCGGGTCTTGATTTTTGAGGCCAACGTTTTCTCAACCGGCGTGTCCTCAGCCAGTTTGTGGGAGCATACAACGCCCATGATCTCCTTATTCAAAAATGCTTTTACTCCTTCCTCCAAAAATCTGTCCCCGACTTCGTAATCGCAATCAAGCACTATCGCTATTTCTCCCTTTGCCTTCTGCATGCCGATGTTCCTGGCGTTAGCGGGCGATTTGTACTTTCCGTATTCTCTGATAAATTTAGCCCCGTATTTTTTTGCTACGCGTTCTGTCCCATCGGTAGAGCCGCCGTCGACAACTATCACTTCGTAATTCTTGTAAGTCTGCCTCTTCAGCGACTTCAGCAGTTTCTCCAATGCCTTCTCCTCATTCCTGGTCGGCACAATTATAGAAACTAACTTCATCTCAATGCACCTTTATAGACGCCTTCAATCTCCCTTGCTATCTTTTCCCACGAGAACTTGCTAACCGCCTTCCTATATGCGTTTTCTCTCAGTTTTCCAAGCTTGCCGTAATTCTTTAAGACATACTCCAGTCTCTTTCTCAACTCGCTGGCATCTCCCACCTTGAACATGTAACCGTTCTTACCGTTGTCTATCATATCGGGAACGCCGCCAACTTTGCTCCCAATCACAATTTTCTTGAACATCATGCCTTCAATAAGAGTTATCCCGAACACTTCGCCGCGCGTTGGCAACACAACTATCGAGGAATTTTTGAAAGCAGCCAGCACTTCCCTCCTTTCCAGCCCGCCAGTTATCACGATGTTAGGCAGCTTGGCCAGTTTCTCTACCTCTTTGTAATAGGCATGATCATCTATAGGGCCAACAACCATCAGCACCAGGCTCTTGTCTTTCTCTAGCATTGGTTTTGCCGCCCTAATCAGTATGTCTATTCCCTTGGATCTGCAAATCCTCCCAACGAACAGGATTACTCTTTTTCCTTTCAGTTTGTATTTGGAAATTAGCCTTTCAACATCTTTCTTGCTGACCGATCTGAGCTCTTCTAAATCCACGCCGTTGGGAATCACGGTTATGTTCTTTCCAGGAATCCCAAAATTCTCAATATATTTCTTCTTTTCCTTATTGATTATCGCAATCAACTTGCAACCCCTAAGCGCGTTCCTCAACCACAAATTCCAGTAGACTCTCTTGTGCACTCTCTCAGAAGCTTCGTCCAGCAGGTTAGGATCAAAGTGTCCTGTGGCTACGATAGGAGTGCCTTTCATCTTCGCGGCCAACCAGCAGAGGTCGAAATGGAGTGAGGGAAAGGAGTGGACATGAATAATATCAAAATTCGAATTCATCAACACACCAAACAATGCAGGAAAGGCTATCTTCTGGCCGTAGCCCGGAATATAACTTCCCCTCATCCTGGTGACCTTTATGCCGTTCACAATCTGTCTGCCGCACTTTGTTCTGGTCCCCCGGTTAAGAGAGATATAATCGCTGCATAACACTTCTATATCGTGACCTCTTTTCTTCAGATACTTGCTGATCCTCTCTACGTGAGTCTCCACCCCCCCTATGGCTGGTGGATATATATAGCAGACCTGAGCAATTTTCATTTCCATTACCCCTTATTTCACAACCCTAACATATTCTACTTTTTTGACCTTCACCAAACTGCAGGCCCTCCTCAGTAGGCCGTAATGGTTGCCGAGCGCGTTAGCGACAAAAGCAACAAGTAACAGATCAGCACCAATCAGGCTTTTTTTCACACTGTTTAGGGCATGGAACGATTTAGCGAAAAGACCCACGAGAAAAACCACAGCTAAGGACAATAATACTAATGGACTGAACAGATAGGCTAATCCAGCAACGATGACCAGCAACCAGAACGCATAGAACATTCTGTCTTCCGGATATCGATATAAAGCAAGCAATGATTCGCCGTTTCCTTTCGCATAAATGAAATACTGCTTGAAGAATTTCCTGAAGTTCGGTCTCGGCCTCCAGTAGCTCTTCGCGTTTCTAGCCAATTTGTATCTCACACCAGTTGCCTTTAGTCTATAGTTGAACACAGAATCTTCTGCAGTGTAAAGTTCCTCCGGATAGCCGCCGGACTTCTGCCATGCTTTTTTAGTGAATGCTGCTGACCTGCTAGATGGAGGCCAATCTTCAGGCACTCTCTTCATACTCGGGTAGAAAAGTTTCCCGACTATCTCCTCAAACTCAGTCTTAGGGAGTGGGTAGAATAGACCAGCTGACACGTCGTAGCCATCTTCTATATTTTTGGCAATATTTTTAAACCAGTTTTTATCATGAACAGTGCCCCCATCCGTCGATACTATCACCGGTCCTTTGGCATACTTTATCGCGATGTTCCTGCCTTGAGATATGTTCGCTCCTTTCGCGACTATTATCTTTAGAGGGAACTTTTTAGAAAATTCCTTCAGGATTTTTACAGTATCATCCCTCGAGCCACCATCAACTATCACAATCTCGTCAGGTTTCCTACTCTGTTTGTCAATCGAGTCCAAAAGATTGTGCACAGTTTTCTCTTCATTCAGAACAGTGCAAATCAGTGAAGTTTTCATCGCCCTTTCCTCTTTTTGTCTATCACTTTCTGATATATCCTCTCAAAGTCCTTGCCGACAACGTTCCAATCGAACTTCTTTGCCCATTTTTTAGCTTCTTTGCCCATTTTTTCTCTGAGTTTATTATCGTAAGTAAGCAATCGGATTTTTTCAGAAAAGTCCTTCAAATCATCGGGTTTGACCAAAAAGCCGGTCTTCTTGTCCAGCACCAGTTCAGGTATGGCTCCTGCGCTAAAGACTATCGCCGGCTTCCCACAGGCTTGGGCTTCCAGCAACGTCAGGTTATACGCCTCGCCTCCAGAAGTTAAGCCGTAGAAAGTGCAGTTTTGGAACATTGCAATCGCGTCATTTTCAGATAATTTTCCAGTGAAGATGATATTCTCACCCTTACTCATCTCCTTCAGCCTTTTTTCATAATCCCCAACTGGGTGCCCTCCAACGATAACCAATGGAAGATTAACCTTCGCTCTCTTCCAGGCCTGAATCAGCTTGTGCACTCCCTTATGCTCGGATATTCTGCCGACGTAGAGGATATATCTGCCTGCCTCTAACCCAAACTGCCTTAAGACATTGGTACTCTTCTTTTTTTGGTATTTCGAATAGGTGATACCCCCATAGCCTATCTCGCTCTCGAATCCCCTCTCCCTCAGCTCGCGCTGGAGGAATTTGCTTATTGTTAGTATCTTGTCTGCTTTCGCATATGTGTGAGGCATTATCGCAGTCTCTACCTTATGCGCAAGCTTTGTCCTCAGACCCGAAAAGTGTGTTGAAGAAACAATGCCGTAATCATGAACTACGTGCGGTATATTCAATTCTTTGCTAATCTTGATGGCAGTCAGGATTGGAGCTACCGTTGGAAAATTGCTCACTACGATGTCATATTTTCCCAATTTTCCATATCTGTAAGGCCTGAAGTATCGTAAGGGACCCGGCATACTCCACTCTACTTTCTTTATAGGGATACCAGTGTTCTCAAGTCTGGTCAGTATGTCAACCTTGTTTCTCTTGCTCAGGTACTTATAGAGCCCAGTAATGTACTCTCCCATACCTTCTGCTCTAAGGACCTTGTCTACAACAATACATATCCTCATTTCAATGCACCCTTATAGACGTTCAGAACTTGGTCGGCAATCTTTTTCCAATCGAAATCTTTGACTTTAGCCAGGCCTTTCCTGCTCATCTCCGCGGCGAGCTTCTTGTTGGTTAGAACTCTTACGATAACAGTAGAGAGTTGCTCTTCGTCTTCCGGATCAACGGCTATGCCAGAACCCTCAAGAACAAACTCAGTGCCAGAGATGTTAGTTCCTACGCATGGCTTACCGCAGGCCATAGCTTCTAAAAGGACTATCCCGAAGGCCTCTGTCTTATAGATTGAAGGCAGGACAAAAACGTCACATTTTTGGTACTCTTTCAGCATTTCTTCATCGGACAATTTCCCCCTCCACTCAATTTTGTCATCAACCTTCAGTCTCTTTGCAAGCGCTTTCCACTCGCCCTTTAATGGGCCTTCCCCGACTATGGCTAGCCTCGCATCTGGCACTTTCTCCAGAATCTCGGGCATGGCTTTTATGAGATACTGAATCCCCTTGTAGTAAATCAGCCTGCCGACGAAAAGTATCCGCTTACCAGGATGTCTTATCTCCTTGGGTTTGAAGACAGCGAGGTCAACGCCATTGGGGACTATAGAACACTTGTGTCTGAAGTGGTGCAGTATGTCGGATATTTCGATATACTGCGGGCTGGTTGGCATTAGGGCCTTGGCCTTCCTGAACAAGAAATAGCGTTGGAAAAAGTGAACGTAAAGATACTTCATAAGCTTTATCGAAATGCTGTAAGGGACTATATCCGAGTGATAGGTAACCACAAACGGCTTTCTCTTCAGTCTCAGGGCCAGATAGGCGAAGAAATTCTGCGAGGGATTTGGGTCATGGAGGTTGGCTATGTCAAACTTCTGTCTCAGGACCTCCATAAAGACGCCGGGCGATATTGGAGTGGGGTCTATCGTCAGCCACGTCGGCAGCCTTACAACCTTGATTCCTTTTATGTTTTCTTCAGAGCGTTTCTCCCCAGAGGCCAGGACAGTTACATCTATCCCTTTCTTGACTAGTTCTCTCGCTACGTAAAACGCGTTGCTCTCCACCCCCCCGACCTGTGGGTAGAAATACTTGGATACAATTAGGACTTTCATTTCAACCAACCTTATATTTGTATTTGGGATTTATTAACTTACCACCAAATACTTGATACGGCCAACACGCCAAAAAACGCCTGGAGCAGTATTAGATAAGTCACTAGCCCCCCCTCAGTTGGATGCAGGTATTTCATGAGCAGATGAGTCAGAGAGTATATTTTCCCGTCATAGTGCAGCCTGTTCCCGACCCGCTTCCCGAAGTTCTCCGCTCTGAACTTGGAGCGAGCTTTTAGGAAGAACTCGACGATCTGCGGGGTAAGAGCTATAACCCCCACCCTCTCGATGTTCCCTATTATGGCGGCTGATACTATCGCGGCAGCTATCGCATAAGTGCCTATATTCTCTGGGAATATTCTCGCAGGATACCAGTTGAAGAACAAGAAAGCGATGCATGCGGCAGCCATAGCCAGCGTTATTAGCGGGGCAGCGATGGTGAAATTCTCAGGGTAGAGCACCAACAGGATCATGGAGGCGCTGAAGATTGAGAGACAGGCGACTGCACCAGTTCCCGCTTCGAGGCCGTTGAAGCCGGCGAGCATGTTCAGGAGATTGGAACAGGCTATGACCCCGAGAGGGACGAGAATCAGGGAATAGTAGATTCCGAAGTTGACATGCATGAATATCAGATGCACATCGCTCACACCAGCTGTTATGACCATAAGTGGCAGAGCGGCTATTCCCGGCAGAATCACCCTCCATATCTCCCTGATTTTGAACAGATCGTCTACTAGTCCTATGAAAGCTATTATCAGGACGGTGTTTAGCGCGGCGAGCAGAGGGACCGCCTCCTCCAGCCTAATGAGCTTGAGCGCGATCAGGAGCCCGAAGCAGAAACCAGCAGTTATCGCCAGGCCGCCCATTTTAGGGATGAGGGTGCCCTTAGCCATGTCCTTGCCGAAAAAGACCGCCTCGCTGCCTTTCTTTACCTTTCTCGCGTAGTTCATCTTCCTTATCAGGATTTTGGTCATGATGAGAGTAGCGAAAAAGCTGATTAGAAAAGTCAGTACCAGTACAACCGCGCCATAGATGGGTTCACCGGCTTGCATTTCAAGTCCCCCATTTTGCATTGAGTGCTTTCAGATTCTCCTTGAAGTCAGGCAGTACGCTGTCCTTTGGATCGGGTATCCCTGTCCAGTTGACCTCGTATATCACGTTCCACTGGTCGTCATAGACAAGTTTCACATGCTTAAGATTCGGGTCGTGGAAGAACAACCTCTGCTCAAAAGCGAATAGGACCGGCGAGTTGGCATCGGGCTGGAACTGGCCGCAGCTCAGGGCGCTCATGTAGAGGATAAGCCCACCACTGCTCTCTCGCGCGAAAGCTCTTGTTGGAAGACCTCTGCTTGTGAGAACAGTACCGGGCCAAGGCGTTGTCTTCAAGCTTGCCCACTCTTCTATCGAGAAAGTCAAACCCACGTCCTGCCCCTGCTGGTTCTTGCCAAACAAGCAATAAACGCTCCCGTCGCTGTTTCTGTTGCAGCCAACGGTCTGCATGCAACCGACATAGTTATTAGCTATCGTCTCAAGCGCTCCGAACTTTCCGCCAGTAGAGCCTCCGACTATCTCCGTGTCGATAAGTATGTGAGTAGTGCCCATCGGCTTCAGGATAGAGAGCGCTTCTATCTCCGCTTTTTCCAATGCCTCTGGAGAAGAGTCGCAGCTGAACGCATTGGTTGTCTTGTCCTGAGTGCAAGTCGTGGTGTGAGTAAAGCCGAGAGCCGTAGTATATATCGATGGAGCATATTGGGCATTGTCTGTAGTAACGCTTATATTGTCCCCGTCGAAGTATGACAGCCAGTGCCCGTAGTCCCACCATGCGGTTATGACAGACCCTTTGGCCATGTTATTGTTGACCCATCCGAACAGGTTGACCCACTCCGGGTAGACATCGTACCCAAAACTCTCGGAGCTTGGTATAATCATCGTGTTGAAACCAAAAAAGATTAGAATTATGATGACAAAAATGCCTGTCTTGATGTAGTTTTTATATTCTTTGTAGTATTTTCCGAAATACTCTGCCAGATGTACCAGTTCGCCAGCGAGATAGCCTGCACCGAACGCGATAGCACCGGCAAGGAAGAACATGGTGACAGCGCGCGAAGTTAATGAGTACATAGAAATTAGGATGAACGCAACTGCCAGGATGTCCCACTGCCAGGTGAAGTCTTTCCTGACAAACGGCATAACAAACAGTTTTCCGAAAATGAATATCACAGCCGCGAACGCCAGCCAGATGCTTATTCCCGCTCCGCCTTGCGCTAGGGTTGCGAGCCTGTCAAGGAAATTAGCACCAGAGATGGGATTCTGTTCGGCGATTGTGGTTAAAAGTCGTTGGTGGTAATCGGTTATCGGAATGGTTCCTCCAATGTTTATCCCGATATAACTAAGCGGTTCCGTTACTATAGTTGTTCCAAAAAGCAGCCAGCCTATCGCGAGAGCTAGGAGGCTGATTACAAACAGGACAGGTATGCGGTCTTTGAAGAAATTTTCCCTAGAGAGCTTTATCTTTTTGGAGTAGATCTCTATCACCGAGCTAATTAATATTGCGAATCCTGTGCTGCCTATCAAAAGGGCGGAATAGCCCCTTCCAAACGGATAGTGCATGAATTCAGCGGCTAGTGTAAATGCTAGAGCGTAAATCATCCATTTTCTCTCCCCATCCCTTTCCGGCGAGTTCTTGTAGTATCCTATCTGGTTCAAAGCGTAGTAAATCAAGAAATATAGGGCGACTGTACCAGATACGAGCAGCACGACTACCTCGAAGGACTGCCACGTACTAGATAGCCAGCCGAAGAAGAAAGTTGCTAATAGGCCCATTCTCCAGTCCTTTGTTTTGACAGTTAAGACAAATACTGCCAGTGAAAGGAAAAAAAGACTAAAACCAAGGGCATCATTCTCTGCGTGCCCGAAGATAGAATAGAAAAGATGGTTCCCACTAGCCGCCAAGAACAAAGCAGATGACAGGCCCACCCACCTGTTCCATGCAGACCGCCCGAACAGGTACATGGCAGGAATAGCAAGGGCCCCAGCGACCGCGGTCAGCCATGAAGCCACCTGCCCGAAGAGATCATAATTAAAGCCAGAAATGCCGCCGAGTGCTGCCGCCACTTTATAGACTCCTGCTTCTAGCGCCCACCATCCGCCCTCGCTCGGATAGGGGGACAGTCTTCCGTAAGGATAAAGGGTCGTGGTATCATTCAACGGCCACGGATAACCTTTGTTCACTATGTTCTTTGCCATCTTCGCTGCCCAGAAAGAGTCGAAACCGTAGATGTTCGGGAACTTGTCGACTGTCATTGTCCTTATCCCAAAAGCTAGGAAGAACAAGGCCAAGACTATGAGTACGTCTATCTTGTATTTCTTTAGCAGATGGATTAAGTTCATTTTAACCACAGAACCCGCTTTAACTTTTTAGAGTGTCATCATATAAATAATTAAGCTTGATAGCGGAGGTATCACTATATTATCATCCACCGGCGATAGCAGTTCAGTCAAAGAGGCTACCAAGCATGCAACCACTGCCACGTAGACGTTTAGATACGGGAGCACTATGAAAAGGCTTGCGAGAAAACCCCCGAAAAAACCTTCGAGTGTTTTGCCGTTGTATATTTTAATTACACCTATGCCCCTTCCAACTATGGTAGAAAACGAATCAGCAAACGCCAGTATCAGGACAGAAAGAAATACTATATTAGGCTCGAAGAAGACTAGGGCTATGAAAGAACCCAGGACGAATGTTAGCGTTCCTTGGCCAGGCTTCACCTTTTCCCTCTCCAGTCTCCGAATGAGCCAATGGAACGGCTGTATTCTTATCCCTTTATGCAGCAGCTCAGAGAGGAAGATTCCCGCGACTATCAACGTTCCAAACAATGCCAGGGAATAGAACTTGCCCAGTAGCAAGATTACGGATGCGAGAAGAGTGCCAAGAACAAGATGGAAAATCTGTCGTTCAGTCTCTTTCCTCATAAACCTATTATATACATAGAGATTTAAATTAGTTCATCTCAATAATAGAAAGTTGGCTGAAAAGGGCCTATAGCTCAGCCAGGTTAGAGCGACGAAATAGACTATAGTGGTCTAATTCGCAAGTCTTATATGGCACGTTCTAGCACAATATCCTAACGGCCTAAGCAAGCCGTAGGTCCCCGGTTCAAATCCGGGTAGGCCCATACAAGAGTTGATCTAATGGCAAAGAAAGA
>Ga0315281_10001688_pt1 | contig 32735 bp, 24 predicted proteins | sample YL17G07_0_MG_FD_204540 | JGI IMG/M metagenome (GOLD analysis project Ga0315281, IMG submission 204540) | Sediment microbial communities from Yellowstone Lake, YNP, Wyoming, USA - YL17G07_0 | ecosystem: Environmental > Aquatic > Freshwater > Lake > Sediment | place: USA: Wyoming | collected...
CTTTAACGCCCAGCCCTTTAACCACTTCTTCTAACTTCACTACCGTCACCTTCTGACCTCTTGCTGAGATGCCTGTACCTGGGTGGCCCTGGTGGCCTGTCATTGCTGTCGTGACATTATCTAGAATAATGACAGTAATGTTTGCCTGGTTATACACAGCATCAACCAGTCCAGTCATGCCTCCGTGCAAAAAGGTGGAGTCGCCCAATACAGCCACAACTTTGTTGGGCACTTTTGCTTTCTCTAGTCCTATAGCCTGTCCTATGCTGGCACCCATGCAGGCGCAAGTATCCAGGGCAGCAAGAGGAGGATATACACCCAGCGTATAGCAGCCGATGTCGCTAGTAACGATTATTTCGTCATCCTTAATGGGCCCGGGTACTTTCGAATCCTTGAAGCACAGTTTTCTCAAAATATACTCAGTGCCCACGTGAGGACAACCGGCACAAAGTTGAGGACGTCTCATAGGCAGTTGAGGCGAAGGGACTGAAAGTTTAGGGATATGCTTCGCAGCTGGCAGCAGACCAGCTTTGGTAGCGCCCTGCTCCACAATTTCAGGAGTAAGTTCACCGATGATGGGGATAAACTCCTTTCCTATGACTGGGATGCCGAGGCAGCGCAGCTCTTCCTCAAGATAAGGGTCAAGCTCCTCGACTACGACTACCCTCTCGACTTCCTTGGCAAACCGCCGTACCAAGTTCGCCGGAATAGGATACGTGGTCACAAGCTTGAGGAAGGAGGCATTTTTGAAGACCTCTCTGGCATATTGGTACGCCACGCCGCTCGTGACTATCCCTAGCTTGCGGTCTTGGAGTATCATCTGGTTCATGGGGAAGCTCTCTACATAAGAGCATAATTTTACGATGCGGTCTTCCATGACATTGCGCCTGGGTCGGGCATTAGAAGGGACCATGACATACTTCGAGGGAGAACGTATAAAGCTGGCTGGCTTCAAATCCGATTTCCGCGCCCTGTTCACGTCCACCACTGTCTTGCAGTGAGATATGCGAGTGGTGGCGCGCAACAGCACCGGGGTATCGAACTCCTCGCTGATTTTGAACACCCAGTCCATCAAATCGTAGGCTTCCTGGCTATCAGTTGGTTCCAGCATAGGGACTTTGGCGAATCTGGCAAGGTGGCGGTTGTCCTGCTCGCCCTGCGAACTGTGCTCACCTGGGTCATCGCAGGAAACTACGACCAGCCCGCCGATAATGCCTGTGGTCGAGGCTGCAAAGAAAGGATCGGCAGCTACATTCAAGCCCACATGCTTCATTGTGGCCAGGGCTCGGACACCTCCGTAGGCTGCCCCCATTGCTACCTCAAGGGCTACTTTTTCGTTAGTCGACCACTCAACATATATGCTATCGAGACGCGCCAGATTCTCCAGAATCTCGGTGCTCGGTGTACCAGGATATGCTGCTGCTACTACTACCCCAGCATGGTATGCCCCAAGTGCCAAGGCTTCATTCCCAGATAAAAGCTGCTTCAAGTTTATTCCGCCTCCTCTGAGGGATCTTGCTGACTCCCCTGAATCCCCCAGCCTTGGGGGACTCTAAAAATCGGGGGACACCACCCTGCACTCCCCATCTCTGAACACAAGTCTTAGTGCCATTTTACCACTCTAGAGTAGACTAAGCTACTGCCTTGCCCAGATATGCTTGCCTCACTCTGTCATCGCCCAAAAGCTCCTTAGCAGTGCCCTCGATAGTGATTCGGCCCCTCTCTATCACATAGCCCCGGTCAGCAATCTTTAGAGCGGCAGTCGCATCCTGCTCAACGAGTAGTATGGTAAGCCCCTCACCCCTAAGTCTAACCAAGAGCTTCAGAATCTCTCTCACCAAATTCGGTGCCAAGCCCAGGGAAGGCTCATCAAGCAGCAGCATTTTGGGAGAGGACATTAGCGCCCTGCCTATAGCTAACATCTGTTGCTCTCCGCCGCTAAGGCTGCCAGCCTGCTGCTTCAGCCGCTCCTTAAGTATGGGGAAAAGCTTGAACACCATCTCCAGATTGGCTTGAACCGATTTGCTGCGCATGAACCAACCGCTGTACCCTACATTGCCAAGCAGGTTCTTCGTACCATGAGAGTAGGCGCCCAGGGTCAGATTGTCCTTAACCGACATAGCTCCGAAGATTTGTCTTCCTTCAGGGACATAGCCTAAGCCAAGCCTTACTATCTTATGAGCAGAAAGTCCGGAGAGCTTCTGTTCGTCCAGCCAAATAGCACCGCTCTTCACAGGCATTACTCCCGTTATAGCGTTAAGCAAAGTAGTCTTGCCAGCCCCGTTGGAGCCTATAAGACTTACCACTTCACCATCGTTTACTACCAGAGAAGCGTCTCTAAGTGCCATGACCCGACCATAAGCCACAGATACCTTTTCAACCTTTAACATTACTCCACATCCTCACCCAGGTATGCGGCGATGACCTTCGGGTCCTTCTGAACTTGCGCTGCAGTTCCCTCAGCTATCTTTTGTCCGCTGTCCAAGACGATTACCCATTCGGCAAGGCCCATCACTAGCGGCATGTCGTGCTCTACCAATATAACGCTGATACCCATTTCTCTGATGTTGCGGATTAGGTCGCTCAATTGCCGTTTCTCCAAGGTGTTCAGCCCGGCACCGGGCTCATCGAGCAAAATAAGGCGGGGCTCAGTTACCATAGCTCGGGCTATAGCCAGCAACTTCTGCTGACCCAACGGCAAGCTGAGAGCGTCGTGCTCAGCGTGCGTTCCTAACCCCACCAGGTTAAGGTATTTAATCGCATTTAGAGAGCTAGCCTCCTCCTCACGGCGTGCCTTGGGGAGACGAAGAGCAGCTTCCAAAAAGCCATAGCTGCTGCGGGGATGTCGGCCTGACATCACATTCTCCAAGACAGTCATGTTCCCGAAGAGATAGACATGTTGAAAAGTGCGTACAATGCCCATAGCGGCTCTCTGGTGCGCTGGGATTTTGTTTAGCATCTTCCCTTGAAAGTATATCTGGCCGCTGCTCACCGGGTAGACACCAGCTATGAGATTAAACAACGTAGTCTTACCAGCTCCATTAGGCCCGATGATAGCGGTAATCTTGCCTGCCTGTAGAGACAGGTCGACCTTATCCAGAGCAATCAAGCCCCCAAAGGCCTTGGTCAATCCCTTGGTCTCCAAGATTACGGTTTCGTTCAAGGTTCTGTCCCTCTTTGTCTATACCTGAGCCGCAATCGCTCGAAGATCTCCTTGAGTTTGACAAACAAGCCATCCGGCATGAAAATCATAATTAACACTAGTATTAATCCGTAGATGACGATATCCCATCCAACGAATCTGACAAGCAACTCTTCGCTGAGTAACCGAGTTACCCCGGCCCCGAATACGGCGCCCCAGATACTGGCCAGTCCTCCTATCACTGCCATGACCACCAGTTTCACCGAGGACATAAAATCGAATGTCTGGGGGTTAACAAAATTCATGTTGAAAACCAAAAGACTACCAGCCAATGATGCTAACACGGCACTTAGTACCAGTATCTTTACCTTGAACTGGGTCACATTGATGCCAATAGATTCCGCAGCAGCCTCGCTACCGTGGATAGCTCTAAGCGCTCTACCGATCCGAGATCCGATGATATTCTGGGAGATAAGCAAAACTGCCAGACAGAAGGCCCAGACCAGGAAATACCGCCTGAAAGAGGTATCAAAGATAAACCCGCCGATAGCCAGAAATGGGATGCCTGACATCCCATCAGGCCCGCCGGTGAACTGTGACAGTTCTTTGAACAGAATCCACATAATCAAGCCCAGGCCCAGGGTAGCCATCGCCAGATAGTTTCCCTTAAGCCGAAAGATAGGATAGCCAATGATGTAGGCGAAGGCACCGGTCATTACGGCTGCTACAATCATCGCCCCCCAAGGGTTCACGCCGTAGGTCTTGCTCAGGATAGCGGATACGTAGGCACCCATCCCGAAGAAGGCAGCCTGCCCCAGGGATACCTGCCCGGTGTAGCCCATGAGCAGGCATAAGCCTACAGTGACTATGGTGTAAATGCCGATGAAAATCATCAGGGTGGTATACCGCCCGAGAAACCAATCGAAGGGGATCAATATAAAAAATGCGATGACCGCTGCAATCGCCAGGTACGACCAATAACGCTTCAACCTTACTAACATTAGCCCGCCCTCTCCTCTTCTGCCAGCTTGCCCGACCTGACGAGCAGTATCAATAACAGGACGACCAGGGCGATAGCATCCTTGTAGGCTGAAGTGAAGGGACCCCAGTTAGCTGCCACCGCGAAGCTTTCCACGATACCCAACAGCAAGCCACCGAACACTGCTGCCACCGGGCTCCTAAATCCCCCGATGGCCGCTGCCACAAAACCCTTGAGCCCCAGCATAACTCCAGATTGATAAGACATGGGTGTGAAGGGAGCCAGGACTACCCCACCGATACCTCCCACAGCAGATGCCAGGACGAAGGCAAGCAGCGCCATAGTTCTGGGGTTGATACCCACGAGGCTGGAAGCCACAGGGTTTATGGCGCACGCCTTCAGGGCCTTGCCCACCATGGTATAGGTGAGAAAAAGATGAAGGATAATCGTCACCATCACCATAGTTCCGATTATCCAGAGAGCCTGGGGATCGATATGTGCTCCGAGAAAGGATATCGATTCCTCACCCGAGAAGGAGGGAGGACGTACAAATGATTTTGTCAGCTCCTGTCCAACGATGCCCCGAATAAAGATGGCAGCTCCGATGGTGATGATGATCAGGCTGACAACGGAAGCTTTTTGGGCCGGACGTATAGCAAGCAGATACATCACTGCACCGATTGCTGCTGCGATGATTATGGAGAGAATTAGCGCCGGAACTGCTGGGAGCCCTGCTGAGTGGATAAGCGTGAAGGAGAGCAAGCCGCCCAGCATTACAAACTCGCCCTGGGCGAAGTTAATTATCTTGGTAACGGCGTAAATTATGGTGAATCCCAGGCCAACCAGGGCATATACACTGCCCGAGGTGATGCCGGATATGAGGTACTGAACGAACTGCGCTGATGACATTCACCCAGTCTCCTGCCTGTCTTTGAAACAAAGGGGGAAGGCATACCTTCCCCCTTCATTCACTACTATAAGACCTATCAGCAGCCGGCTTCTAGTCTTGTAACCAAGTCCACTTCATATTGTCAATTTTGACAAGTATCATAGCCTCTTTGGGCGTCCTCGGCAGCCCATTGTGATTCTGGGGGGACATATTAAAGACCCCGCCAGTACCGACGAAGTCCTTAATATCGTTCTCTATATAATCTCTTATAAAAGCCCTAGCCTCTGCGGTGCTCAGGCCTTCCGGCATATTCTCCAGAGCCTGTACCACCATAGAAATGGCATCATAAGCATGGCCGGCAAAGGTATTAGCTCTCCCACTACCATACTGTGAGTCGAAATCTGCTCTGAATTTTTCTAGGAAATCCTTCTGAGGATCCGTGGCAGGCAGTTCATCAACTACAGGCAGTTTGCCCGCGGGGAAGACAACTCCGTTAGCCGCTGTGCCAGCGATATCGATGAAGTCCCTAAAAGCTATGCCATGGCTGCAAATCAGAGGTATATTCATCTTTAGTGTCTTCATGTCCCGAGCGATAATAGCAGGCCCTGGGTTGGTGCCCCAACAAATAACTGCCTGAGCATCTGTCTTCCCAATATTGTTAAGCTGATTTTGCATGTCTACATCGTAGGTGCCGTAGGTTTCGGCATCAACAATAGTAATCCCATATTTAGTTAGAAGATCCTCTCTCTTTAACTGGGCTAGACCAGCCTTGCCGAATCCCGCGGTATCGGTAAGGAGGGCAACCTTCGTTATATTACCTTCTTGAAGGTAGGTATAGATTCTCTCGATCGCAACGAAATCGAGCTGTGGAGTATTAAAGGTCCAGGTGTTGTTGCCCGCTGGCTCCACTATGTTAGAGCCGGAAGCGCAGGAAACAAGCGGCACCTCTGCTTTAGCAGTCTCCACTTTAGCAGCATTGGAATCACCAGTGCTAGTTGGCCCGATTATGGCCAGAACACCGTCCTGAATCAGCTTGTCCGCGAGCGTGGCAGCTTTTACGGTATCGCTCTCGTTATCATATATGGTTAGCTCGAGATGATGCCCATTTATACCACCATTTGCGTTTATCTGATCTACCAGCATCTTCGCAGCTAGAGGTTCAGTATCGCCCAGTGTAGAGTTAAAGCCGGTCAGGGCGAATATGGCACCTATCTTATAAGGTGCTGCCGACGGGGTTGGGGTAGCCCCACCTCCTCCCCCGCTGGAGCAGCTCATGCCGCCGAGGGCAAGAAGCGCTACCGCCAGGACTAGAACTACCGCATACTTCAAGTAGTTCCGCATTCTGTGTTCCTCCTTTTCTTTTTTGTGCAGGCCATCATCTGAAAAGGTAGGTTGCCACTGCCATTCCCGTCAGCGCTTCCCCCTTGTGGCTGCCGAGGGCATATTATAGCGTATGCAGATAATTGCTGCAACATAAGCAAATGGAGGTTGCAGGTGATGTGCCTTGCACGTATACTATTGCATATCGATATATAGCCAATTCGGGGATTTGGAGAAAATATGGAGGCTGCAGCAACCTCTAGGAGCCGCTTGAGACAGTTGCTACGAAGTATCGAAGCCAGGGTTAGGTACCGATCTGCGATATTTGCCGCCACCATCTCCTTCTACAGCCTCTACTACCGCAATCTGATAGGGCACTATCTGCAAAATGTCAAACTTTCACATCCAAGGTCTTTCTTTAAATCATTCCGAATGATGCGCCTGGTCTACAGAGTAAGGGGATATACGGCGGTATTTGTGCCCAGGCTGGTCGCTTTATACAAACTGAGCGAGGAGATCAACCAACGCTCGGTACCTGGAGATATTGTTGAATGCGGTGTCTATAATGGGGGCTCAGCAGCCATAATGGCTTCACTTTGCGAAAAATCTCCCCTAAACAGAAATGTGTGGCTTTTCGATTCCTTCGAGGGGCTGCCTAAACCTACAGATAAGGACGGAGAGGAAGCCCCGGCATATGAAGGTTGGTGTCACGGTGATCTATCGAAGGTCAAAGAAGTCCTGCGGAAGCTACGCATTCCCCAATCTCGGGTACACATCGTCAAAGGGTGGTTCCAGGATACATTCCCTTCCGCGCAAATCAGAGACATAGCTATTTTGCATATCGACGCAGACTGGTACGATAGCGTCAAATTGTGTCTGGAGAATTTTTACGATAGCGTCCAGCCAGGAGGATATATCGTCCTAGATGATTACGGCGACTGGGAAGGCTGCAGGATAGCGACAGACGAGTTTTTGAAGAAACGTGCTCTTGACGTGAAGCTTATTCAAGTTGACTACACTGGTTTCTACTTCCAAAAACCCCGCTGAAATCATCCGTAGTCTTGCCCCTTACCAGAGTCTAGTATAAGATAGTAAAGCCAAAATTCTGTCAAGCAGGTTCAATTTAGAAAGGAGAAGTTTCAATGCGAACGCAGCCTCCGTTTATGGTATCTTACAGCATCACCACCAAGTGCAATCTGAAGTGCAAGCATTGTTACAGCGAGTCAATTGACCAGCCGTCCCCCAATGAGCTTTCCACCGAAGAGGCATTCAGACTCATGGATGAATTGTCCGATTGGGGAATAGGCTTTTTGGTTATTGACGGAGGCGAACCTCTATGCAGGGAAGACCTGCTCGATGTTGTGAAATATGCTTCATCGAAGGGAATAAGAACTACCCTCGGCAGCAATGGCACTCTCATTGACGAAGAAATAGCTAGCAACTTACTGAAAGCAGGGCTCAGGTCAGTGGCTATCTCAATTGATGGTGCCGACGCTGGGACCCATGATTCCTTCAGAGGCGTCAGCGGCGCCTTCGAGCAGGCTTTGCGAGGTGCAAGAGCGTGCAAAGCTGCCGGCCTGACTTTCCAGTTCAACCTGGTCATCAGAAAGGAAACACTTCCGCAACTGGAGAATATGCTGCACCTCGCAATAGAATCAGGCGCCAATGCTGGAGAGTTCTTCGATCTAGTGGCGGCTGGGAGAGCTAAGCGGGAGTGTCAGAGCCAGGTGTTGAGCAATGAAGAGAGAAGGCAAGCAATGGAATGGCTTGCCCATGCTCAGGAGAATTGCCCCATAATAATACGGGTTCCTGCCTGTCCCATGTACCCCCTCCTTCTTCAACAGAAGAACATCCAGCCCAAATATTTCCCTGCTCAGATGTTACACAGGGTTCCCTATTATGCCAGAGGGTGCGCGGCAGGCATGCCTATGGGATATATCATGATTCAGTCCAACGGCGATATGAACCCATGCATGCTACTGCAGATAAAGCTGGGCAATATCAGAAAACAGAACATAATCTCTATCTGGGAAAATTCACCCGTGCTGGCTCAACTGCGTAAAAGGGAGTTGCTTAAGGGAGAGTGTCTAGATTGCTCACACAGGGGCACCTGTTCAGGTTGTCGGGGCAGAGCTTACGAAGAAACAGGCGACATGATGGCTGCTGATCGTGGTTGCTGGCTTGCATCCGAGTCAGCAACTGAAAAAACCAAGCAACATAAAAAAATCGGGCAAGGTTGATATACAAATAAGAGCGCGATTCTGCTACCAAATACTGGCAAAAAAGGCTGAATACCCCACCTCTCAAGGATATTCAGCCTTTTTTGATATCTATGATACCTATGAGATGACTAGAATTCCAGCTTTAGCCTTTGCCGATTTTGAACATCTTGGTGCTGCAAACAGGGCAGGTTCCCTTAGTCGCCGGCTTGCCGTTCTTCATTTTGATGGACGTCGGATTCTTCATCTCCCTCTTTGCTCGGCACTTCATACAATATGCTTGCATCCTCTCTCTCCTTTCCTTTTCGTTCTTGCGAAGCAGGCTAGCACAAAATCGCTCTCGTGTCAAGATGGGAGAAGCACATTTTCGAAAAATGCTTGTACTGCCGGAGCTTCGGAGGGATATAAACTTCGAGGCTGGCCACGCCAAAGTGTGATGGAACGTCGTGATAGCGACATGTTAAGAGTGTACCTTCAAGAACAGGCGCTGTTGACATCTCTGTAGAAAATGGTCTATCCTCAGCTTACATCTATCTTACTATTCAGGAGACTCCTCTTCACAGCCCAGCATAGTTGAGCCTTTACGGGGCGAACCTTCAAGGGAGGTGACATCAGCATGATTGAAGCAATGCTAAGTCAGAGGCAAAAGAAGCTGCGTAACGAAGCCAGAGAGTTTGCCAAGGCTATACCTCGACAGCTAATCCTGGATATGGACGCCGACAAAGTGAAGTATCCCAAGCAATTCCTTAAGGCGGGTGCCAGGAGAAAGCTGTTGGGTCTCCGCTTCCCCAAGGCGTACGGCGGCAGGGGTATGAGGTGGGAAGACGAGGTCATTGCCCTCGAGGAGCTCGGCACACTGCCCTTATCGCTGGGTTGCCTCTACTCTCTGGTCAGTATCTGCGGTGAAGCATTCCATTTATTCGGCAGCGAGGAGCAGAAGCGGAAATACCTCCAGCCTACCATCAAGGCAAAGCTGTGCTGCGCCGAGGCGCTCACTGAGCCCCGCGGCGGCTCTGACTTCTTTGGCGCCACCACCGTGGCCCGGAAGAAGGGAGGAAACTATTTCCTCACAGGGCAAAAGCGCTTTGTCGTAGGCGCTGAGGGGGCAGATTACTTCCTGGTATATGCCAAGACCAATCCTGAGGCACCCAGCCGCGGGTCGCTCAGCCTGTTTGTGGTGGAGAAAGACATGGGAGTGGAAGTAAAACACCTCTACGGGCTCATGGGAACGCGGGGAGGAGGGGCCGGCAGGATTCTATTCCGAGATGTCAAAGTGCCCGCGGAGAACATTATCGGTAGAGAAGGGCAGGGCGGAGAGATATTCTATCGAATGATGATTCCGGAGAGAATGACCACCGCCGCGGGCATCCTGGGCATGGCGCGCAGTGCCCTGGAGATAGCTGCCCGCTACAGTGACAAGAGAAAAGCTTTCGGCAGCAAAATCAGGGATTTCCAAGCTGTCAGCTTCAAGGTGGCCGATAGCATCACCAGGCTGGATGCCGCAAGCTCTCTGGTACATTCAGCAGCGATTACGGTTGACCAGGGCCTCGACACCAAGCTGGGCCGTCGCTTAGTTTCTGAGGCTAAGAAGTTCTCCACGGAGGTTACGTGGCAAATAGTGAACGATGCCATGCAGATCATGGGCGGCATCGGTTACACCAATGTTTATCCTATCGAACGTATGCTGCGCGATGCCAGGCTGGCGATGATCTGGACGGGCACCAACGAGGTGATGAACCTGATAATTCAGCATGAGTACTATCGCCAGGTGTTAACCCCTAGCACCAAGAGCCGAGACGTGGAGATAGACGCTATCAGCGCCGATGAGGTTGAAGAGAAAGTCTACGAGTAATAAAGGAATTCACACCTGTGGGGTATAAGCGATTCTAAGTTTGTGCTTCAAGAACGCCTTTCAAGTCGCCCAGAGCCTTCTTTAACGCCTTGCGCGTCGAGCTAACTATCATCGGCGAAAACAGCTTCATAAGCCCGCCCACTTTCATATTGTAAACGATGGTAAACCTTGTGCCTCCCTCTATGGGGTCATATGTGTTGTGCTGTTCATTAGTAATGCTCCCGCACGTAATATTTTTACCGAACTTCCTGTTTGGCTCGTATTCCATGGCCTTTGCAGTCCACTTCATAGTAAGGCCCATCATGCGGATCGTCCCCTTGAACGTGGTGCCGACACCAACAGGTCCCTGGGATATCTGCTCCGCTTCTGGAAAAGTCGACTGCCACTTCGGCCAGCTCTTCGCGTCAGTCGTGAAGGCGAACACCTTGTCGGCAGGACGCTTGATCTCCACGCTTTCTTGAATTCTCGCCATCTGGCTACCTCCCTTAAGAAAAGTCGATTGCGATTATAGCCCTACCCACCGCTTGTTGCAACCGTCTCCCATTACATAGGAATATCCGATTTGCTTATACTCTGATCGTACTTCCAGCAACGAATCAATAGATACTCTACCGCCTTATGTTTTCGAGCACAAAAAGCCCTGTAGCCTTAATGTGAGGGTCTTCTAAAGACTTGAGAGAAGGCCTGAAGATTTGCAGTAGTAAGGACTATTTGGCGGTGCTCAGAAGAGCACGGCTTTACCCTGATCGAGCTGCTGACCGTGGCCGCTATCCCAGAACACCGCCGAAGATATTATATTTCTCTAAAGGACAATCTCAACTTATCCTATCTTTACCTTTCATCACTTTGCCTACACGAATTGCGATTCGCAGTAAGCCGTACGACAATATGAGAATTCGCTGAGATGTTATTAGGCCAGCATGAAGCACTAGAGGGCGATGTTGGGGTATGGCTGTTACTAATGAACACCTTCACTGGATCAACAAAACCACGGGTGGTTCACCACTGCACAAACATGGGGATGTTTGATTTGCTTGTACTATGACCACGCTTCCCGCAAGGAGCCATTAAGTATTCTGCCACAATCTATTTCTTTACAGAATCCGCCATTATTCTAATGCGACTCGCTGCATAAGGTCCTGCAAAAACACTTCTTTTCGGTGAATCTCCTGAGGAGCGGGAGCAAGCCCCGAAGTGTCTATTGACTTATGTCTCAGAAGTACCCCCTTAACGCTGGCGTCCTACACCTCTGAGCAGGATACTTTACTGAAGGAACAGCAACTAAATCCAACATGGGTAGGTGTGAACCGTACCAAAGTTTGCATAAGCAAGTACCAACAGGTGATTAACTGAGTACTCAACCCATACTACGATATATCTCAACACAAGTAATACTCTAGACGATAATCCAAGATAATCCGAAACTGAATGGATTTCTTGGAAAGCCAAACCTAAAATGTGAGTATAAACTAGTAAGAGGTAAAAAATGCCTGAGCAACAGCTCTCCCCGTTTGACGATACCGAGACCTCTCACGGCCTGGGTATACAGATAAATGAGCTTCTCCATTTAATGGTAAGCAAAGGTGCCTCTGATTTGCATATCACTGTGCCCAGCCCCCCTGTGCTCCGCATTCAAGGTCAGCTTGTATCGCAAGACGACTTGCCGCCCATTACGCCAAAGGATGCCGCCTCTATATTTGAAGAAATTACTACTGAAGAACAAAAGGAGACCTTTTGTAAAGAGCTTGAGTTAGATTTCGCCTATGGCATTCTAGGTCTGGGGCGATTTCGAGTCAACGCACTACAGCAACGAGGCTCTATAAGCCTTGCCTTCCGTTTTGTACCATACAGGATACCATCTATCGATGAACTGGGCTTACCACAAATCTGCAAGGCGCTTGTACTCAGGCAGAAAGGACTTATCTTGATAACCGGCCAGTCCGGAAGTGGCAAGTCAACCACTCTGGCAGCCATGATTAATCATCTCAACCAAACAGAGAGACGAAACGTCATCACTATTGAAGACCCCATCGAATTCTTGTTCAGTAATAACCAGTGTATCATCCAGCAGCGCGACATAGGCCAAGACGCCCGCTCCTTCCATTCTGCGCTGGTTCATGCCCTCCGCCACGACTTGGATGTAATTGTAATCGAAGAGTTGCGCGATCTTGCCACGATTAGCACAGCTATAACAGCGGCAGAGACAGGTCATCTTATACTCGGTACAATGCACACCATCGATGCTGCACAGTCGATTGACCGCATTATTGATACTTTCCCCGCAGTGCAACAACCACAAATTAGAGCACAGTTATCACAGATATTGGAGGCAGTACTGTCGCAAACTCTCCTATCCCGTATCGGAGGGGGCCAAATAGCCGCTTTTGAGATATTGGTTGCTACATCAGGTGTAAGAAAGCTCATCCGTGAAGGCAAAGTTCACGAAATAATCTCCAACCTCGAGCTCGGTGCGCCCGAGGGCAAGCAGTCCATGGACCAAGCGCTGGCGGACTTAGTAAGAAGAAATATTGTTACCACAGAAGAAGCTATGATGAAGAGCAACAATCCCAAGAAGTTAAGTGCGTTGCTTACATCACCAGGAAACCTGCTCTGACTTTACCGAAATTTAGCCCCTCTTGCAGTTACCAGCCGTGGCTCAGCCTTGCCGCCAGCCCGTAAGGTAGCCCATATTATCTCTTCCTTTGCTGTGTGCTGGCGACATCATTTCCTTGGCAGCATTGTGTTCAAAATGAAGCTGTACTGGTAGGGGGGTTGAGGTAAACACCTAGAGTAGGTGTTTCCTCTGACTATCCCAGAATCGAAGGATTCAATACGCCCCAACATTTTACGTTGAGATTACCTGCTATTGACCTGAGGACAGCATGAAGCACTACAGAGCAGTGGTAGGACAGTGGTGTTACTAGTATATACTTGCCAATGAACGAAACCACAGGTAGGTCACCAATTCACGAACATAGGGATGTTTGCCCTTTCATGCGTATGTTCAGTCTGATATCTGGATCAATATTCCGTTGTATATGTAGCTACATTTGCGGTAGCCTGAGGGATCACGTCCATTTCGTGAGTATCTCTTCCCTTTGGAAAGTCTTCGTGCTAATAAAGAAGAGAATCACATCAAACAAGAGGATAACGGCAGAAATGATAAAAAGGTTGTTAGCGTTAAGAGATACTGAGCCTATCTCGCTCGCAACGTAAATTGCAGCAAACGGAAGTATCATGAGCCCCCCCAAAATCTGGGCGGAACGCACGTCGCTTGCTCTGGCCGATATGATAACACTAGCCTGGATAGAAAGAATGGCCGACAGTGGCACAACCAGTAGGAGTATTATCCCCATGGTCCAATTCGGAAAATAAGAATAGCCCAACGTCTGGTGAGTAAACTGATTTATAAGCGCCATAAAAACTCCGGCGCTAATATAGATTGCCACGATGGGTGGCAAGAAGGCCGCAATGCTTTTGCCCAGAAGAAGCTCGCCGTCCGTTATGGGTGTTGCCAAAAGCGGCTCAAGGCTCTTCTCGACTTTTTCGCCTACCAAGCTGTAAGAAGCTATGGCCGTGGGCAGGTATGCTGACCCGAGGATAAAGAAGAATGAGAATGCGTCTAATACTCTCGGCAATACAGAAGGGGAAATGCCTCCATGTTCGTGTCCGGCAAAACGAACAACCAGTGGAAGACCAATGGAAACAATAAGAGGGAAGAGGATGACCGAACGCAGCACGCTCTTGTTCCTCCAGAATATTCGGAGGTCTTTGGCGGCAATGATCCACGCTTTTGAAAGCCTCATATTATCTACTTCACCGTTTTCAGGTAAACATCCTCTAAAGTCGGGTTGAGCTCAGTAACCGACTGTATGCGACCACCAGCAGAGACGATGGCTTCAATAATAGTAGGAATAGCCGTGTCGATATTCGCCACATCTATGATCAATTTGTTTTCTGATATCTCGACCTTGTGGGTTGTCACCTTCTTGACTGCGCTGACAATAGCGTCGTTAAATTGGACAAGCTGGATTTCAGTCTTGACTCCCCCGAGAGATTCCTTCAGCTGTTGCGGAGTACCTACGGTCAACAATCTGGTCTTCAGTATCCCGATTCGGTCACATATCCTTTGCGCTTCATCAAGGTTGTGGGTATTGAGAAAAATAGTCCTGTTTTCCTTCTTAAGCTCGAGAATAAAATCCCTGACTGTTTTAGATGCTTCCGGATCCAGGTTGGCCGTAGGTTCGTCCATGAACAAAACTTTTGGCTCGTGAATAAGGGCGCGCGCGATCGCCAGTTTTTGTTTCATTCCTTTGGATAGCGTTCCGGCGGCGACATCTTTTTTCTCCCATAGTCCCAGCATCTTTAGGAAATGCTCGATATTTTCCTTCCTTAACTTTTCAGTGCATTCGTACAGCTTGCCGTAAAAGTCGAGGTTCTCGTAGGCGCTTAGTTTGTCATAGAGGCCCACATTATCGGGAACCAACCCGATCATCTTCCTGATCTTCAAAGAATCGGCGGTGTTACCAACTTCATAATCTGCTATCCTGACTTCCCCACCAGTCTTTGATATGAGGCAGCAAAGCATTCTAACGGTGGTGGTCTTTCCCGCACCGTTAGGCCCGAGGAAACCGAAAACCTCTCCTTCATCGATATGGAAGGTTAGTCCCTCTACCGCGGTCACCTCATCAAACTTCTTAGTAAGATTCTGAGCGTCGATCAAAGTATATCAACTCATCCCGTATATTCTGGCAGAAAGAGAAAGGACGACCCGAATAATTCTAGCATTATTGTCAACACCGGTTATTGTTACCTTATTCGGAATGACTACTTGAGTGGCATAATACTCAAAGATTCTTTGGCAGTGGCATCATTATAGTAGAAGAAAATCAAACATAGGCATCATTGTTCCGCTGTAGGTATAGCTATATTTAGGGAAAAGGGTACGCTTTGTCAAAGGCATAGTCACAGTAGCAGTCAATTTTTCCAGACCTGAATTTTACCCAAGGCGCCTGGATATTAAGATGACCGTACCGCTCTTAGAAAGCAATTAGATTTACGGCCGATGCTCCAAAATGACTTGTATATTAAGCAATAATCAAAGCTACCGTGCACGTCACCCTTCTGGAGTGCGTTTTCATGCTGTAATAGAACCCTCAGGACGCTAAGGCCGTGGGTTTAAATCCCACCCCCCAACTTTCTGTCCAGCTACTACAAACTTTCCAATCATTATGCCATAAATGGCAGCCTGGACATTCCAAAATATTTCACCAATGCATGCGACTTGACAAAACTGCTTGAATCCTGTAAGAGGTTAACAGACAATTCCCTTTGTCTGCAACCAAATAAAGGAGGTGGTGTTATTTGTCTGATGAGAGAAAAGATTTGAGCCAAGAGACTGTCCGAACTAAAGAACACCTAGAAGGGGGGGCAAATAGATGAAGTGGTTGATTAAAGGAGCAATAGTCCTACTGGTTGCTTGTTTGATATTAACAGTAGTGGGTTGTGGTGGGGGAGGAGCAAAGGAGATCAAGGTAGGTGTGATTGGCCCGATGCAATTCCAGATGGGTGAACACCACTGGATGGGGGCTACCCTGGCAGCAGATGAGATCAATGCAGCAGGTGGCGTTAAGGTTGGCAATGATACTTATAAGATTAAGCTGGTCAAGGTTGACTCGAATGAACTGGTGAGCCCTTCCGACGCTGCCACCGCAGCAGAGAGGGCGATAACTGTAGACAAGGTAGACTTCCTGATGGGCACCATTAGGAGCGAGGCTGCCCTGGCTGTGCAGGAGGTCGCCATGGACTATCAGAAGATATTCATGGTCTGCGGTTCCAGTGAAACCAAGTTGAGCGATAAAGTGACTGAGAACTACGACCGCTATAAGTACTGGTTCAGAGTGACCCCGGTCAACAATACCAACCTGGCGAAGTTAAACTTCCTGCTGGTGGGGATGGTTGCACAGAAAATCGGTGCACAACTCAAAATCGCGCCAAAGCTGGCTATAGTGGCGGAGAAGGCATCATGGACAGAAGCCATAATTGCTGCTGCCCAGGCCGTTCTCCCTCCCAAGGGAATCCAGATCGTGGGTGTCTGGCAACCCTCGGCTGAAGCCACGGATGTAACACCAGAGCTGCAGGCCATCAAGGATTCTGGCGCTAACATGATTATGACCGCTCTTTCAGGGACGGTGGGTATACCTTACGCTAGAGCGTGGGAGGAACTGCACATACCAGCAGCTTCGGTCGGTATCAACGTGATGGCCCAATCCGACGCGTTCTTTACAAATACAGGTGGATTCGGCGACTACGAGACGACATTAAACACCTACGCTCGGGGTGTAGCGTTCACTGATAAGACTACCCCATTTATGAACGCGTTCATTGCAAAAATGGGACAGACCCCAACCTATAATGCCGGAACCTATGACGCGCTATATATCCTTAAGGGGGCTATAGAGAGGGCGGGCAGCCTCGATCAAAATGAGATAGTCACAGAACTCGAAAAAACCGATTACGATGGCACAGCAGGACATTTTGCCTTCGATGCTAGCCATGACGTAATATGGGGGCCTGGCTACGTGACTGCAGTAGGTGTCCAGTGGCAGAACGGAGAACTCAAGGGTATCTGGCCGCCAGCAGACGGATCCTGGTACGGAGTCCAGTACGAAGGCATAGTGGATTACCAGTTGCCTTCGTGGGTGGTTGAATACTGGACGCAACCATAGCATTCCGAGAATGGTCTGCTGAAAACGCAGGTTGCTACATAGCTTAAGAAGTATCTGTGAGCAGGTCTGAACAAAAGGTATCCCCTCGGAGAGGTCTCTCCGAGGGGATACCTGGACTTACCTGAATTCTGGGCCGGACAGTTTATGGCAGCGAATATCATAGTATACGGGCTTGTCGCGAGTGGAGTATATGCTCTGCTCGCCGTAGGTTTTTCTCTCATATTCGGTGTCGCACGTATTGTTAACCTCTCTCACACCGCCTTCTACATGCTTGCTGCTTATCTCATCTACAGTCTGTCCAGCGCAGCCGGACTCAACCTCTACCTCTCAATCATTATTGCTATTGTTGCAGTAATTGTCGTAGGAATACTCAGCTACAAATTTCTCATCGCCAGAGTTCGTCAGCACGAGGCAACTACCCTCATCGTGACCATAGCTCTAGCAGTGATAATACAGGAAGCCATACTCAAGGGATTCGGGGGTCAACCACGGAGCGTGCCCAAAATCATCTCGGGGTCAGTGGACCTTTTCGGCGTTACGGTGCTCAACCAACAACTGCTGACGTTGGGCGTAGTAGTTATACTATTGCTGGCGACCTGGTTTTTTCTGATGAGAACAAAGTCCGGGGTGGCAATCAGAGCCACGGCTCAGGATAGAGACGTTGCTAACCTCATGGGAATTAATGTTCCCAGGATAGAGATGCTCGTCATGGCAATGTCGGTCGGCCTGGCGGCAATAGCAGGTGCTCTGGTAGCCCCTCTTTCCGTGTTAACACCTGGAATGTGGGCACATCCTCTGGTGATGATCCTGGCCGTGGTAGTGCTCGGGGGTCTGGGTAGCCTTCAAGGCAGCCTGATTGGAGCACTTATACTTGGTTTCGCCGAGAATTTGGTCATTTTCCTGGCCCCATCGGGATCCTTTCTCAAAACTTCAGTGGCTCTGACCATTATGCTTATCGTGATATTGATCAGGCCTGAAGGCCTTTTCGGAATAAGGTTTGAGGAAGAAAGAGGATGAGCATACCGGTGGCATACATTACGAGAGCGCTCAAGCTATTGCGAGGGGAAGTATTCGTCCTCCCGAGCAGGACGTTAGTCCTTCTGGTCGGAATCATTCTTCTCATATTCCCGGTCTTATCGCAGGAACCCTTCATCCTCAGAGTATTAATTCTTGCCGCTATCTTCGCCATCTTCGCAGCAAGCTGGGACCTTCTCTCCGGCTTCACCGGTCAAATCAACTTTGGGCATGCCCTATTCTTTGGAGTCGCTGCCTATACGGCAGCCCTGCTCAACCTGAATCTGGGATTAGCGCCCTGGGCCACCATTCCTATAGGCGCCATAGCTGCGGTTGTGGCTGGCCTGATTGTGGGGATACCTTGCTTGAGATTGCGAGGCACATACCTTGCTTTTGCAACACTTGCCTTTCCGTTAATTCTATTGGGTGTGGTGTTTGCTATACCCAGCATTTCCGGCGGCGAGTTAGGTCTCCAAGGCATCGACCCGCTATCAAAGTCTAGGGTAATCTCGTACTATATCATCATTCCATCCATGATTGTCCTCGGGTTCATTATGTGGAAGATCACCGATTCCAACATTGGACTTATTTTTCACGCTATTCGCGAGGACGAGGTTACAGCAAGGGCATCCGGGATAAACACAACCCGCTACAAGCTCCTGGCATTTTGCTTAAGCGGGCTTTTTGCGGGAATTGCAGGCGGTCTGTACGCACACTTCCTCAAGGCAGCAGGGCCATCTACCTTGGAGCTTCTTCTGTCTTTTCAGGTGATTATATGGGCAGTTTTCGGGGGAATTGCAACCATCTACGGACCTATAGCCGGAGTGCTTATACTATATCCGCTCACTGAGTATGTTCTTACAAGGTACATCGCAGTGGCTTCTGAGGCAAAGACGCTTATCTTCGCCTTTATCGTACTGCTTGTACTCCTTTTTATGCCCCAGGGACTTACTACATGGCTGCGGGATAAGACAGAGAAAATATGCCCCAGATGCAAGCTGCAGAATGTAGCCTGGCGCAAGAAATGCAGGGTCTGTACAGCGGATCTGGATTAATGTAATCGCCTATAAGCCCAGGTATGTCTTTCTGATGGTCTCATCCCGAAGCAATTCCTCACCTGTTCCTTCAGCGATTACCTTTCCATGGGAGAGCACATAATTCCTGGCGGCGAGTTCGAACGCAGAGCTGATATCTTGCTCCACCAGCAACAGAGCAATGCCCGTCTCTCGAATCTCCTCGATGCGCTGAAATAGCTCGGCTTTTAATTTCGAAGAGAGACCTGTTGAGGGCTCGTCAATGCATAACAGCTTGGGGCGCATCATCAAGGCTCGCCCGATGGCGAGCATCTGACGCTCCCCTCCGGATAGCGTCCCGGATATCTGTCTGGCACGTTCCTTAAGCACGGGAAACAATTGATAAACTCGCTCCAGATTATTCCTGACCTCTTCCTTGTCCTTGCACAGATAGGCGCCCGCTCTCAGATTATCCATCACACTCATCTCGGAAAACACACGCGCTCTCTCAGGGCAATGCACCAGGCCTCTCCTGGCAATCTCGTGTGGTTCGATTGAGTCAATGCTCTCGCCATTGAAGTTAACAGTACCCTCGATGGTGATATCGCCAGCCCGTGTTCCCTTCATTATCGAGCGTTCCCATCTCACCAGTCCAGTTATGGTCCGGAGTAGAGTTGACTTGCCAGCACCGTTAGGACCCACCAGGCTCACCAGCTCACCCTGGTTGACGCACAAGCTCACCTCATTAAGAAGCATAGCAGTGGCATAACAGACTTTGAGATTTTTCACCTCTAGGAGCAACTGGTCAACTCCCTCTTGCCTATACAGGCTTCGATTACTCTTTCGTTTTTTACTATTTCCTCAGGTTTGCCGTCAGCGATTAACTCGCCGAAGTCAAGCACTATAACCCTGTCCACTATTCTCATAAGCTCCGCGAGCTTATGCTCGATTATAATCATAGTCGGGCCTTCACTGTGCAACCTGCCGAATCTGCCTCCTTTGTGCAATCTCCTTATCGATTTCGCCAGCAAATCTGTTTCAGCAGGGTTCAGTCCGCTGAACGGCTCATCCAGCAAAAGCATTTCAGGGTCGGTGGCAATCGCTCGGGCTATCTCCAATCGCCTCAAGTCCCCATGTGACAAGCATGAGGCCGACTCCTTGGCGAGGTCAGAGATCCCCACAAACTCCAAAGCATCCAGCGCTCTGGCTTCGATTGTTTTGACCCACTCACCTCTCTTCATCGCCCTGGGTGAAAGACAGGCTACCATAACATTAGCAATGATAGGCAAGCGACGGAAGGGCCTAGTAACCTGGAATGTCCCGGCTATTCCCTGGTTAACGATGTCCCAAGGCTTTGCCCGGGTTATGTCTCTACCATTAAACCTGACTCTGCCTGAATCAGGCCTTAACATACCAGTTATCAAACGGAGCAGAGTTGTCTTTCCTGCACCATTAGGACCTATTAAGCCAACGACCTGCCCTTTGTCGATTCGAAAGCTGACATTGTTAACCGCAGTCAAGCCCCCAAATCGCTTGGTCAGGTTCTCAACCTCAAGCAAGGGAGGGCCCAAACTCATGCTTCTTCAAGCTCCTCTCGCAACTCTCTATGAGAAACCTTACCTACATCCGTCTTGGGAAGTTCGCCCCTGAACTCCACAATCTTGGGCACCTTATAGTGCGCCAGGTTATCGGCACAGTACTTGATTATTTCCTCCTCGGAGACCCTGCCTCTCGCCTCGGGCTGGAGAACCACAATGGCCTTGATTAGCTGGCCAACCGTGGGGTCAGGTACTCCAAGGACTCCTGCTGCTTTAACCTTAGGGTGCTGGTGCAAGACCTCCTCTATCTCACGGGCGAAGACCGAATATCCCTTATATTTAATCATGTCCTTCTTCCTGTCATAGAAGAAGAAATAGCCCTCGTCGTCCATCCTGACCAGGTCGCCGGTCTTGAGCCATATCTTGCCATCAATATCTATCAGGCTCTCCTCTGTGTCCTTAGGTCTTTTCCAGTAGCCTTTCATAATATTCGGACCATGCAGGATCATCTCGCCAATCTCGCCTGGTGGGAGGAACTCATTGGTTTCATAGTTAACCACCGCTGCTGTGATATTAGGCAACGGCACCCCAAAAGAGCCAACCTTCGACCTTCCCATCGGGTTGAGATGAGAAACAGCAGCGCACTCAGTGAGACCGTATCCCTCCTGAATCTTAGACCCTGTCCTCCTCTCCCAGTCCTTCACTGTCGACTCATGCAACGTATCCGCACCGCTTGTAATTATCTTCAGGCTCTTCCAGTTGAATCTGCCCGTTTTATCATAATCCTTCAGGAATTGATATGCGGTAGGCACACTGAAAAATGTGGTTGCTTTGTACCTGTCCATGGAATCCAGGACTTCATCAAGGTCAGGCGTGGTAAAAAGAACAAGGGTTGCACCCATGGTCAACCCGTTCAACATAACTACAACCTGCCCGTATATATGGTAAAAAGGTAGTAGAGCTGGAATAACCTCCTTGCCCTGCTCGAGTGTGGGCATGAAGGCCAGGCACTGCATCTGACAGGCGAGCAGATTGCGGTGTGTCAGCACGGCTCCCTTGGGTAGTCCTGTGGTTCCGCCGGTATAGGGAAGCACGGCTATATCCTCTCTAGCATTGATTTCGATTTTCTGAGGGTTGAGCGGATACTTCTTTATCAGCTTCTGGAACTGATGAAAGCCCAGACTGTCGATAGCTTTCGGCGAAATCGCCTCTGTCTTGCCATATCTGCCCAGAACGCTCTTACCCGCAAGTTTCTTCGATAGGGGCAAATATTCTCCAATGTCGGTGATAATGACATTCTTTAACTTCACCCCTGCCCGTTCAACGTTATCATAGAGGAAATCCTGGCAAACGATGGATTCAGCACCACTATCCTGAAGCTGATGTTTAACCTCAATGCTGGTATAAACAGGGCTAATTGGGGTTAGCGTGGCTCCAGCTTTAAGCGCACCGAAATAGGCAATAATGTACTGAGGACTGTTCAATAGGTAGATAGCAAGTTTATCCCCCTTGCCAATTTCCAATCCATGAAGAGCGCTTGCGAATCTATCGACTTCCTCCTTTAATTTGCCATAGCTTATCTTGTTGCCATAGAATATTATCGCATCTTTGCCCGAATACTTGCCGGCTACCTCGTCAAAAACTTGAGGTAAGGATTTATCCGGGATTTCTATAGTCTCAGGAACTCCACCGGGATAAAACTTCAGCCAGGGTTTCTCGTAGTATCTAGCCTTCGCCTCCATACATTCCCCCCTTTAAGCCACTTCACCAAAGGAAGAGCACTTACCAGAATCAGTGTTTCAGTATCAGCACTTGTGCCTGCTTACAGAGACAGACTACATTCACCCGGCACTGTTGTCAAACTGAGCACTACCGGATCGCAAATAACGCGCTTTTCTGAGCCCCCTCCCAGCTGCCCACTACATAGTATAATCATATTCAGTTATCAAGTTAGAACCGATAAAGCAACACAATAATAACCTTTTACAGCGGCGGGGAGAATTAAGGGAGGCTGCAACACTTGGGAGTCCGCGTGAGGCATAACATCATAATATAGCTGAGGTCGGTGGTTCAAATCCACTCGCCCAGAAGGAGGGGCAAACAGACAACAAAAAACTAGAGAAATACATCAAAACCAAGGAGCAACTGGTAACCTTAGCCAAAGCTGAGATAAAGCCAAACGAGTACTGTGAAAGCGTGAGGAGAAATCTAGTTGAATGTTCGTTCAAAGATAAAAGGTTAGTGTTGGAAGCCCTGGGTATTCAGGTCAAAGCCACACCTGACGGCGTGGACATCAAGGGGGTAATGCCTCTAGACATTTCCCCCGCTCGAGTTTGCTCACCACTGGACGAACATGGGCATCATTGTTCAACTGTAGGTATACATATATCGAGGGTAAAGGGTACGCTTTATCAAGGGTATAGTCATAGTAACAGTCAATTTTTACCCTTTCCGGCCTGAATTTTCCCCATAGCCGACCAATCTAGAGAGGTTATTCAACCAACACTCGACCTAGCATATTGCACAATCCGCCCTTTTGTTAAACGGTACCGAACTATCATTTATTCTCACTTAATATATGTGTTGGTATTAACCTATTTCTAACTGTCTCGCTTCTCAAGAGTGAACAGCCTGAGTAAAATTAAGATTATGCACAGTCGCCACTTGCGTGACTGAGGCATGCATCAGCAGGCACAGCATCCAAAGCCTAGTAACCAGATTGCGCTAATTGTCCAATATTTGAACAGTCATGCAAAGTGTGTTATAATTTTTATACAGATGGCTAATTTGGGGGTCAACCAGACGCAGTCATTGCAGATGCAGCAGGGGCTAAGACAGGTTATCAAGATGCAACAGGCTACCCTGCTACAGATGTCAGAGAACGAATTTCACCAGCTTATCATTGAGATTGAGCGAAGCCCCTTTTTTCTTAGACTGTACCAGCAAGAAAAGTTAATTCACTACCAGAGATTCCCCAAAACCAGTATTTCCTCCACCTTTTACCAGCTTAAAGAAGATACTGTGGCGGACCCAGGTTCTCTCAATGTTGAATCCCTTCTCCTGAAGAAGGAAAATCTAGTGCAACAGATTCAGAAACTGGGGATGGAGAAATTCAAGCGGTACTTTCTGTTTCCTGACTCAGGGATGACCATTAGTGAAATCGCCAGAGCGTGCGATTTGGATGTCTCACAGGTTCAGGAGATAAACAGCCTTATTGACGAGTTTTCCGTCCAGAGTGAGTTCTATCACCCCTCCAAAGTCAGCTCGGACGTTATTCAGTATTACAGGGTCGCTTCGGTGGAGAGGGCGGGAGAGGATTTCGTCGTCGGTTATTTTTCCCCTTTCTCTGCCAGAGGTCGCTATCAAATTAACTATGAAAGATTTGAAGAACTCAATAAGAGAGGTGCTTTTGGCGAGGACGAGGCAAGAGAAACAAGGCAATTGTTCAAGAAGTTGGAGCTAATTAATAGCCGTAAGGACACACTAAATCAGATTCTGCGCGGCATTGTTGATAAACAGACATTGTATTTCCAGACCGGCGATTCAAGGTCTCTGTTGCCGGTTAGCCAGAAGGAACTAGCACAGAAGATTGGATTAGCTCCGAGCTCGGTGAGCCGGGCTATAAGAGGTAAGAGTATAAATACTCCATGGGGTGAGGAGGTCGCTCTGAAACACTTCTTTCCGCATCCGAAAAGGTTCAGAAAGGAGCTCCTTGGGCAGCTTCTTGAAGGCGATGATGAACTCTCTTCTGATGAGATGATTCGGACCAGACTCAGGGAGAAGTTTGGGGTGGCAATCTCCCGCCGCTCAGTAGCAAACTTGAGGGAGGAACTCAAGATTCCGGCAACTGGGAGAGGAACATCAGGAGGGGGAAAGAATAGATGAGCATCATTTATACCATGCGCGAAAAATGTGTCGGGTGCTATGCCTGTGTCCGAAATTGCCCGGCCAAGGCAATCAGGATAAGAGAGGGCTTAGCTGAGATAGTAAAAGAACAATGTATTGACTGTGGCTACTGTGTCAATGTCTGTGTCACCAGAGCAAAGAAGGTGGAAAGTGACGTGGAATTAGTTTGGCAAATGTTGTCACAACACTCTGACGTGATTGCTGTACTTTCCTCCTCTTTCCCTGCCCTTTTAAAAGGTTGCAATTCGGGACAGCTTGTAGCCGCGATAAAGAAGCTCGGATTCAGTGAAGTTATGGAGGATGCCTTCGGCGCTGAGCTTGTCGGCCTGGAATATGCCCGTTTTCTAAGTAGAAATAGAGAGCGCCCCGTTATTTCGTCTAACTGTCCGGCGGTAGTGAATTATATAGAAAAGTATCACCCCTCGCTGCTCTGTAAAGTGGCACCAATTGTCTCACCCACGGTTGCTATGGGTAGAGCCATTAAGTGGCGCTATAATCCGCAGGCCAAAGTAGTCTTCATTGGTCCCTGTGTTGCTAAGAAAGTGGAGGTCGCGGATAAGTCAGTCGCAGGTGTGGTAGATGCCGTCCTGACCTTTCCCGAACTGCAGGAAATGTTAACAGCTAGAGGGATTATCCCAAGTCATCAGAAAGAAGAGCAGTTCTCTGGCCCTAAGCCCAATCTCGGTCGCCTTTTTGCCATATCAGGGGGCTTACTCAAGGTGATGGGGGTTTTCGATGATATTATGCTAAACGATGTCATGAGTGTGCATGGCAAGGCTTATATCGTCAGAATCCTGGCCGAATTTGCCATGGGTCAGATTACTCCGAGATTCGCTAACTTGTATTTTTGTCACGGCTGCCTCGCTAGCCCCTTTATTGAGAATGAACTGAGCGGATTCAGACGTAAGGAACTTATCTCCGAATACACCAGAAATAATGCAGACACAGCACAAACTGCAAGGGATATCGAGCATTATGCTGATATTGATCTGAGCCGACAGTTCACCGCTCAACCCGTTATCTTCTCTATGCCAAGTGAAGAGGACGTACAGAGGGTGTTAACCAAGCTTGGAGGGACAGATTGTGGCGCATGCGGCTATGACTCCTGTCGGACACTAGCCATTTTTATCTGCGAGGGCATGGCTGAGACTGAAATGTGCTGGCCCTACGTGCTCCATCAATTGAAGACTACCCAGAATGAACTGATCCAGGCAGAGAAGCTAACCTCGCTGGGTCAGCTGGCTGCCTCAATTGCTCATGAGGTGAATAATCCCTTATCTGGCGTGCTGGTATATACTCAGTTGCTCTCCAAGAAGATATCTAGTGATAAGTTCTCCAAAGACACCTCGCTCAACTACCTATCAAAAATGGAATCAGAGCTTACCCGCAGCACAAGGTTGATCCGAGGCCTCCTCGACTTTGCCCGTCAATCACCCCCGAGCCTCAGGTCAGTAGGTATTAACGATGTCGTCGACAAGGCTTTAGAGCTTGCTAGTAACTCGGCTGAGCTGCAAAATATCGAGGTAATCAAGGAATTTGGCCCTTCCTTGCCCAACATCATGGCCGATTTTGACCAGATTCAACAGGTCTGCACCAACCTTATTCTGAATGCTGTTCAAGCAATGCCTCAGGGAGGTAAACTTAGTCTGCGCACCTCGACTGTCGATAGCTTCGTCAGGATAGAGGTGCAGGATACGGGCTGCGGCATATCCGAGGAGAATATGCGTAAGCTATTTACCCCGTTTTTCACCACTAAGGTAAAAGGAAAAGGAGTAGGCTTAGGCCTGGCTGTGGCTCACGGGATAATCCAGCGCCATCATGGAAGAATTGAAGTACAGAGTAAGGAGGGTGCAGGGACTACCTTCACGATTTACCTGCCAATCTACCATGAAAAGCAGTAAGCCGACCAAGATTCTTGTGGTTGATGACGAGGCCATCGTTCGGGAATCGCTTAAAGACTGGCTGAGCGATGCCGGATATCCAGTGCTAACGGCAGAGGACGCGCCTCAAGCTCTGGGCATTATCGAGAAAGAGACACCAAGCATTGCCATTGTAGATCTGGTAATGCCCGGTATGGACGGAATTGAGCTTCTGAAGAAAGCGAAGGAAATATTGCCTTGTATCGAGGTGATTATCATTACCGCCTATGCCAGTATCCCTACAGCCATCGAGGCTATGAAACAGGGTGCCTATGACTATGTGGAGAAGCCTTTTTCACCGGAAAGAGTGGAACTGCTGATTAAGAAACTGGTGGAACACAGGAGACTGGTTGAGGAAAACATCTCACTTCACGAGAAATTGGACCAGCGCTATCGTTTTGAGGACATCATAACCAAAAGTCCCAAGATGCAGAAGCTAATTGAGCTGATTAAGATAGTTGCCAAGAGTAATGCTACGGTGTTAATTACTGGCGAGAGTGGCACGGGAAAGGAGCTTGTAGCCCGAGCCGTACACTCCCAGAGCTATCGCAAAGATAAGCCCTTTGTTGCCGTCAGCTGTGCCGCTCTGCCCGAAAGTCTCCTCGAAAGCGAGCTATTCGGACATGAGAAGGGTGCCTTTACCGGTGCTCATGCCTTGAGAAAGGGCAAAATCGAGTTTGCCGACCGGGGCACTCTTTTTCTGGATGAGATAGGTGAGATGAGTGCCAATATCCAGGTTCACCTGCTCAGAGTGCTGGAGGAGCGGGAATTCGCCAGGGTAGGCGGCAACGAGTTGATTAGGGTTGATGTGAGGGTTGTCTCGGCAACCAACAGGGATATTAAGGAGGCTGTAGCCAGCGGTCAATTCCGCGAAGACCTCTATTACCGCCTTAATGTGGTTACCATTGATTTGCCCCCGTTAAGAGACAGAAAGGAAGATGTTCCCCTTTTAGCCGATCATTTCTTGAAAAAGTTTGCTGCCGAAAATCAAAAGGAAGTAAGTGGCTTTTCGCCAGAAGTTACTGATTTTCTTTTAAAATACCAGTGGCCGGGTAATGTTCGTGAACTGGAGAATACTATTGAAAGAGCGGTTATTCTGGCACAAAATTCGAAAATACAGCTTGCTGACGTACTTCAAAGGGACTCACCATTGGTTGAGCCAGCCTCTTCAGGCAGAACTCTCGACGAACTGGAGAAAAATCATATCATGAATATCCTGAAGGAGACCGGTGGAAACTGCGGCAAAGCTGCCAAAATTCTGGGAATTTCCCGGTCGACGATTTACAACAAAGCAAAAACATATGGCTTATTTGTCAAAAAAATAGACAAACCTGACTGATTATTTTACAACTACCTGGTTTTAGACCTCCTGCCTTAAGTGGAGACAAAGGCCATCCTTGAATGAAAGGGTGGCCTTTTATTTTGGCAAGAAAATTGCACATATATTAAGTTAGAGACAATTAAAGCGGAAAAAGTAAGGAGGAATAAATGGAAATAGCGCAGAAAGCGAAACCAATTCTGGTGGTAGAAGACGAATCCATTATGAGGGAGTCTCTCCGGGATTGGCTGGCTGAGGCTGGTTACCATGTTGAGACTGCCGAAGAGGGTGAGAAGGCGCTAAAGGCAATCGCTGAGCGAGATTTTGGTCTTCTCATCCTTGACCTTAGATTGCCCGGGACTGGCGGGATCGATTTGCTGCGGCAGGCTAGAGCCAAACGGCCACAGCTCAAGGGAATTATCATCACTGCCTATCCCTCGGTACAGACGGCGATAGAGGCGATGAAGGAAGGTGCGATTGATTATTTGCAGAAGCCGTTTGACCTTAACCGCTTGGAGGAATCCATTCGCAGCACCCTGGGACCGATACAGGCGGAGATAAGACCGAAGGTCGCCACTGACAAAGCTGTGGCCAAACCGGGTATCGCAGTACCCAAGGTCGAAAAGATTGCCCTTGAAGTACCCGAGGAAATACCAGCCCAACTCAGAAATATTGAAGACAAGTCCGCCCTGATTCAAATGCTTCTGGCAATACAACGCGAAAACCGCTGGCTATCAAACGATGCTCTCGTCTGGGTCAGTCTGAAGCTTGGCGTCCCTTTGACTCAAATCTATCATATTGCCACTTTCTACAAAGCATTCAGCTTGAAACCCCAGGGGCGCCACTCGGTGTTCGTCTGTGCGGGCACGGCCTGTCATGTGCGCGGTGCCACTGGTCTGCTGAATAAAGTTGAGGACAAGCTGAAGCTTAAGCCGGGACAGACATCAGGGGATATGGAGTTCACCTTGAACACTGTGAACTGCCTCGGTTGCTGCGCTCTCGGCCCGGTCATGATGGTTGACGGCAAGTATCACAGCAATCCATCAGCAGATAAGGTGAAAGAGATATTCGAGGCGTGTAAGTAGGTAAGGAGGAAATCATGGCAAATCTTGTGGCTGCTGATTTACAAACGAGAACGAGGCTTAGTGGACCCAGCGACCTGGCTGAGCTGAGAAAGGCCATACTATCCAGGCGTGACCCGAGCAAGCTGTGCGTCACCATTTGCTCAGGAACAGGGTGCCATGCCTATGGCAGTGAAGAAGTATATGGATCGTTCGTCAGCGAGATTCAGAAGAAGGGCCTTCAAAAGAAGGTGGAAATACGGCGCACCGGTTGCCATGGCTTCTGCGAGAGAGGCACGGTGGTGGTTGTTTTCCCAGAGGAGATATGTTACCTCCACGTCAAGCCGGACGATATCCCCGAAATTGTCGCCACGACCCTGACGGAAGGGAAAGTAATTGAGCGACTGCTGTATGAGGACCAAGATGGACAGAAGGTCGTCCATGAGGGAGATATACCTTTCTACAAGCATCAGAGTCGGATTGTCTTTGGCAATAACAGATTCATCGACCCAAAGAACATAGAAGACTATATAGCCCTTGGTGGTTACAGCGCCTTGGCTAAGGTTCTTTCTGAAATGACACCGAGGTCGGTTCTTGATGAAGTCAAGAAGGCTAACCTGAGGGGCAGAGGAGGCGGAGGTTTCCCGGCCGGTATCAAGTGGGAGACCACTCGCAATGCACCAGGGGACATCAAGTATGTCATTGTCAATGCTGACGAGGGTGACCCCGGGGCCTACATGGACAGAAGTCTACTGGAAGGTAACCCCCATAGCGTTCTGGAAGGGCTTACTATAGGGGCTTATGCCATCGGCTCTCACGAAGGCTTTGTTTACGTGCGGCAAGAGTATCCCCTGGCAGTCGAAAATACCATGATAGCTCTGGAGCAAGCGAGAAAGTACGGTCTGCTGGGCAAGAATATCCTTGGCTCCGGCTTCGATTTCGACGTCAAGATACATAGAGGGGCAGGTGCATTTGTATCCGGAGAATCGAGCGCCCTGATGACGGCGATCGAAGGGAAGGTGGGAGAGCCTCGTCCCAAGTACATCCGAACTGCCGTGAGCGGTATCTGGGACAGGCCAAGCAATCTGAACAATGTTGAGACTTGGGCCACTGTGCCTTTGATAATCAACAAGGGCGCAGACTGGTTCAGCGGCATCGGAACCAAAGGCAGCAAAGGCACCAAGATTTTCTCCCTTGTGGGCAAGGTGAACAATACGGGTTTGGTGGAAGTGCCCATGGGGATGCCGCTGAGAGACATCATTTACAAAATAGGTGGTGGTATCCGGGACGGCAAGAAATTCAAGGCAGTTCAGACCGGAGGTCCCTCAGGGGGAGTTATTCCTGAGAGATTGCTTGATACTCCGGTAGATTTCGATGAGCTCACCAAAACCGGCTCCATGATGGGTTCAGGGGGCATGATCGTAATGGACGACACCACTTGCATGGTTGACGTCGCTCGGTATTTCCTCAACTTCCTATCCGACGAGTCCTGTGGCAAATGTGTCCCCTGCCGCGAAGGTATACACAAGATGCTTAAAATTCTGAATAGAATTTGCGCCGGGGAAGGCAGAAAAGGAGATATAGAGCTGTTGGAAGAGATAGCAGTGGTCGTTCAGACGTCTGCCCTGTGTGCTCTGGGGACAACCTCAGCGAATCCGGTGCTGAGCACTCTCAAATACTTTCGCGATGAGTATGAAGCCCATATCAATGAAAAACGTTGCCCGGCCGGCGTGTGCAAGGCGCTGATAGCTTACTACATCCAGCCAGACAAGTGTAAAGGCTGCATGATCTGTCTAAGGAATTGTCCTGTTGGAGCTATTAGCGGCGGCAAGCGAGAGGTCCACTTAATTCAACAGAATAAGTGCACCAAGTGCGGTACCTGTTTTGAGGTTTGTCCATCGAGATTTGGCGCAGTGACCAAGACCCCGGCTGTTCAGCTGGCTAAAGCTGCTGAGCATAAACATTAGCCAATATAGGCAGTAAATATGAAAGGAGGCAAGAACATGAAACCGATTCTGCTGGTAGAAGACGAAGCTGTGATGAGGGAGTCTATCAAGGATTGGTTGACCGATGTCGGCTATGAAGTGGAGACTGCGGAGGATGGCGAGCAAGCGTTGAAGACCTTCGGGGAGCAGGATATTGGGTTCGTCATCCTTGACCTCAGGCTGCCGGGGAAAGATGGCCTTGAGGTATTACGGGAGGCCAAAGCCAAGCATCCCCAGCTCAAAGGAGTCATCATCACCGCCTATCCTTCTGTAGAGACTGCAGTAGAGGCGATAAAGAATGGTGCAGTTGACTACTTGCCCAAGCCTTTTGACCTCAATCGGCTGGAGGAAATAATTCGAGAGACACTTGGGCCCGTGCAGATCGAAATAAAGCCTAGCCCGGAAGTGACCGGTGAAGAAGTGACCCTGACCATAGATGGCATCGAGGTCAAGGCCAGGCCAGGGATGACTGTTTTTCAGGCAGCTCAGAGTGTTGGCATTGATATTCCCACTCTGTGTTACCATGAAAAACTGACCCCGTTCGGTGCCTGCCGGTTGTGCACGGTGGAAATAGTCAAAGGACAACGTTCGCGATTGGTGACCTCCTGTGTCTATCCGGTCGAACCTGAACTTGTGGTAAGAACAGAATCAAAGTCGGTGGTCAATGTCCGCAAGATGCTCCTGGCCATGATGTGGTCACGGGCTCCAGGCGTGCAGGCAATAAAGGATTTGTGCATAAAGTATGGTGTAGACACGAACAAGTTCGAGGTTGAACCAACCTACTGCATACTTTGTGGGCTGTGTGTTCGCTACTGCTCGGAGGTAAAGAAGAAGAATTTCATCGGTTTTGCTGGCAGGGGTACAGATCGGCAGGTGATGTTCCTGCCAGGGGCAGATTTCAAAGAGTGTTCTAAGTGCGGTGAGTGCTACGGGATTTGTCCCACTGGTTTGATGCCGTCGAACTATGGCCTAGCACAATTGCCGTGCTAGCATCGCCCTGAGATGCTTTGTTTGTCCGTGATTGGCCACGGCAAACCATCTGAAATTGGGCTTGCTCGTCAACATGAGCCAAGGAGGCCATGGATGTGAGTCCACAGCCTCCTTGACCCTTTTTAGAGAATCACTGCTGAGAAGATTCAAATTCAATATTGCGTACCCATGTAACAAGCAAGTATAATTGCGCATTCGCCAGTTTTGTCTGGAAAATCTTCGACACAGCGCGCCGGAAATAAAGGCACTGGCTCTGAATGCTCTGGACATAAAGGTTTATGCCAGGGGTACAGATGACATAGAGATACAGGGTATCATTCCGCTAGAATTACCTACCACTGCACGAACATAGGCATGACCACGTGGATGTAGCTCTCATCTCCCACAGGGCGGATGACCCCCGGGCTGGAGGAGGTTGTGGTCTCCAGAGCCACCTCGTCCTTGGTGAGAACCCCCAAGACATCCATCAGATATTTACTGTTGAAGGCAATCTTGGCTTCCTCTCCCTGAACAGTTGCATCAACCTCACCCAGGTTGTCGCCGATCTCCTCAGCACGTGCTGAGATAGCGATCTTACCCTTACCATCCCTGGGCATTATCTGGAGTCGAACAATGCCGCTGCCGTCTCTGGCAAAGATAGAGGCGCTTTTGGTGGCCCTGAGGAACTCGGAAAGCTTGATCACCGCCCTGGTAGTATAACTCTTGGGGATAAGCTGGGAATAATTGGGGAAAGTGCCCTGGATCAACTGGGAGACCATCTCTACATTTCTGAGCCGGAACATCACCTGGCTTTTCTGGGAATTGATGATAAGCTCCAGAGGCTCTTCTTGCTCACTGATGAGACGAGTTAGCTCGTTGAGGG